>Ga0157359_1000544_pt1 | contig 13936 bp, 7 predicted proteins | sample AttcapACBM3_FD_111482 | JGI IMG/M metagenome (GOLD analysis project Ga0157359, IMG submission 111482) | Fungus gardens microbial communities from leaf cutter ant in Botucatu, State of São Paulo, Brazil - Atta capiguara ACBM3 | ecosystem: Host-associated > Fungi > Mycelium > Unclassified ...
AGCAAACAGATGGTGTTAGGAACAGACCAGCCACTGAACCAGTTACACTAAAAGTGCGCAATGTCAAGCTTAGCTTTGACATTTGGCTAGTACTATATATGTACTTTATACTGTACTCCTGACAGTAATGTCAAGATTACAGAAAGTAGACTTGGTTTTTTTTTATTTTCTTTCTTATTTTATTTTATTTTCAATTTATTTTTCATTTTTCTATTTTTAGAAACTCTGGGTTTAGGGTTAGAATTGATTGGTCACACTGTCACATCTGTCACATTTGATGGTGTGGTCACAACATTGATTATGGGACTTAAGAGAAGAGAGTAGAAGGTTCTGGAACAAAATAATGTCATATAACATGGACACCATATATGGCCTTATGCTTTACACATGGTCATTTAGGATAGGATGCACAGTATCTAGCACAGACCATCTGTAAGGGTATATAAGGTAGACTATTTTATAAAGAGCTCTCTATCAAGTTCTCTTGTGTTATCTAATATAAGGTTACCTTATAATCCAACTCTAAGGGTTTTGAGCTATAACAGATAGTACAGTATATAAGCTGAAGCCAAGGTCATTTAAATAAGTTTACAACACCAAGCTTATTACACAGTATTTCCATACTCCATACATTTCTAAGCCAACCCCTTATGCTTTCATCTTCTAATGTGAACTATGCATGACACATGGTAGAATTATGAAAACAAATACTATAGACTTTGATAGTAGTTTTGGGCCTTAAATCAAGAAAATAGATACCATAGACTTTAATAACAGTACTAAGCAAGAAGTTTGGAACTTTATAAGTTTTGGCAGTAATATTAGGGCCAAAAAAGCAGATTTCCTTACAAATATCTCCTATCTCTATCCTTTTAGATTTTTCTAGAGATAAGCTATATCATTATAATTTGTGGTCAATAAAACTTAGGTTTTTCTAGAGGTTGTGAAAATCTGTGAAACTCCATGGATCCTGTTAGTCACCCTAACAGTTGTCCCTAACCACATGAATACAATTATTTTATGATTAGGTTAGTAGTATTTTACTTGATTAGTATGGACTTGTAAGTATAGTCTTATCCATATTTATGGAGTTTTGGGAGTATTCTGCAATATCAAACATTATTAGAAAATAGAAAAATACAGAAGAAAGGTTAGATAACAAAGAAGAGTAATCTAAGAATATCATTTTACAATGTTACTCTAAGATTTCTCAGGAGTGATTTTATTTCTGTTATCAGAATGACTGAGTGGAAACATGAAAAAACTCCAGAGCTTTAGGAAATCCTAAATATTGAATCTTAAGATAACTATATAACTCACCATTAAAAAATCCTAAGAGAATAAGATAGAGGTTCTTAAGAACAGCTTTTTAGGTACAGTTTATACTTAAGGGCAAAAGTCTGCAGAATTTGTATCAAGTTTGAACAAGTGTGAGAGCTTATCCAAAAGAGCATAGTTGTGGACTTTTGTGAACAACCTTGGATTCAGCTTATGTAATATACTATCTACTTATTGCTTGGTCATAACTTCAGATAGTAAAACAGAGTTTGAGATAGTAAATGCTAGTAGAAATAAGTATGTTACTAATTAATACTGTAGTTTAGTATTTAGAGTAGTGAGAACTATGGTTAATTATCAGACTAAAGATTACAGTATGTCTATCAGTTTTTAAATACTACAAATAAGTATCTAAAATATTTGGATACTTAAGTAGTACTATTACTATATAGTCTAGTGATTACTCACATTGAGTGAGATCAGTGTTTATACCTAGCTCTAAGCTGGCTAGATATTTGACCAGAATGATCTATAGTAAGACATTAACAGGGTATTATAAGAGAGCTCTCCAACTTTGAACCCTTCAAGCCACAAATACCACCAATTATTGTTACTAAATTCATAGACCTCTAAACCTCTTAGACAATCCTATAGAATTTGCCAAGCCAACTCTACTACTTTTATATTTCAAACTCTATTGAATGCTATTATTTTATTTCACACCTTATATTGTGTATTAATCAGCCTCTACTGTTTATAGCTAATATTGTAGAGACTTCTATCAGAGTACCTGACTACTTGAATGTTATTATTTCTAGTATTACAACTCAAATTCAAGTGTAAAAGCAAAAGATGAACTTTATATTAGATTAACACAAGAGAACTTAATAAAGTTCCAAGTACAAAGTATCTATCTTATATACACTTTGCTAATGGTTCATGCTATACTAAACAAGTCCATCTGTCTGGAAAATACATACCCATAGTGATACTGCCCCCTCAACATCTATTATATAAGCCTGTTTTCCATGATGGCCATCTTTTTCACAACATACCCCAGCAGCAGTGATGCAAAAAACCAGATTTTCCATTTTCCATGATAGGGATACTCCTATTTGACTCAGTCTCCTATAGCAGAGTTCTACTTCTGTTAGTGTCTTACCACTGAAACCTCTGCTTGAGGCAATAGAGGCTATACTGCTGAAACCCCAAGCATCTTCTATAGTTCTTACTTGTATATAAGACTAGTAGTTATACTGTAATTCACTAGTCTGATAATTAATGAAGATAACTCTGATTGAACTCAATTTCCAGTGTCTAACAGCAACACACCAATCAGTACTCACTCTCATCTCAGAGTTCTTTCTTTCACCTAAAGTTGCAACTATATGACAGTCAGATAGCATAGCATATAAGTTGAAGCCAAGGTTGTTCTACAAGTTTGCACATCTCCAAGCCAATCCTGTAAAATTTCACCTCCAGTATGAACTGTGCCTAACATACATATAGATGGTTGGGAATATTGGTGTGTAGCCTGAAAAGGTTCAGAGCATAAGAAATCAAATGAGTAGATGAGTGCAGATATAAGAAAGAATCATGGAATATAGATCAGCTAAAAAACACAGAAGAGAAAAGTCTCAGAAGAGCCAGTTCTTTTATAAATATAGACAACTTTGTTTTAATACCCAATATTCTATTTAACTCTTTAGTCAACTTCACCACAAACTGTGGTTTCCTATCCAATATCACATACTCTGACAATTCATGCAACTTCCATATATTATTTTAAATAACTGCTGTTACACCAGAAAATGTTTTTTTGTGAAAACATGTAATTTCCTAAGGTTTTTAAGCATATATAACTTCTTTGAAGACATTAGCAAGAAGATCTTACACTCCTAAATGATGTCTCAGGTCCTCTCAAGTGAACAGCAGTCAAGGGGCAGTATAATTCAAAGGGGTTTTAAGTAATAAGAAACACTACTTGTAAATGACTAGCTACAAATTGTGTACACTTATGAGAGTTTTATTGAGTTACACATGTTTGGACAGTTAAATAATACAAGCACTCATCAGATCAGAAGCTGATAGAGTTCAGAATGAAGGAATAGAAAGGAGTAGCTATAGAAATGGAAAAAGAAAGAATATAATAGACTCTCATGAACAAAGATCAATTATTGGATTGATGTTGAGTTGCAGATGAAAAAATGGCCATGTACTTGCAAGGCCTTAAAGAGCTTCATTATAGTTTCAGGCTTCATTCTCTAGTTTCATTCTTTGTATTTTTAGACTAATACATAAGCTACAAGTGGAGGGAAGTAAGGAAGAAAACTCCTATCTGAATACTCCTACTTGAGAGCAGTTTAACTTCTATCTTATTGAGTGAGCATTGTTAGCACCTGCTATCACTTTCAGATAAGTTTTGGAGAGTTCTACAAGCTTGGAAAAGACTGGCAAAGTGAGTAGATATTCACCTCCACTATATGCTCAATAGGTCTCTTCTTATTGAAAGAACCATTTATATTTCTTATATAAATAGGCCTTTTTATTTTATTTAACTTAAATCCCTGCTTTCTTACAAATTCTAAGCTTATCACTAAACTTATTACTCTACTATCCAACAACATCTTTACTATCACTCCTTCTTGAGTTTCAATCCTTTCCAACCCAATTTTTACTGTGACTTCTCTCAACATATTTTCATTGTCTAGGTTGTAGCAGAATATATTATCTACTATTCTAGAGAATATTACAAACCTATTATAACTAGAACCTAATTGAAGACTATTAGATTCTCTTCTCTATTAAAATTATTGTTTACATTTTTCTCATACTCCAATCTTCTTCTCTGTTCCATTCTTCTCTGGTTTTCTCTTTTTTTATAGTATTGTACAATATGTCCAAAACCTCTACAGTTGTAGCAATTTCTGCCTTGATTCATATCCATAGTATATAGATCATGCCTAGAGATGAATCCTACCCACTGTTGCAGGTGCACCATGACCATATTCATTCTCTCCACTCTCTTTATTGGAGTAGGCCCTACCAGTGTCTACTGTTAAACCTCCTACCTCTGGAGCTGAGGCAGTTATTGTTTTTGTGCCCTACCAATATTTGCTGGTATGTTCAACCTTGAAGCTTGAGCTCCTATCTCTCTCTTATTCTCTCTCCAGTGTCTATTCAAATTTGTCACTCTTTTATACCACTGATTTATACTTCTTAGAGGTTATTCTGCCTCTATCAACTTTCTTTGAATTGCTCTATTTATACCTTTCTTAAATTCTTTCACTAATGGCCTTGCTTTATACCTACTTCCTCTCACTGTTCTTCTGAACTCCTGTACAAATTCTTCTATTGTCTTATTTCCTTGTTTTATCTTCTTCAATTTAGTTACCTTCATTGTCTCATCATCTCTTTTTCCAAATTCTCTCTTAAGGTCCACCAAAAATTCCCCTACTGTTGCATATTCCAATACTTACACCTTCAAATCTTTCAAAATATTTTCCTTCCAAATATCAGCTGACTCTCCTTGTACATATAATAATACCTATTGAATCTGCTTCTCTATTGTTGTTTCTCTTATCCTTATCCTAATATAAAGTCTGTATGCTGTCAAAAAACCCAAGACTTTTCTATAACCCCATCAAATGTTTGTAGCTTAGCCATCTATGTTTGACCCAGTGTTAGGTCTAGGGACTACTGCTGCTGCCTTTCCTGCTATAAGTGTTTGTATTTGCACCTGCATAACTGCCAACTGTCTCTAGTACTGTCTGATAACTTGTTCATAATTGTTTAATTAATGTTGACTTATGTTGATATAAAGGGGTAGAGAATTAGGTAATGATGAAAGTGGTAGTGGTATAAATGGTGAGAAGGTGTAGAGAGGTAATGTAGAGGAGTCTATACTGGCCTTATTCTCAGAATTATGATCTGAACTTGATGCTATCTCAGTAGGTGTTAGTAGATACTCTTCTTGTCCTACCTCACATTGTCTACTAATTACTTACACTACCAACTACTGCCCTAATCAAATTGTAAATGATTTTGTCTTAAAAAAGATGTTCTATACCAGACCACATTTGAAGAGCTACTGTTGTTCTTCTACATGTACAGATCACAAGGAAACACTGCAGTACAGAGCTTCTACTACAAAATTTTTATTTAATACATCGATATAAGCCCTTTTTGAAGGTATTAACAAGAAAATCTTATACTCCTAGATGATGCCTCAGATCCTCTTGAGCAGACACCAGCTCAAAGGATGGTGTGATAACTATTAATCAAACCATATCTCAGAAAGAAAGAATTTTTAGGAATAAGAAATACTACTTGAAAATAACTAGCTATGAATTATACATACTTATGAGACTGTTTTACTAGGTTATAAATGTTTGGACATTTAAATAAGGTAGAAACATGTTATATCAGAATTTAATAGAGTCCAGAATAGTGAAGTGAGTAGAAACAACTATGGAAATGGTAAAAGAGAAATAAAATGAGCTCATGCAAGTAGGAATCAATTATCAGATTGATGTTGGGTTGCAAATGAAGAGATAGCCATGTGCTCATAAGATCTCAAAAAGCTTTATTATGGTTTCAGTTTTCATTCTCTAGATTTATTCTTTGCATTTTTAGACTAATACATAAACCATGAGTGGAGAGGAGTTAAAAGAGAGAACCTTTATCTGAATACTCCTACTTAAGAGCAGTTTAACTACTATTTTATTAAGTAAGTGTTACCAGTACCTACTATCACTTTTAGATGAGTTTTGGAGACTTCTACAAGCCTGTAAAATGCTGGCAAAGTGAGTATCAGTTAGTATCTTCAGTCATAAGGTTTGACTTGATAGGTGTCTTCAAGATATATTACCTGGGATAAATAGTGTTGTTGGAAGCTTTTAAGGAGCTTTGTAATCTATTTACTAGATTTTCCAAAAGAGCTTGTTACATAGTGTAAGGTTTACTGTTTCAAAGTGTATTATCAAGGAAAAGAATTTGCAAGCAGATGTTACTTATATATTCCTTTTAATATCCTTCCTAACTTCATCCTTTCACATTTATGAGAGCTCTTTTAAGAGTTTTATATATTCTAATTATCTTCTATATTATTTTTTCTATACCTTCTATCAATTTCTAAAGCCAATATCATCCTCTTTGAATTCTTTAGTACACAATTAATTACATAGTTCTTGTTGCATCCTAGTATAACCTCTTTTCTGCTTGATACCTGTCAATATTTACAAAATATCAGTAAGCTTTAACACAATATGAACAACTAGACTTCTTTTGCCTAGCTAATACACTCCTTGAGTCTAGGGTCTGGCTATTCTTCTTAACCAAAAAGCAATGTTGCTCCCAGTCAAGATTAATTAGAAAGTAAGAGTAAGAGAGGGTCCTATGTTGAATAATCTTAGGAAATAGAATTGAGTTTTAATGTTACAACTTAAGCTCAAGTTGTTAGAATTGTGAACAATGAACTTGGTTTTATTTATTTTCTTTCTCTTTTATTTTCCAATTTTTCCTTTATTTTAATTTTAATTTTCATTTCACTTTTCTTTATTTTGAACTTAGGCAAAGGGTATAGTGATGTTACAATGTGTGACAGATGTGTGACACAAGTTACAGTCACCAGTCACACCATCATGTGATACAGAGAAGGGCATAGAAGGTTCTTGTTAGATATAGTTTATATCTTATTATCTAAGATCTGGTAGAACATCTTGAAAGTCTAGAATAAGTAATTATATGTTATCCAAGAAAGTGAAAGGTGAATTGAAATAACCTTCAGCTTTAGCTTGTGTGCTACACCTCTACTAGTTACACAGATTACATATTTCAGATCAGAACTTAGGAACTTAAAAGATAGAAAAACTATCAAAAGATAGTGAGGTATATTGTTGCTAACACTGAAAGAGAGTGTTAGTTTTAATTGATTTTTAGGATAAGCTAGTACAGTGTAGACTACTGGATTATATACTAGTTAGTATACCTAGGGTAGCTATCTAGAATATAACTACTAAGCAAGTTACTCTGATTTCTAGTAATTCTCAGATATTAAAGAATAGAAGTCTATAGAGTTAATCAAGACCAGTAAGGATATCTGAGATAGAATAAAGGTGTGTAATTTACACTGGAAGAGATTAGGAAGTGCAGATAAGGGAGTAGAGTTTATCCATAGGTCAGAATGAATGTGAGTAGAACATAGAATGTAATAGTTCTGGAACAAATAACATTATACAGCATAGCAACAGCACATTGGCCTTATAGAGTGCATATGGACTTTAGAGTAGGTTAGTTACAGTGTGTATATAGACTACAGTCTAGAGTATATAAGGTAGATTAGTTTGTACTTGGAACTCTATCAAGTTCTTTTATATTACTCAATACAAAAGTCACTTTTTGTCTTTACTCAAAGGCTTAAGTCATAACACAAGTGTAAGAGTAAAAGATGAACCTTGTATTGGGTACAAAGTGTCTACCTTATATACACTTGGCTAATGGTTTGTACTATACTAAATCTAGCCTGATCTAAAGAACATGTGTACTATATGCTATTGACATGTAGTATAACATTATTATTCTAGAACCTTCTACAAATTTTTGTGTGATATATGATTGTGTGACTGTGTTATGTGTCATATGACCAATATGTGATATTTTGTGACATCATGCTAATCTCTAACCCTAAGTCTAAAGAATAAATAGAAAGAAAAATGAAAATAAGAAATGAAATGAAAATAATTCAAGTTCATTATCTTCAACTCTGATATCTAGGTTATGTCAGAATTGTTCTACTAGATTAAAATACATTTTAAAAAATATTTAAGATAACTACTATCTTCAAGAGACCTTATTTTATTCTCTTAGGTTTCTTCTGAAAATGAATACTACATGTACTTTTCTAAATAATATACTTAGATTTCTCCTAAAGATTAAAAACTTTACCCAGTTGTCCTAACAGATATAAGATTTGAAATAAGAGTAAACTCCACTATGAAAGACCAAGTACTTGTAGAGTTTCAAAGAGAAAAACTTTACTATGGAAAGTAGATTACTTACAGAGTTTGAGATAAGAGTAAGTCTGTTATAAAAGATATCAATACTAGAGATTGGACTTTGACATATAATACAACTGCTACTCTAAATACTATCAAGTCTATTCTAATATATAGGAGATATGCTTGCCTAATAATAAAGTGATAGTACTTCAGTAATCAGAAACTCCTAAGAATAAAGAGACTAATCTAAAGATAGTGTAGGAAAGTAGATCAATATATATGTAGAAATTAGTAGGATATTATGGAGTTCACTGAAGTTTGTTAGAAAGAGAACTAAGTTTTCTGACAGAGAATAGATATGAAAAAAGGCTATTAGTAGAGAAATTTAAGCAATAATTAAATGGAAAAATCAGAAAAAAGTTAGTAAAAGTAAAAAAAATCCTTTTTAAATAATTAGAGAGTAGTATAAGAGATCTGTTTAGCTAAATGAAAACTAGAGGCAGTCTACTAGCAACTGCTAGTTATAATTGTTGGTAATTGAGATAGTCTTTATATAAAATACATAAAGAAAACTTAATAGAATTTAAACTACTACTTATACTTAATCTATATACTATTTAATCCTAATCTATTACTATTTATAGAACATGCCAGAACATTTTATTATACCTATAGTATCAGAGTTGAAGACAGTAGACTTTATTTTTCTTTCCCATTTTAATTTTAATTTTATTAATTTTCTTATTTTGAAATATTGAGTTAGAGTTTAGTATTATAGTTACATAATCATATAACACATGAAAAAATATAGAAGTTTCTAGAAGAATGATATTATACAGCATATTAGCAGCATGTTAACCTTATGTAATATGTATGACCTTTAGAGTAGGTTAGTGATAGTCTTGCACAGACCACTATCTAGTGTATATAAGGTAGACACTTTATACTAGAAATTTTATTGAGTTAACCCAATATTATTAACTTAACTTTAAGTCTTTAATTGTAAATATATAGATTTTATTACCACAACTCCATTGACCCCACATTCAAACTCCAGCAGCTGCTAGCATCTATGGAATTATTGTTCTATGTCTTCTATTGCCATTAGATAAATCTCTGTCTACCTTTTGAGATAAGTATTCTAGATATTTCTATTAGAGTTTCTGATTACCTGAATACTATTATTCCTTGGTTATGTTAGTATTGTTCTGCTAGATTGGAATGGACTGGACTCTAGAGTATTAGAATAGTTGCTGCCTTCAGTATCAAAGTTAAAAATAATGGACTTTATTTAGTTTTTTTTTCACTTTTATTTTCTTCTTCTTCTTTCTTTATTTTCTATGCTTGGAGATCTAGGAGTAGGGTCTAGTGTGACATCACAGTCACATGATGGGTCACATATGTCACATGACACTATCACAGTCATGGGATCATAGTGGAAGGATGTAGAATATTCTAGTATGGTGACATTATACAGTATGTGTAATATATGTTGACCTTAAAGCAAACACATAGTCATTTAGGGCAGGTTACAGACCCTGAGCCAGTAGTATATAAGGTAGACAATCTTGTACAGAGTTCTCTATCAAGTTCTCTTGTATTAACCCAATACAAGGTTTATCTGCTTGACCAACCCTAAGGTCTTGAGTTTGTAACATTCAGGAGACTTCATTCTGTTCTCTTAGGTTTCTCCTAGAGGTAAGTTTTGCCCTGTATATTATTTGGACAATATATCTTAGATTTCTCCTGGAGCTTGAAAGGCAAACTCCATTTTTCTGTCCAGTTGCTCTAACACTTAGTATCTATTGAGTGAGAATGATCCAAATAAGAGAGAAATACTATAGCATAATTACATTATGATTTATTATCAACCAAGACAAGTCAGATCCACTCAAACAAATCCACTCAACACCATCACAAGATCCAAGACAAGTTCTGTAAATGTAATCAATCATAAAAATCATATTTACAATTGTTAATTTCAAGTGCATAGTCATTAATGAACTTGAGACAAGCAGATAGTGGATACATTATGTATGTATGTGCAGGTGCAAGCCTGCAACATAAAAGACAAGAATATGTATGTTCGAATAGTAAGGGTCATTACAAGAACTAAATGAGTGGGCAGTAGATAAAGACTTAGATATAATGTGCAGGTGTATAAGTATTAATCACATTTCAGAGACAGACGTCCTGAAAGAGGTCCTTCATCCGTCGAAGCTTCTGATAACGTCCTCCAGAACATCATCTGCCCTCGGGACATCCGTTTTACCCATCTCATTCATCACTGCACCTTCGATGGTCACGTTAATACCCATCCCTTTGCATCCTTTTACCTCTGCTTCACTCATGCCGAGTGCATCTCTCGGGATCCAGATGGTCCTCTGCGGTCTCGAGATCGCCGGGTGTGCGTAACCAAGGTCAGCATCCTCATTTCTCTCACGATTACCTGCATTGTCCTTGTCCTTGCTAGATGACTCATGTAGGGTACCAACGGCTTCGGTCTCCGCATTCCGTTCTTGTGTTAATTTTTCATCACCTCTTCCAGTCTCGCCTGCCTCGGATTCAGCATTGTCCGTGACACCTTCAGCCGGAGAATAGGTCTTATCCTTCAAGCTCAAAGGAAGAGCATACAACAGTGGGCCGTACGAATGATTGATGATCATGTGGAAACCCATAGTGAGAATAATCAGGACGATCATGAGGATGGCATGGGGATAAGCATGAGCCAAAAAGAACAGGCCGCACAAGCAAACCTGTAACGGTCTATTCAGCAAAATGAAAATTCTGAGCCACATCCAAAGCTCACCTCTTCGATGTAGAGGCCGACAAATACCTGTTGGATAGCCTTCGGGAAGAACAGTCCTCCAGTGTCAGAGGATGGTTTTTGTTCGTATACCCATAAAAAGAGGTATTTGTAGAGCTGGTAAAATGCAAAGAATGTCCCGAATGCGAGACCATTGATGAGGGGAGAAATGACCGAGTAAGTTATTGCTTTATCAATGTCAATATTACAGACAAACTAGATGAAAGCTTTCACACTCACAGATCACAGCCAAAAGAGTGATAGAAGGGAATAGCGTACCCCACGCACAGTCTCCAAGAACATATTTAATCGAATAAACTGATCTCGGAGTGCTACCAAGAAGGAAGAGCTTGACGTAATATATCGCCAAAGGGGATATTTGCAAAAACCCACTTGCAGTACCAGAAAGGCCTTGTAGGATGATATAGGTCAGAAAGAAAGTAGAAGCCTGAGGAAGTTGGGTTGCAAGCGTATTAGCTATTGATGTTGGGTCGTTTAGAATCTTTTGAAGAGCGGGGACAATTCCAGAACTGATTGTGACGATGAGGAATGAATGCTGGAAATCCAAAAGGGTCAGAGGTGATACATATAAGCAGATCAAGCAACGTACTACAACCAAGAAGGAGAAATATCTGGTCATTAAAGAGAGTTCCAAGCCGGTGTATTTGGGGATTCCCTCAAATCTTGCCAGAAGCCTGAGGATGATAGGAAGAAGGGCCATAAGGACAGCGAGCAGGAATGGGGGAAGAATACCCTAAAGTCTTCCATCAGCACAATCAGTTGTTGATTCCAATTTAAGTACTCACCGAGATAATTCCAACGACAGGAGAGGGAAGTTCACATATCCAGTTGAGCCACTGGGCTTGAGAGCAGATCGAATGGATATTTGAGATGGCACCAACGAATGCAACTAAAGGAATTGGTTCAGAAGAACTCAAAGATTCAGGAAACTTGGCAGTGATTACCAGGAAATGACCAGAAAATGATCAGTGCAGCGGTCGCGGAGTAGCTGATAGCCGTTCGTATCTAAAGCGCGGGTCGGACCCTTGTAATCAAGAGAAATTGATTGATTTCAAAGTTTACCTTCTGCTCATACGTATTCAGGTTCAGATTGGCCCAGATGACGTCCTGTGGACTGATTTCATTATATTTCGTCGCTGTATTAGACTATGAGAGATATTAAGACCGAAAAAAAAACTTTGTCGCGCACTCATTCGGTAGGGGTCATGGTGAGCCAAAGCCTGCATGGCCATGTGAGCACCGATTTGCTTATTAAAGGTGATGAAGGCGCTGTTCAAAGGAGGGTATTTCGAGCCACCATAGCCGATAATGCGGCCTTCAACCCCATCCTTGACGGCTTCCGCGGTGTCCTTCAATGCATCAGCAGCATCTTTCATTATATCGGAGGGCTTACGACCTAACGAGAGATATCAGCAACGATGGACTTCAAAGGTAAGAAGGATAAAGTACTGTTTTGTCGCTTTGGCTTCTTTCTGGAAGCTCTCTCAGCCTCACTTGTGGTCTCTTTCTCTTCCTTTTCAATGGACAAAATGGCCTGATATAGAAGCTCGTTACAGTCTTGAATTTCCTTCCTTGTCCATTCAATGGTATCAACCTTCTGACCAATGAACGGTATCAGACCGAGTCGATGCGAGGGGCGTTGGTCACGTGGAACAGCGGTTCCAAGATCGAGAGGAGCAATTTCAGGGTCCACAGCCTTCTTTGGGTCCGCATCATCTGCTTTAGCGCTCTTCTTCTGCTCTTCCTGACGTAATTTAGCTGCAGTACGAAGAAGAGCAGTTTCCGCAGACTCAAGTTTGTTACAAGCAGCAAGACGCCGGTCATAGATATCTGGTAGCTCCTTGAGATTACGATTGATCCAGACTTTCTTCACACCACCAGGGAGTTCCTCAAACACCTTGAGGAGAGAAGGCTTGCTGAGATAGCGCTCGGGAATACCCGTAACAAGAATAGTATTGGCTTGAAGTGACCTAGCATGGTCATGCTCGATAAGGTGTTGCTGACGTGCCTTCACATAGTGATGCATCTCATTGCTGATGTTAAAAAAGATCCAAACTGATCTGGAAGTCAGCTCGAGCAGCTAAGTAAATATACCAACTTACAAGTGAAAAGATAAACCAAAACAATGTGCGCCGCATACCTCGACCAAAGATCGGGTGGGACATTACTAAAAGAGAGTTTGTTAAGATTGTCGTACGATGGATCGGACACAATCTTAACAGTGGTGACAGGGAATAAAACAATCCAGGAGATGAGCCAGATGGGCAAGAATATCTTAGCCATCATCCTGAGGAAGCGCACGAAACAGTAGGCATCTAGACTGCTGACATGCTTAATGGTTTGATGGTCGGCGCACCAAACAGCCAGTGGCCACAGGAAGCGATTGTCAGAAAATGGCTTAGAACGCTTTCTGTAGAAAAAGGGTCAATTTAAAGCTGATCCCTTGAGTATGGAAGTGAAGAAAGCCCACTTAGAAGGAATGGCATATGTTCTTGGCTCATATATCGCTTTGAAGTAAGGATAAAGGATCGTAAAAGCTCCGAGTTCAGCGCCAAAGATGATAGTGTTGAACACAAGCGCTGTGACAAAAGTTGCGGTCGAAGCCGAAGTAGCCTGGTCTCGTAAATCTTGGTCGGACCTGCACAACAGCACTGGTCAGAAGACAACTTGAAAAGAGTAATAAACTGACATGGCGGACGGGGTGGACGGGGGCATGGGAGAAGCGAATTAGAAGGGCATAGATTTTTAAGACAAGAGGCCTCTTGGTTGACGTCAGGACCATTCTTGTAATTGCCCCTTTTGGAAAAGCTCTTTGACAATCTACCGGCCGTGA
>Ga0157359_1000546_pt1 | contig 13925 bp, 12 predicted proteins | sample AttcapACBM3_FD_111482 | JGI IMG/M metagenome (GOLD analysis project Ga0157359, IMG submission 111482) | Fungus gardens microbial communities from leaf cutter ant in Botucatu, State of São Paulo, Brazil - Atta capiguara ACBM3 | ecosystem: Host-associated > Fungi > Mycelium > Unclassified ...
AAGCATGTTTTGTATAAATAGGACTCTAATATAGAAGAGACTCCTTGTCAAGTTCTCTTGTGAACTTCCTACATTATATCTACTTAAGAGATTTACTCGCTGTATAGTCATTGGTCTTTGTGACTAGTGGTTGCCACAACAAGTATTATCTATAGAGTATAAAGAGGAGCAATGGAGACTAGTAGCTTACTTCTCAAAATCCCTAAATAAGACAGAGAAGAGCTACAAAATTTATGACAAGGAGATGTTAGTAGTAATAAGAGAGTTGGAAAACTGGAGGCATTTGCTATAGAATGCCAAGTTCAAGTTCAAGGTTTAAACAGACTATAAGAACTTGGAATATTTCATGAAGGCATAAAAGTTGAACAGAAAACAAGCCTATTAGGCACTATACCTATCAAAATTCAACTTCACTTTAAAGTATGTTCCAGGAACAAAAATGGGAAAAGTAAATGGACTTAGTAAGAGACTAGACTAGAAAGTAGAGGTAGAAAAGAACAATAAAAATCAGACTCTAATTAAAGAGCAATGGATTTGTAGTTTAACAGAAGTAGTAATAGAGAGACCTGAAGTAGAAATAGTAGAAAAAATAAAAATAGCTAGAAGTAAAGACAAAGAGATAATTAAAGTAGTAGAAGAAATGAAAAATGTAGAAGTCAAAGTATTGTAAGAAGATGAATGGCAGATAGAAGGAGATTTTGTATTGAAAGAAGAAGAGGTATATGTGCTGAAGGATGAAGAACTGAGAGTAGAAATAATTTGATTACACCCCAATATGCTAGTAGCAGAACATGGAGGAAAGTGGAAAATAATAGAATTGGTAATGAGGAATTACTGGTGGCCTAAAGGGATGTGGGAAAATATGTAGATGGGTATGATATGTGTCAGAGGATAAAGAATAGGACAGAAGCACCAGTCAAAAAGCTGAAGTTGAGTGAAGTATCAGAGAAGCTATAAATACATTTTCTCTATAGTATTCAACCTTATAGGGACTGTTGCATTTGACATATTTGGACCCATGCATGTGATACATGAAAGTCATATGACCCCATTTCCAACAATTCTTACACTAAGAGACACCTGGGTTCATATTTATTCTTCAAACTGTTACAATGTGACATTTGATATTGGAACATCTGTTAATGAGGTTTTTTACCCTAGTACCACTTTGAGAGTCCCAGATATTGACCCAAATTACAGCTATATCAGATTTGGGAGACACTTTGATAATTTGGGGTCAAGACATGAGAACAGTATTGTTAAAAATGTGAGTACTTTTGATCACTATTTCTATGATATTTGCTGTGACAGAAAGATTAGTATCTTTAATAAAGTAGAGGATACATAAACTTTTTAGGTAAGATTTCAATTGGGGAAGCCTAGGGCTCATCACTTCATTTGAATCTACATCATTCAAATTCTTCATGTATTTCTTGATTGTATTTATATCCAAAGTTAACACTACTTTATTTGTTGTGATGATAATTTCTCTATTATCAGAGTGAATTAAATCAGCATAATTTTCTGATTTGATATTTTTCAACAATTGGTTTATGTTTGTCACATGTATGTTGAGGATTATACCATGATTCTTTCCATGTTGTTTGTGCTCATGGAAATAATTACCTGCTTCCTGAACAGACCTTTAGTTATCATGTTTACATTTTTTTGATTTAGACATTGTGAATCTTGAAGACTTTGTTAGAAGATAGTTTCGGAAATGCATTCTTGATTTTGATTATTTCATTAATATTACTCTTAGATGCTTGAGTATATGATTTGTTGCTTGATGAAGGGTTCAATTTTGATACTGGGTTTTTCTTGTAAAATCTAGATTTCTCCAAATGACTTTTGCTCAGCCTGGGTGAAATAGATAGTGGAATCCTTGAAATATCTGCTTGTTTTACTTTGGGCAAATTCCTAGAAGGGGTATTTCTTAAAGAAGTCTTGTTAAATTATGCAGAGACATACTTCCTAAAAGATTTATTGTTATTGTTAGTCACAAGTTTATCCCAACCTGCTTTATAGATCATAGATAGAATTTCCCATACTATAGAGCCAAATTCAGCAATTTGCAGAATATCTTCTGTAGTCTTGTCTTCCAATCATCTTTGCCTAATAAACAATGCCATTCTGAGGAGTGAGCATGTGATGTTTTAGCATTACTATCTAAGTACTCATTCATTCTAAAAAGAAAAATTGGGCAGAAATTACTATTTTACAATAGTAGGTCTGCAGGTTATTTTACCACATATAGGATGACTAAAGGTTCAATGCCTTGAGTGTTATGGGATGCTTGAGCACTAACATTTTTATTTTTATTTTATTTTATTTTTCTGATTTTATATTGATTTTCTTTTCTTGTTTCTTTTATTTTTCTTTTGGACAATGAAGAGGCACATGACACTGCAGTCCCATGACATGTCACATGATGTGATGTCATAGGCCTAGATTGTGGTAGAAGGATCTGGAAGATGATGTCAGAGCACATATATACAACATGGTGACCTTGAGGTGAACATGAGGAAGAAGTATGGATATAAGGGCAGGGTTAATTATTAGTAACACAGACCATGAGGACTTTGTATATATAGGACTCTAATTTAGCAGAGACTCCTTGTCAAGTTCTCTTGTGCTTTTTCTCACTTGATTGCTTAACTGAGAGCTTTACTGCTTGTGTTATCATTGGATCTTATATCTAGTGGTTGCCACAACATTGAAATACACATATATTGTTGACTTCAGGAGCATGAGGTACATGTATGGATTTAACTTGAGGCACCATATTAGTAAAGTTATCTATTCTCTTCTTTACTATTGTATAGAAGAGCAAAGGATTTCAAAGTTTTTCATTTTTAACTTGATATTGGCTAATATTTTAACTCTTTCCACATAATCCATAAACAATACATCAGAGTGAACAGAGGACTTTCTAGAACTTTTAGGGCTCAAAGTCTTTGACTGACTTCTAGTCATGTCAATTTCAATATCTATTTCTTGAGTAAGACTATGTTTTTGTTGAGTGTTTTGAAAATTTGAGGATGAAGAAAAAAATGTATTCACTAAATCTCTGCTGGGCACTACCATACAAGATGGTGGTAAAAAAGAAAGAAGTAATGCTATTTTTTAGTCTTTGACTTCTTGTCTTATTTTTCTTTCACTTATCTTAATTGTTTTTCTTATTTATTTCACTCAGTTAATCAGACACAAAAACAATTCTACTTTAGCAAAAGATAAGAGAAGACATTTATCCTACTTCATCCTCCTCTTCAACTTCTTTAGATTTCTTTATAAACTCTTTCCTATTTTCTTCTTCTTTTTTTTACTATCCATCACAGACTTCATCTCACATTGATAGTAGTCTAGATCTTTTCCAGCTTAGCCATATTCCTGTCCTATTCTTTGATTAAGTACTGAAAAGACTTTGTCAAAGGATACTGATAATAGATAAACCCAGATTCACTTTATAGGAGCTTAGTTGCACTCTTGGACTAGTCATTATCTATATTAGCTCCTGATGGACTAGTAATTACTTTTAATTATCCTAATTTCTGTTGTCTAGTCTGCTATAGTAGTACTATAGTTATTAAGTTAATTATAGTTGGAGATATTGATCAGTCAAGTACATAGACTATATGATTAAACCTACTTACTATAGTATATTGTCATATTCCATTCTAACCACATCCATCCCAACCCATGGATAACCTCCTCTCCCTTATTTGCACTTTCCAATCTCTTCTATTATAAATTACATACCTCTAGTTCATGCCAAATATCCTTACTGGACTCCTGTTAACTCCATAGAACTTTATCCTCTAACATCTGAAGATCACTAGAAATCAGGATAACTTGCTAAACAGTTACTATTCTAGATGACTATTCTAGGTAGCATACCTAATATATAATCCAGTGGTTTATACTATACTAGTTATCCTAAAAATCAACCAAAACTGACACCTACTTCTGGTGTTGGCAATGACATACCTTGCTACCCTCTGGTGGTTTTCCATGTGCTAATTCTCTAAGTCCCATCCCAAAATATGCAACTAGTACAGTAACAGGAATCAAGCAGAGAAAAGATTATGCTGGAGTGCAACAAGAACTATGCAATACTAGCCCTTAACTGTGTACTAAAGAATTCAAAGGAGACATTATCAACATCAGGAGTCAATAGAAGATATAGAAACAATAATATAAAAAATAATTAGAACAGATAAAACCTTTAAAAGAATGAAGTTAGGAAGGGTATTAAAAGGAATATACAGATAACATCTGCTTATAAATGATTTTCCTAGCTAATACACTTCTCAACAATGAACCTTATACTATGTAACAAGCTTTTTTAAAAAATCTAGTAAATAGATTACAAAGCTTCTTAAGAGCCTCTAACAATACTATTTATCCCAGGTGATATATGTTATGATTCAAAGACCTTAGGGTTAGTTAAAGAAAGGAACCTTGTATTAGAGTTAACATAAGAGAACTTGATGGAGTCCTTAGTATAATGTATCTACCTTTATATACTAACTACTAATGGTCTATACTCAACTATTTCTAGTTTGCTCTAAAGACCATGTATTAGCCATGAGATCAATATGTGTTGTACATGTTTTATGACATTATTATTCTTGAATCTTCTACCATGTTCCATGTGACCATTACTGTAACCATATCATCTGATGTGTGACAGTATGATCATAACATCACTCTAACCTGAACCCTAGATATAAAGATAAAGAAAAGAAAAGAAAGGGAAAAAGAAAAAGAAAATTAAATAAAAAAGCTAGAGTCCAAGCTTTGCATATTTAACAATATACCCTAAGGGCACCTCTCAAGTTAAATCTTACAACTGAAGATACTAACTAATACTCACTTTGCCAGTCTTTTTCAGACTACTAGAACTCTCCAAAAAACTTGTCTGAAAGTGATAGTAGATACTAACAATGCTCACTCAATAAAATAGGAGTTAAAACTGCTCTCAAGTAAAGGTATTTGGATTGGGATCCTTGTTATAATGTGATCTTTTTTTTATTTCAACAATTTATTACATGGAGCATGTAGGCAGGCTGTGGTAACTACTTTGTAGTTACTTACAATAGATGCAAACTACATAAAGAGAGAAATAAAGAGAAAAGAAAAAAAAAGAAAAAAAAGCAAACTATTCCAAGAAAAGAGAAAAGGAAGATAGTACACCTTAATCAAAGTAGAACTATGTAATACTCTCAGTAAATAAGAATGCATTACCATTAAATTCCAGGAACAGAACAAAATGCCTAATGGAATCTCTCCTTGGATTCCAGTAGTTGTTGTATCTTTTGTATTCATACAGAATATGATATCTTATTTCTATAGAATATTTGCTATATAGATACATGATATCTTTCCTAGATAAGAATCTAAGTCTAGACTCCCCTATTGGTGCATGATTAATGATCACTCTTGTAGCTCTAGTGCAAAGCGAGTTGGAGTGACCAAAATGTTTGAGCTATGAACTGCCATTTGCAATTGACAGTTTTAATGGATTTGAATCTTCATCCACAAGATCCAAGAAGTTATGTCCTCTGTCATCCAATGCTTGGAAGATCATCCTCCAGAATTTAAGAATGTCTTTGCATTTAGTTTTTCTGTTAAAGTCCTATGATAACTTATAAGGAAAGATAGATGACAAGTTAAATTTTCCTGCTTCTTTGTCAACTAAGTTATAAAGATGCTACCATTGACTGATTAGACAATCCCAAAATTTAATAAAATGGTTGTTACTTTTTTTGAAAAACTCTCTGAGATCTTGAGAGATTATTGCAGATTGTAGTTGATAGGAGTATGCCAAGGAATCAAAGATTTTTTTGGCAGCATGTATCAAATCTGTGATAATGATAATTCAATTGACATTAGAAAAGTGTGTAACTTGATTTATGCCATATCTTATTGCAAAAAGTTCTACTTCTGAGGACATGACTCTAATTGCATAGTATTTTGTTTTGATGACAGGATTGTTATAACTATGGATATGAGATATGGAAGTAGCAACTGATGCTAGTATCAGATACAACAACTATTGAGTGGAAATCCAATAATACTTGGATGGTAATATTGTTGAGTCTTCTTATATGACTCTTGATGTTTTGATTGTTACTCTTATCTATGAGATGAAAAGAAAAATGATTAGGAAAAACATCTATAAGCTTGTTTCCAGGTAAAAATTCAGGATTAAGTAGAGAGAAGAAAGAGAAGACTTCATTAAATTTATTATCCATATTGACTAAAGAACCCTTGATAATTAAACATTGTTTGGATGTGAGATTATTCAATGAGAGTTAGTGAGGTTCTTGAGCAGAGGGTTTTCTTATCTCAAGAAGTGAATTGATGATGTGGTTAGAAGGCAATAAATGAGTTCATAAGAGGACACACTCATAGAGTTTTTTCAAGTAAAGGTGGATAGGAATTAAACTTGCAATAGCTTCAATTCCAGCTGTGGGAGACATATGAAATGCTTTAGTAATCTGAACCACAGCTCTCCTCTGCATCTTTCTGAGTTTTTCCATTGGATATGCTAGCAGTGCTTTGTTATAATACCACAGTTAAAAGCCATATAAGGCTATAGGTAAGGTGCAATATCTGTACAATCTTCTTTTTTGAACAGAACTGAGGCCTTTTGATAAATTTCCTAGCCTTTTCATATATTTTATAGTAGAAATAGCCTTGTTTGTATAGAATTCAATATGTTGCCAAAATAATAGTTTGTGATTAAATATCAAACTGAGATAATACCAAGTATTCTTGGGATGTAATACTGATCCTCCTAGGAGTGTGAAGTCAAAAGGAGGAGAATTGAAGATATCATGCAATCTAGAGAAATGAAACATCTCCATTTTCCCATGTTCCATAGTTAGACCAAATTTCATAAAAAGTTTGGAAATTACATTGTAACTACAAAAGAAATTTGTGTTTAATATAGACATAGATTTGTTTTGTGCAATGAGAAGACTATCATCTACAAAAGAGATAGTGGAAATGGGAATTTTTAGATTTTTTAATCAATTTCTGAAAATATGAAAAACAGGGGAAAGATATAAAGCTGAAAGAATTAGGGAAAGGGCTGATCCTTGTCTGATACCAATGTCAACATCAAAAAAGGAGAAGAAAAATTGTTTCAAAGGTATTTGGTTTTTCAACCTACTAGATAGTTGTGAAAGAAGGCTAAAACTTTTGGATTGAACCCAGCTTTGACAAGGACTGATGAAAGGAGATGGTAGTTTAGTAATGGGAAGAATTGCACTATGTTGAATGCAAGCATACTTGTAATGCAGTTCTTGACCCATTCCATATGAATGAAGTGGGTTAACACAATTCCTGCATTCTAAGTGGATCCCTATTTAAGACTATCTAATTGACACAGATGAATAAAGTTGTTTGAGAAGATCATTACAAATTGCATTCTTTCACCAATCACTTTCTTAATCAATTTGCCAACAGTGTTGAGTAAGACAATAGGCTAATATACCTTGGGAGAGTTGTAGGCTTTCTTATTTGGCATAGGAATTATGATGCCAGTGCTCTAATTCAATGCACACATTAATGATATCAATGATTTTATTGAGACAAGCAATATCTTTAATGATTATTTTGAGGTGTCTTCAGGATAGCTTATACAGCTCTAGTATAAACAAATTATTGCACTTCTCAATTGCACAGATGAACTCTTCTCTTGAAAATGAATTCTATCACATGATACTTTTGCAAGGAATTTCTTTGAGGAGCTGAGGATCCATTTGATGATTTTGAGCTAAATTGAATGACAAATAGAGAGCCTGCCATAGATTGTTGATTTTAATACACAGTTTTTCATTAAACTGGATTGTCTTGGTTGCTGGAAGTTTGTGTGTCTTGACCCAATTCATGAGTTCCCAAGAATCTCTGCTCTTGTTAGTGACTTCTTGAATTTTTAAGTCAAAGAAATTGTGCTTCATCTTCTTAACAGTGTTCCTGAATTTCTTCCAATCATCAATGCATCTTGATTGCATGAATTGTTCAAGATCTCTTCAATAATGATTGTTCCACCACTCCTTTGAATGCTTAGTAATGTTAACAATTTTTGAATATTTATACCATGTTCTTTCCATGTTACTGGCAAATTCTTGGACAATTTGTTCAAGGATACTTTCATTATGAATATATGAGGTATTCATTTCTTTGATCTTTTCTATAAGTTTATTAACAAATTTGTTTTCTTCATCACTATTCTTGATTAGCATGCATCTTCTTAATAGAATTTGCTCTTCAAAAATTAAGATGTTGACAGTAAGAGAAGTATGATCTGATGTCAGTCTCAGATTAGGATGGATAATGTGATTGTTATATTCTGATGATTCAGGTCTTAAAAACATAAGATCGATAATCAAATTTGAGTCCTGTTGATTGTCAGAATATCTAGTAGAAATTTGTTTAGTGGGTCTGGATAACTTCAGATGAAAGAAATTAGCAATATCAAAAAGATCTTGGCTATAGTGAGAATGGTGAGGAAAATTGGGGTCCCAAATACTATCTCTAATGTTAAAGTCCCCTATCATGATGAGGATATTATTAATGTTGACCTCAGTATCCTTTAGATACTTTAAGGCTGATTGAGTGAAATCAGAGTATAAATTAATAAGGAAATAAACTAGTCTATGATTGAAAAACAAAACACAGGAGATATCTCTGTGATTGAAAATGTTCTTTCTCAAAGAGAAGAGAAGTGACTATAAACAAACATTGATGAATGTGACAACTCTAGGTTGTTCATCCTCTTAGGTAGGATTTCTAGAAAATGTAATCCAATTGGGATGATTTGGGAATCCTACCAATAAATCCCCATTTTCATTTGATGAACTAGAGATGGAGCATATGATAGACCAAGATGGCTCTTGAATAAAGATGATATTGAAGTTGTGTTAGGTTTCAAGTATTGTTTTGATGACCAAGTTATTCTTTTAAAAATTTTGTGAAAAAACTTTGATATTCTTTATAATTATGCTTTGGTACCATTTACAACTGAACAAATTGACTGTTTTCTTATATCACAAATTTCTTGGCACTTTTTTAAATACCATTTGTAATTAAATCTATACTTCCAGAAGATGTAAAGATTAGAGTCAGCTTGATGGTCACCTTGACAATTGAGACATTTAAAGGTATGAGGGTATGATTTGCCCATCTTGGTTTCCAATCTAGGAGGATTAGATTTACTATTACCTTTGCAGTACCACCCAAATTGTTGGTAGTATTTAGATTTATGTAGACCATTACACTTGACATATTTTAATTCTTGGACTCTGCAGGAAAATGTTATATGTCCCCATTTCCAGCAATTCTTGTATTAAGGTATGCACAGATTCATATTGGTACCTCTGATCATAGTGATATAGCTTCCTATGTTAAAGTATCAGTTGATGAAACCCTTTGTATTGTTGCTACTTTGGATATCCCAGATATTGATCCATATAATGGCCATATCAGATTTGGGAGAGACCTTGATTACTTAGGATTTTGACACTAGTGAAGTGTTATTGAAAATATAATTCTTTTTCAAAATATCTTCTACCATATCTGCTGTAATAGATGTGTTAGTGTTTTCTTTGAGGTAGGGGATATCTATTATCTTTAGATATGATTTTGATTGAGGAAGACAAGGAACTTCAACACTATTAGCTATAATGTGGTTAGTATTCTTGACATACTTTTCAATTGTTTGGAGATCTAAAGGAGACACTACTTTGTTAGTGACTATTATAACTCTAAGATGTTCTAAACAAATAAAGTTAACTTTGATGTCTGATTTGATGCTTTGTAATAACCTATTAATATTAGTAACATGGTTGCTACTTTCTTTCATGAATTTGGTTTTGTTATTGTTACTCATTGGAACAATAATCTGCTTCCTGGACAAGCTCTTCATAGTTATATTAAGTTTTGGTTTGGGCTTACTATCATTGTTAATTATTCTTTGAATATTTTCAATTTATTAGCCTTGAGATTCAGAAAGGCCTCTTTGATTTTAAGGACTTCTCTAGTGGTGGGCCATGGTTGGTTTAGATGTCTGAGCATATGACTTTCTCTTATTTTTGTTGGTCTGAGTTGGTTTAGAAGATTTGAAATATTTTAAGATTTCATTCACCTCCTTGGAGGACTTGGCTAAGATTGAAAGAGGTAATTTCTCAACACTAGCTAGTTTATCTGTTGTTTTTCCTCTTTTTTTCTATTTTTACAGGATTATTTTTGGAAGTAAATTTATTAACAACCATTTGTCTGAATAAGTTCTTATTCTTGTCAACAAAGAGTGAATCTTATCCTGAATTGTAGATGAAAGATATGAGTTTCCAGACAGCTTATTCTATTCCTTTAAGTTCATCAACATTATTGAATTCATTAACATTAACACTCTTGTTATCAATGTATTTGACAATTCAAATGAGAGACTCCTTAATGTATTTGGAGTCAGATGGTAGGTGCTCTAATGAGCTGTAAAGGGAAATAAAATGAAAATTACCATCCTATAAATCAATATATATTGATTGATTAGGATTATATAGTAGCTGAATGTTAATGACATCCTTCTGTAGGGAATACAAGTTAGTGTTATTAATAGAAGTACTTTTACCTCAAGATTTCAGTGCTTTGTTTATGGCAGGTTTGTCATGTTTAATACATTATGATTTCTTCACAGGAGTAGGGACAGTTGTCTTACTGACTAGATTGCCTTCTGATTCAAAATCATCTTTATATGATAGCTGAGAGCTGTTGATTGAGTCTACTACCATATTCTCTAGGAAGTCATTGTTGTGCTCTATCCTTATGTGGTAAGCATAAAATGAAACATTAGAAATGATAGAGATACTTCTAAAAATCATTCTGCTTGAGAAAGTAGACCTTTCTCTGTTGTTGCTGTTAATGTCCATATCTGTTCCAGATGGTAACTTTACCATATTTAAGACTTGAGAGCTGATACTAGTAGTGGAAAAGTGTTTATTTACTAGATCTCTTATAGGCACTACTATATAAGATGATAGTACAAGAGGAAGAAACAATGGTTGTTATAATGTGATCTTTGGCAGCATTATTTTTAATATGGTTTTATTTTGATTTTATTGATTTTATAGATTTTATTTCTTTTATTCTTTTCTTTTAGTTTTAGTTTTCTTTGGTTTTTTTAATTTAGCAATGAATGATTATGTAATAGATGCATATGACCATATCACATGAGGTAATGTCATAGGTCTAGAAGAGAGTAGAAGATTCTGGTGTAATAATAGCAAGAGATATGGCTATAGTATATCTACTATAGTTTACATATAGTAGACATGTAGCTTTAGAGTAGGACTATTAGTGCAGAGCATGGACCATGATATATTAGTATTGATGAGGAAGTTTAACAAGGAGTGAGGAAGATATCCTGGTGGTGTTAACTACTGAACAATAAAAGAGAGAACAGAAAAATAGCAAGGGAGCAACAAGAAAGAAAATGAATAAGAAAATACCCAAAATGATAAACACACATCTGTCACAAGTCATGATTACAAAATCACATATTATATAAAATATCATAGAAGATTTCAGAGCAATAATATTATCTTATATATCAATTGTTATGATTCAAAGATTTTAGAGTTGATCAATGAATAGAACCTTATATTGGGATTAATATAAGAGAACTCAATAGAGAACTCTGTACTGGACTGTCTATCTTATATACTAAATCCCCATGGTCTGTACTACTACTACTTGAGCCTATCCTAAATAACCATATGTTTATCTTAAGATCAATATATATTATACATACTGTATAATATTATTCTTTCAGAACCTTCTACTTCCTTCTATTGCTATATTGTGACCTGTGACAATTACTGTGACTTGTAACAGTGTGACAGTGATATCATGCCAAAACTCTAACTTCAGTTCTCAGAATAAAAGATAAAAGAAAAGAAAAGAAAAAGAAAATCAAAAGGAAAGTCAAAAAAAACTTGGGTCCAAAGTTCATAAGTCTGACATTAATGGTATGTAGTATATAGCTAATACTCTATTGAGTTCTCATATATTATCCAATATAAAGTTATTCTTTTATTCTTATTCTTAAGCTTAAGTTTATAATACCAAAATCAATTCAATGATTGATCTTTACTTGTGAAAGCCTATTTCATTCTTTCTTTTACTATTTCCATGGCCACTCTTTCCTATTTCTCTATTCTAAACTCTGTTGGCTTCTAATATGGTAAGTTTCTACCTTATTTAACTATCCAAATATTTGTAACTTGGTAAAATTCTCTCATAAGTACATACACTTCATAGCTAGTCATTTACAAGTGGCATTATTGTTCCTAGAGATCTCTTAAACTCAGGATCTAGTTTGGTTAACAGCTGCCACACTATCCCTTGACTGCTGTTTGCTTGAGAGAACCTTAAATGACATCTAAAAGTATAAGATTTTCTCACTAATGCCTTCAAAGAGGTCATATATGCTCAAAAATCTTAGGAGATTACTTGTTTTTGTGAAAAAGTATTTTCCAGTATAACAATATCTAGTAGAGGCATAGCATACAAGCTAAAGCTAAAGATTATTCCAACTCATCTTTTATATTCTTAGATAATGCATCAATTACTTATTAGGATATCTGAGATGCCCTAACAGATTTCAGATAACAAGATGTGAGCTATATCTAATATATATATAGTAGTGGTATAATAGCAAAATACTTTATCCAAATATTATTGGAGTTGCTGAACACTTACAACTTCTTAATATAAGACTAATCCCCTTATGTACTTTCTAATACCACAGTACTTTTCTATCAGCTCCTTAAGTGTTGACTATCACATATAATGTTATATCATACTCTCTTATCCAAAGAAAAAAAGAAGAAAATAAGAAAAATGAACTATAAAAGAAAAAAGAAATAATAAAAGACCAGAAAAATAGAAAGCATCTAAGTCTACTTCTAAGAGTTTTCAACAATAAGAATATTATACTATAGCTATATCTACTAATGTAATTATTTTAGATTCTTTTACCTTCTTGTATATCATGTGACCAAAGTCATATACCTTCTCATTATTTATGAGGAAAAGAAAAGAAAAGAAGATATAAAATCAGGAAAAATAAGAAGAAAATGAAAATGAAAATATTAGAGTTTAGAGTCTACCATGACAAGTAGAAGTACTACATATAAAATAAATACCAAATATATAAGTAGTAGTTTAATATGATAGAATTTCTTATCAATTTCTCTTGTTAACCTACCATTGTTATCATAACTAAGATCTAAGATGTTACTACAACACTCATAACAGAATCTAGAAAAGTAAGTAGAGAATAAATATTTTTATAATGAATTAGACTAACTAAGATTAAGTCATGTTAATGCCTATATATAATCTTGTTTACATAAGCTATAGAAGATTAGTACTCTGTAAATAAAACCAAATATGAAAAGAAAAGTTGTATTGAAAGTAGCAAAGTAGTAAACATATATAGTGTGGACAACTGACACCTGATTATCAAATATATTGGTTTGATCAAAGAGCTGCAGTGGAGAGCTGAATGGCTAAGAGCTTTATACATAGCAATGGTAGTAACTGAGAAAAATTCCATTTGAATAGTAAGCTATGTATAAGATATATCAGTTATAATACTCATATCACAAAATAAACTACTCACTTGTTTGTGATATCTGAATCTTGGGTGCACTCTCAGAGGTTTAGGAGTAATTCAGAAGTTAATGATGACAATTTTTTTTTCTTTTATTTTAAATTCAACAATTTATTACATGGCACACGAAGGCAGACCGTGGTAGCTACTTTCGTAACTACATACAGTAGATGCATACTAACATGAAACTAAAAGAGAAAAAGAAAAAGGAAAAAATAAAAGAACTAATCGACAAGAAAAG
>Ga0157359_1000547_pt1 | contig 13877 bp, 10 predicted proteins | sample AttcapACBM3_FD_111482 | JGI IMG/M metagenome (GOLD analysis project Ga0157359, IMG submission 111482) | Fungus gardens microbial communities from leaf cutter ant in Botucatu, State of São Paulo, Brazil - Atta capiguara ACBM3 | ecosystem: Host-associated > Fungi > Mycelium > Unclassified ...
CTGAATGGATTCTTACATTCGAACTCACTCATGCCACCAACTTGGTATCTGATTTCCACATCGTATATCCTGCCAAGCCTGGTCCTCTCCCATTGTCCTGAACATGCTGTTGCATTTGTCCCCTGTCTCTACACATTTCTAACAGGGATTTTCCTTTATTAATTTTTAGTATATTCTGTCCACTTATTTTCATTAACCCTCAGCTTCCATGCATTTTTTGGGGTTTCTTCTCAAAACTTCAAACTTCTTTTCATTTTAATTCTTGCTTTTCTTATTTACACATTTAATTCACAGAAAAATAAAAAATTCTATTAAAGAAAAAACAAAACCACTATACTAACAAGAGGCAGATAACAGAGTCCCTTCTTCCTGACTTTCTCTGGGGCCATCCTTGGACCCCTCTGTGTCATCTCTACTCTTCTCCTTTCCTTCCAAGTTCTATCTCCACTCCATTGCAATCCCAATCCTCTCCAACTGGGCCATGTTCCTCTCTTAGCCCTCCACCAAGTTCTGGAGGGACTTTCCAACTCCTTGGTACTTCTCCATGAGTTCCTGGAGTGCCTTTTTGATGGCACTTAGAACTCTGTCATAAGTGGGGATTATGGCCGGGGCGTTGTTGTTGGTGTGAGGTACATACCTCTGCTTGAGAGTAATGCACCTGGCACATGTAAAGGATCGGCTATGAAAGAGAAAATTATTAAAAAAATAATAAGTATAATGAAAATTACTCACCTTGAGGGGTACACCAGGCAGAATTGCCTGGTGCTCACACACTTCTCACAGGGGTTAGCACCCCTTATCTTCACTGTGGTACCCCCATGATACTTTTCTGGTTGCTTCCCTCTAGCCTTCTTAAAGAGCCGTTGCCTTTCCTTGTCTCTGGCAGCGATGTCCTTGCACTTAGATCCTGTGACCTGAGATCATTCAGCCCCCTCCAATAGGGCAGCCTCTTCCTTTAACACCTTATCCCAGAGCAGTTGGAGGTATTTCACCATCCTTCTCTTCCTCTGCAACTCTCTGCCTCTCAGCTTCCTTCTGGGCCTTCTTCTCTGCTTCCCTCCTAGCCTTCTGAGCTGCACACTCAGCCTGATGTAACTTCACTGCTTCTTCCAGTTGGATCAGGAACTGCTGCTACTCCTTATTTTTCTGTTGCATATCTTGCCACTGCTTTTCAAGGATCTCAGTGTCATGTTGTGAAATGTCAGAGTAGGCAGGAGAAGACATAATAATATAGAAACAAGAGCAACAAACTTTCTTTTTTATTTATGTATTATTGATCCAGGTACCATCATGGGATTTTTTTGGAAAAACCCAATAGGACTTCAAAGGCTCAGTCCTAAGAGGGGGATACTGTCATATGCAAGTCTACCCATCCAGAAACTACATCTCTGTGGTAAAATCATCTCCCAAAACATACAAGCTCACCTTTCTTGCAACATGTCTTATGGCAGTGCTGCAACCATCTGGGTATTCTGTCTTCTATGGCAGAGATACTTCTAGTCCATTCTATGAACTTCCACCCCAGTGTGAACCACATCTGACACAAGTTTAAACAAGCTAAATACTTCAATAAGTTAGATCCTATTTAGAGATATAACAATGTATGGATCAAGAAAGAAGATGAATGGAAGGCAGCTTTCTTAACAAACAGGAGTGTCACAAACTTCATTCAACTTGTATCTCTACTAGTTGTAGACCAATTTTCACAAACTAAGTTGTATTGTAAAGCTCTAAATGAGGGCTATCTGTACATATGTGGGATATACAAAAGCAACAACAAACAACCAGGATATCAGGTCATCAGTAACTGTAAAATCTTTGTTTGCTAATATCTCATGAATGACTAGATGAATTCACACAATTAAACTTGCATTGGAAAGCACTCATCAAACTATTTTCAATGATATATGATTATAACAATAAATATTCATAGAGATACAAGCATATCAATATAGTAACATAATTAATTACCTTCTAAAATTAGTCTGACAGCTGCTATGATAGATAACAGCTCCCATCAGGTACAAGTTTTGATCATGTGATGGCAACAGCTTGTGTATAGACCATCACTCTTTTGTATATATACTTCTGTGTTTGAGGATTAGATCTTAGACTTAACAACATCAATTTACATCAATTATTCCTGTTGATACTACTCATCACCTATTATCATTATCTCCTTATACTAAATCTCTGAAATATCATTAAGTTCAAGTATCACAACTAATGAGTAGTTCATTTGTGATAAGGGGCCTATTCAAACCTCAAGTTATGTATTTTGGATTGTGTAATTCACTGAGAATGTTTCAAAGAATGATAAATAACATCTTTCAAGAATTGTTACATGAAGGAGTACTGGCCAACTATATGGACAAATTTGTGATTCCAGCAAAGACAATGAAGGAACTAGAAGAATAGACAGTTTGATTTTTGAAAATAGCAGGGAAACATAATCTGTGTTTCAAATGGTCAAGATGCAATTTCAATATGAAAGAAATTCCAATCCTTGGAGTAGTAGTTGGATGAGAACAAGTTCAAATGGAGAATGAGAAAGTCAAAGCTATAAAAGAATGGAAAATACTGACCAAAATCAAAGAAGTTAAAAGCTTTTTAGGATTTGCAAACTTTTATCAATGGTTTATCAAGAACTTCAGTCATACAGAAAAATCTCTTAATGAACTTAAAGGAAAAAAGGAATGGAATTGGACAGAGGAACATCAAGAAGTATTCAAAGAACTCAAGAACAAGATCACAAGTCAACTGGTACTCTCCCTTCTGAAGAGAGATGGTAAATTCAGAGTAGAAACAGATATTTCAGGACATGCAATAGGGAGTGTCTTATCCCAAGAATAAGAAGGGAAATAGAAACCTATAGCATTTTTATCCAGAACAGTGAAACTGGTGGAAAGGAATTACAAGATTTGAAGTCTAGACAGATCATGAAAATCTCAAATATTTCAGGAAATCTCACAAATTGAATGGACAACAAGCAAGATAGTACTTGAAATTGTAAGACTACAATTTCACATTATGCCATATCCTAGGAAAAACAAATACAAAAGCAGACATCCTATCAAGAAAGGATTAGGTGGATACCAAGGATGACAACAAAAATATTCAAATATTGAAAGAAGAACTTTGGGCAAGACAGCAGATAATAGCAGATATCAAAATAATATGAAAGAAACAAGTGGTGAAAGAAACTACTTTACTAGAAAAGATATAATAGAATGAAACTAGTAAACACAAAGTGGCAAAAGAGCTGGATAAACAAGATGAACAAGCTTGGGAAGATAATGGCATAGTCTATATCAATGGAAGAATCTATATTCTTAACAACAACAAGATTTGAGAACAAATTCTATAGGAAAATTATAATCCTGCAAATATTGGACATCCAAAACAACAAAGAATGATCAAATTGATTAAAACAAAGTACAACACTGGAAGAAGACTGGAGAGCTTCATCTATTAGAAATACTAGGAGAACCATAGTAGGAAATCAGCATTGATATTATTGAACTATTATCACAATCAAAAGAAAAAGATGCTATTGTGATTATTGTGGATTGATTTACAAAAATAATATGACTCAAAGCAACAACAATGACAGTATCATTACAGGAAATTGCAAAAATTTATTGAGACAAGATCTGGAAGCTATATGGAATACCAAGAAAGGTTTTGAGTGATAAAAGACCACAATTTGCTTCAAAATTTATAGAAGAATTGTCAAAAGCTTTAGAAACAAAGAGAACACTATCTACAGCATTTCATCTTCAAACTGATGGACAAACAGAAAGAATGAACCAGGAAATAGAGGCATTTCTATAGCATTATGTCAATTACCAGCAAGACAATTGAACAGAATGGCTAGTAGTAGCAGAATTCCAATATAATGACAAGAAACATGTGGCAACAGGAAAGACACCTTTTGAACTCAATTTTGGAAGACATCCATGGAAAGAAAACCTGATAGTGCAAATGGAATTTCCAAAGTTAGAAGAATTTCTTATTATATTACAAAGAAGTTGGGAAAAAGCCAAGAAGTCAATGAAAATAGCAAAAAAGCTATGAAAAGGCAGTTTGACAAGAAAAGGAGGAACCCATAAAAATCAAAGGCAGGAGACAATATGTGGCTGGAAGCTAAAAATATTTATTTGAACAGATCTTTAAAGAAGCTTGACCAAAAAAGATATAAACTCTTTAAAATCCTCAAGGACATTGAATAAGGAGTGTTTCAGCTGGAACTTCCTAAAGGATAGATGATTCATGATATGTTTAATGAAGACCTGCTGACAAGGTGCAGAGAACCCCATTTTCCAGGACAACATATGGAACCAGCACCTCCATCAGACATTATTATGAAGAGAATGAATATGAAGTAGAAGAAAACAAGGATGAGAAACTCAATTCTTAGAGATGAACATGACCAATAAATAGGGTTGTCTCATGCAAAAGAGGCAATTGAAGATTATTGGGCAAGAGTTTTGAGTCAAAACTTACAAAAGAGGGGGGATAAAATCCAAATCAACAATTTCAAAGCACTACAACTTTGAAATCTTTCAAATGGTCCAATAATTTATCACTGCTCCTACCTCTCCTAACCCATATGTCACCTGCACTCTCAATAATATGAACCTGGTCAAGACCATCAATGATGAGAAAAAGAACTGGACAAAGAAATACCATAAAATAATACAAGGAATTGAGAGAATGGTCAATGTGCAAATACAGTTGCAGAATATTGTGAAATTGGCAGAAGAAGCCAATACCTAAATTGTAGAAATTAAGTCCACAATATTACAGGCCAGCAACAATTATCAAATACAAACAGTAAAGGATATATTCAGTATCTTCAAAAACTTATGAGACATCATACAAAGTGATATAGAAAACCAAGTGTATTATATACAGAAGCTATTGACAGATGAACTGGATAACTGTAAAGGAAAAGGAAATGATTATGTGGAAAGACATATAAAGGAGATACAAGACACTTATAAGCAAGAAGACATAATTATGAAGGAATAAGATAATAAAGGGAAGCAGTGAATATAAGACAAGGAAGTTCTTTTGTACAAACCTTATGAAGTTGATTTACCTAGACCCAAAACTTCTGAATCAACATTTATTCAAGATGAAATCAACAATCTGGAGAAATACATGAAGTTCATGCAAGCACCAATAAAGACTACTTCATTTTATTCACCATCTCATTATAAATCATTGCATCTACAAGAAGAACTCGACAAATGATATTGGAACAAAGTAGCTATTGTATTTCTAAAAAAGAAACATAATGCAGATACCACAAGAAAAAGTCTTTCCATTAAAATGTATATGGGAGGACCTTCTTATAAACCATACTTCATTACTTTGACATTACAAGGCAAAGTTATTATCAGACCTACAAAGAAAATAGTCACTTCATATGTGGTAGGAGATCTAGTGTTGTTGGACTAGTTTATGGGGATATGAATACAATAATAGAGGTATTGTTATGATCATCTCCTCATGGTTATTGCATAGTTTCATCATGTCTTATAGGGTCTCAGGTATGATATAATGATCAGCTATACTATAGATTATATCAGTCAGTGGCTTATATAGTAGGCATTGTTTTCTTATTGACTCCTTCTATTATCCTCATGTGTTGTATTATTGTGAACATATGGTTTTCTTATAGTCTATAAGTATATAGTGTAGATACATTTCTGTATTCTTACACTTTACCAATTGATCATATCCTTTACTCTTACTCAAGTCTTTGCCTGAGTTACAACCTGAGCCAAGCTTAAGGTTGTAACATATATTATATTATAGAGTATAAACCATTGTAAAATAACATATATAGTATAAATTATAATAGAAAACTTTGTGTTGAGTTTCTCTTATAAAGTATAAGAAAACTACCAACTTTAATACTTATTATTAAGCCTATGGAATTTGACACTCTCACTATATTGCTATGTCTGTTATTTGCTACTAACTTCATAGAGTTAGTTATACCAATCTTACCATATTTATACTCCAACTCCAACTACTACTAGTACTTTGATAACTATTGCCTTACACTTTTATATATCATTTAATAAATATCTACTATTTCTGGATAATATTCTAGATATTTCCATCATAGTACCTGATTATCTGGATATTATTATTCCTTGCTTGATCACTACTATTTTTCTAGATTGGAATGTATTTTAGAGTATTTAAAATAGTTGTCATTTTTAGAAGTCCTCATTCTGTTTTTTTATATTTTTCTAGAGATATGTGATGTCATTAGTATATTTAGTCAATAAATATTATGGCTAAACTCAGATGTTCAAGTGAAAGAAAAACCTTATGTTAGTTAATACAAGAGAATTCAGTAGAGTTCCTTATACAGGTGTATCTACTTTATATATCTCTAGTATGTGGTCCATACACACTTACTTCTAGTCTGTCTTAAATATTATAAGTTATGTAGATAAAATTTATTATACCATATAGTATATATTATCTGATATTGTGATCATAACTGTGATAGTTGTCACATTAATTTCTGACACTTTGTAGTATTCAAAAAAGCCATAAATTTAATCTTAACTAATAAAGTAGCCAATGGTTAGCTTCTTCTTTGATGACTAGGAGACCAAACATCATCAATGAAGTAGTTTCTACTAATGCAGTCAAATTATAACTACCAACTTTAATAAGAATTTATTTAGTAGTAATCTTAAAAACAAAACCTTCTACTAAATGTCTATTATTTGAATTCTGAGCCTAGTTTGAGTCATTCAAGCCTACTAAGTCAAAAGCATTGTTTTCACATTAACTAAAAGCAAGCTTAAAGCCAAGAGTTTTCTTCAAATAGTGAAAAATATGCTTAGTTAATTGAAGATAAGAAATGCTGGAGTTACCACTGAATTGAGCAATTTATCCAACCACAAATTGGATGTTGGAATGAGTTTGCATAGTATAAAGCACAGAATCTACAAGGAACAAATAATGAATTCTGTTAGAATATTTCTGAAACTTGTGTAGGTCTTTTAGATTTTGCAATGACTGTAAAAAAGAAAGTACAGTTTCAACCATAAAAGATATGGACACCAGATGAGCATTGGCTACCCCAAAGTGTTTGAGAACTTTTTTAAGATAGAATTCTTGAGACAAATAAATAAGATGGCTAGTATGATTATGTTCTACAAGAATTCCAAAAACAGATCTAAGCTCTCTTAGGTTAGTAATGTCAAAATAACCTGAGGAATAAGTCTTGAAGTATCAGATAGTAGTGAGATAGTGACTACTAATAATCATACTATTAATCCAGATAACAATGATCAATGTAAGTATGTCATCTTTTCAGAAGAGATACAACAAATTATCTGCAATAGACTTTATGAAGCTCAAAGCATTCATCATTTTGTCCAGCTTCTTTCTCTATTGTTTTGATAACTGCTTCAATCTATAAAGGCTTTTTCTAGTTTCCAGTAATGTCTACTAAATCCACTTCAAGTAAAATTTCAAAAACCATCCAGAACCTTCATATAGATTTCTTCATCTAAATCACCATTCAAGAATGCTGCCACTACATTCACCTAATATACTTCAAAGCCATAGAATGCTGCAATAGTAAGGAGAATTTAGAGTGTTATAAAATGAGAGAGACAAATGCAAAAGTCTTATTAAAGTTTTCTCCAAGGACCTGTGAGAAGCTTCAAGTAAATCTCTATTCTAGATATCTAAGGATTACCTAAAACTAGGATAACTCACTTAACAATCTCTATTCCTAGATAACTATTTTAGGTATTATACTTAGTATATGAATTAGTAGTTGCATTATAAAGCCTTATTCTGAAAATTGACTAAAACTATCACCATCTTCCAGTGTTAGCAACAACATACCTTTATCTTTCACATTCTGCATATCCAGATAATACAAAGCTGCTTATTGGACTTCTAGAAATCTACTATTGGATCTTGGATAATAAGGTGTGAACTGTGTTTAACAAATGACTTGAATCTTGTACTTGACCAATTTTCCTGTCTTATCAAGTTTCTTTTTACAAACAATACATTCATAGCCTTTTTACCATCTAGTAGTTTTTTTATCCAAGTGAAGATACCAGCATGTTTAAGATTTGAATATTCAATTGAAATTGTCTTTCCCTACTTTTCTCTATCAGGAAGTGAAAAATCTGAGTATAATTTTGTAGTTTACCAACTATTGCAATAAATATGGTAAATGCTTGTCAATACTGGAATTTTTAACAAAAGCCAAACCAAACCACATAACAAGTTTTTTGATATAGCTAGAGAGTTTCCATCATATAACTAGTAATTATTTCTTAATTTGTGCCTATACTACATTATATTGTTAAGGGAAATATTATCAGCATGTTGGTTTTAATCTAATGGTGTAAATCTAGCTGGTGTGAGGTAAATAAACTTATCCTTACTAGAGAAAACAATAACAGAGGAAACAACTAGAGAAGAAAAAAAGAGCTTAAAAGATAAGTAAGTTGTATTACCTAAAGTGCCTAAAGTACTAGCCCTAAATATTGTGGCAACCACTAGACACAAAGTCCAATAGCTACACAAGCAAGTAAAGCTCTCAGTAGACAATCAAGTGGGGAAAATCACAAGAGAACTTGACAAGGAGTCTCTGCTAAATTAGAGTCCTATATATACAAAGTATACATGGTCTGTGCTACAACCTCATATCTATCTCATTTTCTACTCAAGGCTATCATGTTGTATACATGTGCTCTGACATCATCTTCCAGATTCTTCCATCATGTTTTAGGCCTATGACGTCACATCATGTGACCTGTCATGTGACTGCAGTGTCACATGCCTCTTTATTATCCAAAAGAAAAAGAAAAAATAAAACAAAATCCCTATAAAGTCAGAAAAATAAAATAAAATAAAATAAAAATTGTTAATGTCCAAAGTGTCTTATAACACTAAAAACAGTGTTTTTCCATACTAGTTGAAATCATATTATTAACAAAGATGTCAATCATTGCAGTTATACCACAAAAATTGACTACTGCAAGATCACTAGAGAGATCATTCTTCATAAACTATACATTCTGTAATATGATAACTTTTCCAACTCTATCCTCAAATTTCTCAAGATAGTATCCCTTTATCTTATTATTTCATTAATATAATAACCTCACTGCTACTGTTCTTGACTTAAGCTTCTCTGTTTGTACCTACTTAGATATATGAGCCTATTTATGCAATCTCTAAATATGTCAGAGTTGAAGATAGTAAACTTTATTGTTATCTCAATCTTATCTTTTTCTCATTTTTATTTTTATTTATTTTCTTATTTAAAACTTAAGGTTTGGATTACAGTATGATATTACATAAGTCTTATACAAGGATGTCACACATCACAGTTACAGTCATATAATTATATAACATATGAAAGAATATAGAAGGTTTTGAAAATAGGATATTATATAGCATGTTGTTATATTTCATGTTCTGACTACATTCATCCTAACCTACAGATAATCTTCTATCTCTCATCTACACTCTCTAACCTCTTATAGTACAGATCACCTCTGTTCATTCCATCTTAGATGTCTTCACTGGTCTAGATTAACTCTATGGATCTCTATTCTCTGACATTTGAGGATTACTAGAAATTAGGGTAACTTGCTTAATAGTTATATTCCAGATAACTACCCTAGGTATACTAACTAGTATATAATCTGGTAGTTACACTGTACTAGCTCATCTTGAAAATCAACTAAAACTAGTATCTCTCTTCTAGTGTTAGTAACAACATACTGTTACAACTCAAAGATCTTAGAGTAGATCAATAAATAGAACTGTTATAATCACCTCCTTATGTCTTTAGCATGACTTCAATGTGTTCATAGGGTTCAGGGTATAATGCAATGATTGGCTATACTATAGGTAGTCTCAGTCAGCACCTCATATAGTAAGTGTTGTTTTCTTATTATTTTCTTTCTATTTCTTCATGTTCTATAACATCATCACATATGTAAACCATACATTACAGTCATGGTTGATAGGTATATATAGTATAAATACAATCCTGTATTCTTATGCTTTACCAATTGATCATCTCTTACCTCTCAACTCAAGTCTTTGCCTTAGTTGCAATCTAAGCCAAACTTAAGATCATAACATTTGGTAAACCATTGGAAGAAACAATACATGTGTGGCATAGTCTACAAATAACAAGACAAGTCAATGTTGAGAACACAATATAGAGGCATTGTCAGAGCAACTAGAATCTTTACAGATCACAGAAAAGGCCTCAGAAAGAACTACAGAATATATAGACAAAATGTTGACAGCACCAGCACCAGCTTAAGAGAACAACAGACAGGCAGAATTGCCAAAGAACATAGTTTCTGACCCAGGATGGTTTGATAGGGACAGAATGAAATTCAAAAACTGGTGGAGAAGAATGAGACTATTTTTAAAAAGCAACAAAATCATGGAGATAGATGATAAGATCACTACAATCCTTGCCTGCTTTAGAGGGGGTGTAGCTGGCATTTATGCCCAGAAGAAGCTTGATAAGCTAGACAAAGAAACAGAAACCTAGGATTGGGACAACTTTGTACAACAAATAAAAAAGACATTTAGCAACAAGACCAAGGCTGTAGATGCAGAATGAAAGATAGAAACCTTCAAGCAAGGAAGGAAGAACACAGCCAATTTCATAATTGAATTTGAGGCATTAGCAATGAAAGTAGATACAGATAAGTTACATATGATCTCCTTATTGAAAAAGAATGTACAACTAGATATAATCAAGACAATACTAAGATACCTACCAATCATAGCCTCAGAGACACTCAAGGAGTGGAAGATAGCAATAACATCAGTAGAACAAGAATACAAATCTACAGAAGGACAACACAATTATAAAATAGGAATAGAAACAACATATAGAGGATGAGGTTTACCTATGGAAATTGGAAAATCAAATGAAAACTTCAAAGACAGAAAGCCAAAGTGCTTTAATTGCAAAATATATAGACATGTAGCAAAGGATTGTAAGAAGCCAAAAAAAGAGAAAGATACTAGAAAGTGTTATGAGTGTGGATGAACAGAACATATTGCTAGTGATTACAAGACAAAGCAATAAATGAAGAAACAGAGTATCCTAGAAGATCCAGATTCAGATATAGAAGAAGAAGACAAGCAGAAGAGTTTTGGAAAAGGTCTTGAGTAGGCACAGTATAAAAAACCAATATATCTAAAGAGCAAAATTGATATATTATTCTCCATCAAAGAAATAATAAAGAGAAAGAGCTCAACATACAAGCAAAAATCAAGATGAAGAATAGAAAAGAATTATGAATAGAGGCACTAGTAGATTTTAAATATACTCATATAGGAATTGATGAACAACTGGTCAAGGACAAGAGAATACAGACAAGACCAATAGACTTTTTATTTGGAGTATACAATGCAGATGGAACCAAGAATGGAAATGTAATAAAAGTGGCACCACTAGAGATCAAAATCAATAGATATAAAGAATATATTAAAGCAGTAGTAACAGACTTAAATAGAACAGGCATGTTTTTGGGACATGACTGGTTGGTTAAACATAACCCAGAAGTGAACTGGAAAGAAGATAGAATATGGTTTACATGATGCCTAGAATTATATAGGATAAAGTACTAGGATATCAAGTTTAAAACAAGAAAAATACAGGTAATGGAGATATCAGACAAGAACTAACAAGAAATTGGAAAAGAACTAGACCCAACAAATTCTGAAGATCTTTCAGAATACATTCAACCTTTCATGCACTTATTTAACAAGAAAAAGTTCAAAAAATAGGAAAATATCAGAATTAAAGATGATAGACTTGGTTTTATTTTATTTTATTTCTTTTTTCTTATATTTTACTGTTGATCATAAGGCAAAGAAGACAAAGTGTGACACTGTCACAGATCACATGACAAGGTCACACAAGTCACACACTCACATAACATGATAAAATGACATAGAAGGTCCTAGGAGAAAATAATGTTACATAGTAGTGTTAATATATGTCAACCTTAAGGCAAACACATGGTTGTTTAGAGTGGGGTTGAAAGAGCATAGCACAGACCATTGTTAATTTGTATATAAGGTAGAAAGTTATACTAGGAACTCTATTGAGTTCTCTTATGTTACTCAATACAAGAGTATGTCTTTTACTCAACACAAAGTCTAGATCATAACAGAAAAAGTATTAAACCAATGGTTGGATGAATAATTAAAAGCACAACTAATGGTGAAAGCAGAACTAATGGTGGAATCCAAGTCAAGATATGTAGTATCATACTTTTATATTTCAAAGAAAAATGAATTACTATGACTGGTACAAGACTACAGAAAGTTGAACCAGGTCACAATAAAGAACAAGACACCACTGCCTTTAATAAAAGAAGTTATTGACAAATTAAAGGAAGCAAAATATTTCAACAAGTTGGACTTAATCTAGGGATACAACAATGTACAAATCAAAGAGGGAGATGAATGGAAAGCAGCTTTCTTAACAAACAAGGAATTATTCAAACCTCAAGTGATGTACTTTGGATTATGCAATTCACCAGGAACATTTCAATGGGTAATGAACAGCATATTCAGAAAACTACTATATGAAGAAATACTAGCAAATTACATGGATAATTTTGTTATATCAGTAAGGACAATGAAGAAATTAGAAGAAAGAACAATCTGATTTTTAAAAATAGCAGAAAAACACAACCTGTATTTCAAAAGATCAAAATGTGATTTCAACATAGAGAAAATTCTGATTCTAGGAGTCATTGTTGAGAAGGGACAAATCCAAATGAAAAACAATAAAGTCAAGGCTGTAAAGGAATGGAAAATACCCACCAAGATCAAGAAAGTTAAAAGCTTTCTAAAATTTACAAACTTTTACCAGTAATTTACCAAAAATTTTAGTCATATGGCAAGACTCCTCAATGAGCTCAAGAGCAAGAAGGAATGGAAATGGACAGAAGAACATCAAAAAGCATTTGAAGAACTTAAGGACAAGATTACAAGTCAACTAGCACTTTTTCTTTTAAAGAAAGAAGGTAAATTCAGAGTAGAAACAGATACTTCAGAATATACAATAGGAGGAGTTCTATTCCAGAAACAAGAGAGAAAATGGAAACCTATAGCATTTTCATCCAGGACAATACAACTGGCAGAAAGAAACTACAAGATTTATGACAAAGAACTATTGGCAATAGTGGAGGCTCTAACAAAATAGAAACAATATTTGTTGGACACTACAGAAAAGTTTGAAGTTTAGACAGATCATGAAAATCTCAAGTACTTCAGAGAACTTCATAAACTGAACAGAGAACAGATAAGATGGTATTTGAAATTACAAGACTATGATTTCACATTATACCACATACCTGAGAAAACAAACATGAAGGCAGACATTCTATCAAGAAAAGATTAAGTGAATACAAAAGATGATAACAAGGATGTTCAGATGTTAAAGGAGAAACTGTGGTCAAGAAGACAGATAACAGCAAATATAACAGTATTACAAAGAAATCAAGTAGTATGTCAGGCATGGTTCACACTGGGGTGGAAGTCCACAGAATGGACTTGGAGATGAGCGGACTTGTGGAACGACCTTGGCTTCAGCTTATGTGCTGCACTGTCTGTCTGCCACGTGGTCGCAACTTCAGATGAAGGAGAGAAAGTCCGAGTGGAAGTGAGTGCTGAATGGTGTGTCGCCGTTGAAACACTGGAAATCGAGTTCAATAAGAGATTATCTTCGTCGATTATCAGACTAGTGAATTACAGTGTAACTACTAGTCTTATATACAAATGGAAAGTATAGGAGATGCTTGGGGTTTCAGTAGTAA
>Ga0157359_1000549_pt1 | contig 13869 bp, 12 predicted proteins | sample AttcapACBM3_FD_111482 | JGI IMG/M metagenome (GOLD analysis project Ga0157359, IMG submission 111482) | Fungus gardens microbial communities from leaf cutter ant in Botucatu, State of São Paulo, Brazil - Atta capiguara ACBM3 | ecosystem: Host-associated > Fungi > Mycelium > Unclassified ...
CAGACGAAAAAATTCGTGTGATCTTTGAATGATGAAAATTGCTGTTCTAGTCTCTGGGAACGGCAGTAACTTACAAGCCTTGATAGATGCACGTCTATCAGGGCAAATTGTAGGTGTATTGTCCAATAAAGCTGATGCTTATGCTTTAGAGCGCGCTCAAAATGCCAATATTGCTACAGCAGTAATCTCTCATAAAGACTTTCCTAGTCGCGAAGATTTTGATGAAGCAATGCATCAACAACTTATCGCATGGCAAGCTGATATTGTTATTTTAGCCGGCTTTATGCGTATTTTAACTGCAAACTTTGTCTATAAATGGCAAGGTAAAATGCTTAATATCCATCCATCGTTATTACCTGCTTATAAAGGTGTTAATACACATCAACGTGTATTAAATACAGGTGATCGACTACATGGTTGTACAGTTCACTTTGTGACTTCTGAACTTGATGCTGGACAAGCAATTGCCCAATCAGCAATTCAAGTTAAAGAACATGATAATGTTGCTTCTTTGGCTGAACGTGTACATAAACTTGAGCATTTTATTTATCCACAAGTTGCAGAATGGCTATGCAATGGTCAGCTCACATGGAAAAATGGACAAGCCTATTTCCGCAATCAAATTCTTGAACACCCTATTCGTTTTGCTGCTTGGTAAGAGTTTGCTCAACGTAAATTAAAAAAGGATATGCATGCATGTCCTTTTTTATTAGAAACTTATTAGTGTGCATTGCTATGAATAAGCTTCTTAATATAATTCACTGTTTCAATTGGATGCTCTAGAGGGAACATATGCCCTCCTTCAACCACGCTAAATGGAATTCCCATTTTACGCTTGGACATTTGAGGAAAACCTCTTTTTAAAAAGGCACTGTCTTTCCCCACAACGAGATGTACAGGCATTTTGGGTTTTGGCATGGGTAGCCACCACCAAGAAGGATTTTTACGGAAAATCGCAACTTCGTCTTCACGAGAAATGGTTAAAGTCACGCCACCACGAACTGAGTCTTCTTTCAAAGCATAATCAATATAGGCTTGAAAACAGTCCTCATCAAAGTCTTTATAAAAACCTTTTGGACGTAATAAAGAAGCTGCTTGCTCACGTGACTCCCAATGCTCACGACGACGTGCAGATAAACCTGCCGGTGTCATATCATCAACTATTTTGGGTTTAAACACTTTTGCCATATGAAAAGCAAAAGAGTATCTACCCAAAATAAGGGGCGGATCTAACATAATCACTTGTGAGAAAAGTTCGGGACGTTTAAAGGATGCCATTAATGTTAAAACTGAACCCAATGAATGCCCCAGCCCAATCACCTTACGTCCTTTTGCTTTTTGTACAATGCTATCAATTACCTGATCAACCAAAAAAGGCCAATGATTGGTAATCGGATAACGTTTGTCAGGTCCAATGAGTGGAACATAAATTACTTCATACTCATCTTTTAATTGATCAAACAACTTTTGATACACCATAGAAGGCACGCCATTGGCATGCGCAAAGTGTATAAGCGGTTTTACTGACATACCGTTATCCTAATCTAAATTATTGTAGCTTGGCGTCCTGACTCGTCTCTAAACGCTGAGCAACTGACTCACTTAAACCTTTACCCATTTCTGCTCCCATTCGACCTAGAATGGACTGTAATGGATTACGGCCAATTGTGTAGTCAACTTTATTATCAAGCTTCAGTTCACGCATCAAGCTCGTAATGTTACCTGAACGGTCAGCAACACCTAACTGGATTGCTTGTTCGCCTGTCCAGAAAAGACCAGAGAAAATAGCAGGATCATTAGATTTCAAGCGTTTACCACGCCCTTCTTTCACGGCATTAATAAAGTGAGTATGGACGTTATCGAGTACAGATTGAACATGCTCTCTTTGTGCAGGATTAACTGGTTTTGTCATACTTAAAATGTCTTTATTGGTTCCCGCTGTTAAAGTACGGTCTTCAATTCCAAGTTTCTGAGCTAAACCAGTGATGCCATAATTCGGCATAATCACACCAATTGAACCGACCAAACTTGAAGGATTTACAATAATTTCATCGGCAGCAGAAGCAATATAATAAGCACCTGAAGCACCCATATCTCCAATTACTGCATAGACTTTCTTATCAGGATGTTCTTTTTTCAGATAGCGAATTTCTTGCCAAATTTCATCAGACTGAACAGGGGAACCACCTGGCGAGTTAATATTAAGTGCAATTGCTTTACTATTTGAAGCTTCAAAAGCACGTTTAAGCGCTTTATTGGTATCTTCACTATTTACAGCCTGATTACTTGAAGCATCAATGGTCCCAACAATATCAACCACTGCGAGATGAGCACTGCTGCTACTCGCTTTAGAGTCATCTTTACTGGTCGAACAACCTTTACCCATTAATACAAGAATGAATAATAGATAAATAAAAGTAAGTGTTTTAAAGAATATACCCCAGCGACGGCTACGGCGTTGTTCTTCTACAGAAGCAAGTACAGCCTTCTCAAGGATCTGCCATTCTGGTCCGTTCTGTTTTGAGGTTATAGGTTCATTTTGTGGTTTTGGTGGCCAATCGGACATAAAATTCTAATCCAAATCAATCGAAATGATGTCATTATATACGTTGATTTGATAAAAACTGTCTAAATAATATGATTTCATTTATAATATTTTTGTCTTTTTTTACTTGTTGTTTCCTCCTTACTGCTATAGATGCCTAGACCAGATTCAAAAAGCATGAACTATCAATTACTCAAAACATTTAGCCGCTTACCTATTCAATTTGGGCGTTCCATTGCTCGTCTATTGGCAGGAATCGTCAATACTTTAAAAATTACCAGAACATCAAAAAGTATAGAACTTAACTTAAGGATTGCGCTGCCGCATTTAACACCGCAACAACGTATAGCAATTACAGAAAAGGCGATACGAAATGAATTAACCTCATATTTTGAGTTTTTAAGTATTTGGGGTTCATCGAATCAAGAAAACATCGCTCGTATTCATCGTATAGAAGGTGAGCAATATTTTCATGATGCATTAGCTGAAAAAAAAGGCGTTGTGCTTGTTGTTCCGCATTTTGGGACATGGGAAGTCATGAACGCATGGTGTGCCCAGTTCACCGCAATGACAATTTTATATAAACCAGTAAAAAATGCTGATGCCGACCGTTTTGTGCGTGAAGCCCGCAGCCGTGAACAAGCGAATCTAGTTCCAACCGATGAAAGTGGCGTAAGACAGATTTTTAAAGCCTTAAAACAAGGCCAAACTACAGTTATTTTACCGGATCACACCCCTACTGTTGGCGGGGATATGGTGAACTATTTTGGTGTTCCGCTTGCTTCAAGTAATTTAAGTGCAAAACTCATCCAAAAAACTAAAGCTAAAGCCTTATTTCTATATGCAATTCGTAATGAAAATGAAGGCTTTACCATGCATATTGAGCCTATGGATGAGAAAATCTATGAAGGCACAGCTGATGATGGTACCTATGTCATTCATCAAGCAATCGAGCAACTCATTCATAAATACCCAGAGCACTATCACTGGAGCTATAAACGCTTTAAAGCAAACCCTGCTTTAGATAATGTTTATAACATTGATCCTACGGAAGCGATTAAAACTGTCAAAAGACTCAAAGCAGAAGCTTTAGAGAACTCTACTCAACCAGAGTCGCTCAAAACGTCGCTCATATAAAACCATTTTGTGATTTTCCAAAGTGAAGCTTAAAGTACCTTGTTCTATGGTACTTTTAAGCGGGATATGAAGTGTTTTTAAACGTGTTATAATTTCTTGGCTAGGATGACCATAACGGTTGTCAAACCCTGCCGATGCAATTGCAAGTTTAGGTTTTAAAGTTGCCAAAAAGTCATAGGCCGAACTATGTTTACTTCCATGATGACCTAGCACTAAAACATCTACCTTTAAGTTGGGATAGTCTTTTAATAATTGGTTTTCAGCTTCCCAGCCCGCGTCTCCCATAATCAGAAAATTTTGGTAACTACTCATTCCTTTGAAGTGAAGATATACAACACAGGAATATTGATTTTGCTGAGAAGGAACAAAAGCTAAGTCTTTTTCTTTAGGCCATAAAATTTGAACATCTAACTCAGGATATTGCCATTGTTGTCCTTGATGACAATATTGAAATGACTGCTTTAGAATATTTGCAGATTGCTCATTTGAAATAACTTGCTTGACTGGAATTGCTTGCTGAATGGCAGGAAAAGCACCACTATGATCTTGGTCCAGATGAGATAAAACAACATGATCTAATTGTTTTACACCTTGTTGGCGCAAGAAAGGCACTACGACATTTTGACCAATACTGAATTTCTTTTCATCGTAAGAGCCACCTGTATCAATCAACCAATTTTGCGTCGGATGTTGTAAAAAAATAGCCTGCCCCTGCCCAACATCTAAAATATGAAGCTGAATTTGCTGACTTGTTTTATTCACAACGATTAAAGGTACACAACAGAGTAACCCCCACGTCTTTGGCAAAATACCTTTAGGCAAAAATAAAATAATGATGCCTAAACTAACCGCTAATAAAGCCAGTGGCGTCAAACTTACGCCTTGCAAAGGTAAAGAAAGCTTTTCTAATAAACTCAAACAACTCAGCAATATGCTGAGCAAGATATCATTGAACTGAAAAAGCATATTTCCGAATGGATTAAATATAAACCATGCACAAGCGGCCACAATGTTTAAGGGGACGATAACTCCACCGACAATAGGCACAGCAATAATATTGGTTAATGGGGCAATCCAAGAGATTTGTTGAAAGAAAAGTAAGGTTAAAGGACTCAGTGCGATAAATATTTTGCCTTGTGACTCAATTAACACCTTACCCATAAAAATCATTTTTGAACCCAAGCTTAAAAAATGTTGCTTAGGTAACTGCGCTATTGTTTGATAAATTCTTAATAAAATAAAACAGGCTCCGTAAGATAACCAGAAACCTGCTGATAAAACACTAAAGGGATCAAAGAGCAATAGCAGACTTGCGCTATATACGAGTAAGGCAAATGGTTTAAGCGGTTGTTTAAATAATAGAAAAGAAATAATGATGAAGGCAGATAAGAGTGTACGTAGAGCAGGAATTTCAAACCCAACAAAAGCCGTATAAATTAAAACCCCGAAACTGAATGGTACAGCCAATAAAATCTGTTTAGGTTTCCATAAATATATTTGAGGATAATAACGGCAGATGAGTTGATGACAAATCCAAGACAACATAATCGCAAAAATGAGTACATGTGGACCCGAGATCGCCAATAAGTGAGCTATTCCTAATGCTTTAAATTGTGCTTGAGTCTCTTCTGATAAAAGACTTTCATCACCCGTTAGTAAAGCTAGAATTAAGCCTTTTTGTTGTAACGAAGAGATCTTTAGCATTTGCCTAAAAGTTTGACGAAGTTTTTCTATTTTTAGATGAAATCTATTAAAAAAGGACTGCTGTTCTCTTAAATGCTGTTGATATCCCAATTGATATATTTCATTAGTGCTTAATGGTTCAATATGCTGAACAATAAAGCCAGACATGATATTTCGTTGAATAAACCATTTTTCTTGATCAAAAGCTCCGGTGGTCGCATAACTATGGGCGGGTTTTGTTTTTCCCAATACTCGATAGTAATGACCTAATTCAATGTCTTGATTACTCGTCACTCCTTTCTGATTATTATTCAAATACAAAAGCCAATTTACTGGAGCTTTAAATACGCTTAATACCTGAGCTGTTTGTTGTACCTTATTTTCTTTTTCTTCACTGAGTTGGTTTATATAAATAATAATATTGAGACTTCTTGAATCTGTTTCTCTTTGTTCTAATCGTTCAACTACTGCTTTCTCGGCATATTGATAACCAACAATAAAAAGACTTGCTGTACACACTAAACAATACATTGCCTTTAAGACTGGCCGACCAACTAATATTTGTCGTTTAAAAAGATAGAATATAAAGGCGATTAAAAGCAGCGCTTTACCTATCTTTTCATATTGCATAAGCAAAGGGATATTTACTCCCATTAATGCAATGCCACTCACCCACCCCAATAGAATAATTTTAAACATTTAAAATCTTGTCATTATCTTTTTAGGGGCAAAATTAAAGCCCAACTGAGTGGGCTTTAACAATGTGATTTAATGACAATTTTTTAAGAACCGCTTACCCACAGTCCATCTTCCATATGCAAGATTGAATCTGCTGCCTGCGCCAACTGTTCATCATGCGTCACAATGAGCATAGCCATATTTAGTTCTTTTTTAAGATCAGTGAGTAACTCAAAAATACCAACAGCCGTTTTACGGTCTAAATTACCCGTTGGCTCATCTGCTAAAACCACAGCAGGCTTGGTCACTAAAGCACGGGCCAAAGCAACACGTTGGCGTTCACCACCTGAAAGCTCACCTGGTTTATGGTCCATACGATGAGATAACCCAACTCGATCTAACAAATATTCAGCTTGTGCTTTCACAGACTTAAATTGGCTGTCTGGTCGAAGCATAAGAGGCATTGCTACATTTTCAAGTGCAGAAAACTCAGGTAATAAATGGTGAAATTGGTAAACGAAACCAAGGTATTTATTTCGTTGAAAACCACGTTCGGCTTCGCCCAAGTTATCAAAACGCTGACCATTTAAAAATACTTGCCCTTGCGTTGGCTGCTCTAGACCGCCTAGGGCATGAAGCAAAGTACTTTTACCTGAACCACTCGCACCGACAATAGATACAAACTGCCCTGCTTCAACTTGTAAAGAAAGACCTTTGATGACTTCAACTTTAGATTTACCATCATCAAAATGCTTGTAAATTTCTTTTGCTTCTAAAACGACTTTACTCATAACGCAATGCCTCGGCAGGTTGAACTTTGGCTGCACGAAGCGCCGGATAAATAGTTGCCAAGAAACTTAAGAGTAAAGAAACAATTACAATGATTGTCACGTCTTGCCATCTTAAATACGAAGGTAAGTAATGGACAAAATAAGCATCGAACAGATTGAGTCCGAGAACATTATTAAACCACGAAATAATATCGCTAATTGTAAGCGCTAAAATTACACCCAAAACCGTACCAGCAACTGTACCAATTACGCCAATAACCGTACCTTGCACCATAAAGATTTTAGTAATCATTGATGGTGATGCACCTAAAGTACGTAAAATTGCAATATCCGATTTTTTGTCAGTCACGACCATCACTAAAGATGAGACAATGTTAAATGCAGCAACCACAATAATCAGTACAAGTAATAAACCAACTAATGTTTTTTCCATTTGAATGGCATTAAACAAATTACCGTGTGTATAGGTCCAGTTGGTTGCATAGAAATTACTTGGCAAGTTTTTCACAATATCATCGGCAACTTGAGGCGCAGCAAAGATATCGTCCATTTTTAAACGAACGCCTTGAGCACCGTCAGGTAAACGCAATAAGGTCGAAGCATCATATAAAGCAATGTAGCCGACCATTGAGTCAACTTCAGCACCTACACTGAAAATACCCACCACTTTAAAACGTTTAAAACGCGGTACAACACCCGCTGGAGATGGAGTTGCTTCAGGTAAAACCAATGTCACGCTGTCATTTAGACGTAAACCCAGTGAATCGGCCATATCTTTACCAAGAACAATACCGAATTCACCCTTTTTAAGTGAATCAAGGCTACCGGCAACAATATGGTTTTGAATGATAGACACATTCTTTTCATATTTAGGGTCAATACCCGTCACCATAATGCCAGCCACTTGCCCTTGAGCAGTTAACATACCTTGCAATTGGGTAAAAGGTGCAACTCCAGTCACATGGGGATGATTTTCAACTCGTTTAACCAGCTCAGGCCAATCCGTAAGGATTTGCGTAGAAGAAACTGTCGCTTGCGGCACCATTCCCAAAACACGATTTTTTAACTCGCGGTCGAAACCATTCATTACAGACAGTACCGTAATCAGTACAGCGACACCCAGTGTCAAACCGATCATGGAAACCAATGCAATAAAAGAAATAAAATGATTACTGCGTCGTGCGCGAGTATATCTCAACCCTATATACAGTGAGATTGGTTTAAACATACCTTCTAAATCCAAGGTCATTGATGGAAAAATAGAGAAGCGAATACCACAACTCTTATTAACCATACCGTTAGATGCTGTATTAAGGTTTAAAAATCAGTAAGTTCTGACCTATCCTTAACAATCCTAATATTATATTGCTGCGCTATTTTCTACTACTTAAGATATGAGATCAATTTGATCATGCATTTAGCTACGAATTAGAACAATTTAATGAATAAGCTCAACAAATTACCCTCATCTTCTCCTACTTAGATTTAATATGCTGAGCAAAATTACGGTTTGCCTGAATGTCTTTATAGAAATAGAGAAATAGACCAAACAAAATAATAAATGCCCCAACAAAAACCATCACCGAAAGATGTTCGTGGTTCAGGACCGCACCATTTACCATGGCTAGCATAGGCGTAATTACAGTTGTAAGCGATAAAGTAGTCGCTTTGATATTTTGTACAAGTTTGAAATAACAAAACATAGCGACAAGTGAAGCCATAAGCACGGTGTAAATTAAGGCAAATAGAGATTTAGCTTGAGGTATATGGGTCGGGGCATATTGCCAGATAAATGGAATAAGACAGCTCGCCAAAATTGAAGAAACCAAAATTGAACCCGTTGCCTGAGCCATAGGCTGAATTTGGGCATTTACTTTTTTTACCCAGAAAATGGAAAATGAATAAACAAAAACACTAATCAACATGAGCATAATACCCACTGGGTGTACATGTTGACCTGATCCATTTAAACAAATAATTGCTAGACCACAAACAGCAATCGCCATACCAAGCCATTGCAATTTATAAAGATGCTGACCAAATCCAAAGCGGCCAATTAAACCAGCCATAATAGGCGCCAGACCGAACATTAGGGCGATCATGCCTGAACTTAAATATTGAGTCGCAGCATAGGTAAAAATTTGAGAGCCAATTAAGCTAAAAGACCCGGCGAAATAACTATGTAGTGCCTGTTTATGAATCGGAAAAGCTGTTTTTAAAACCAGTAACACGATAACCGAAAGAGGTAATGCAATATAAAAACGTAATAGCAATGCCCACATGACGTGTAAGTCAGACACGCTCCATACAATGGCTAAAGGCGTCGTTGCCCAAATAAATACAAGCAAGACATAAGTTGAAGCCAAGTTGGTTTGGGATGGCATAAGAGGCTCACTAAGCTGTTTTACGTTTTTGCTTTAAAATCGTTTGATCAAGTGAACTCGAAAATTCACGTTTATCACGTTCAGAAATTGGAGGTGGGCCACCCGTCTGTACTCCGGCGCCGCGAAGCGTGTCCATAAAATCACGTAAGTGCAAACGTGCTTTTACGTTCGCAGTCGTGTAAATCTCACCACGTGGATGAATCGCAATACCACCCTTTTCAATAACTTGAGCAGCGAGTGGAATATCTTGTGTAATGACAATGTCATTTTCAGACATACGGTCTACAATTTCCTGATCAGCCTGATCGGCTCCACTTAAAACTTGTATTGATTTAATACGTACCGAAGGGGTAATTCCGACATTTTGATTCGCTACAAAAATCACTTCTAATTGATAACGATCCGATGCTCGTAAAATGACTTCACGCAAAATTTTAGGTAAAGCATCTGCGTCTACCCACAGCTTAAATGGCAGCACGTTATTCTCTATTTCCACTAAAAATCTAAGTCTAACAGATGCCTTTCACTAGAGAGTAGCGATAAATATAAAACTTGTTTTCTCAATTTCATTTTAAAAATACCTTAACAACTCGCCATACTCCCTCTCAAAAGTAAGTTTTTTACCCCCTAAAAGGCCTTTTAATAACTAAATATGTGCTTTTACAAGAGAATTTACATATGTTGACTTGAAATATAGCGAATACCCTCGATTTAATATAACAAGTGATATAAACCCAACATCAATCGTACTTATGAAAAATCAAAACAGTCCAGAAATCATTAAAATTCAAGATCAAAATTTCGGTAATCATGTCGAGCATTGGAACTTATTGACTGACACACCCGAAACAGATGTTCCCAAATGGTTAGGATTGGCGCTTGATGCACCCGTAATGCCAATGGGGCTATGTGAAGATGAACATGAGATGGATCAGACATTCTGGTTAATCCAAGGCCCAAGTGGTGAATCTGTTTCCATTAACCAAATCATTGCAGTGGAAGATCAAAAGCCACGCGCATTAAAAACAGCCTTTCCAAGTTTCGAAAGTCCATATAAATATGATACGAAAATTGAGCGAATTATTACCTGTGATTCTGCAACTCAAGCAGTGTTACGTTTAAATTTAAATAAAGATACGACCATTTATGCGTTCGATAATTTATTCAGTGTAAATAGCTGTCAATATGACAAAAACCAAAGCTATAAAGTTCAGTTTAATGCTTGGGCATATGAATTAGAAGCGGTTGCTCCAGATGAGAAAATCATTGTTGATGATCCTGCTTCAATTAAACATCACCGCGCATTAAATGCGATTTTGGCAGAACATAATGGGGTTGCCCCAGAAAATTTACAGGAACTGATTAATGACTGGCAGCCAAAAACGCCAGAAGATCAAGAACCTGTTACTGTCGACTTTTCTAAAATGGTGGCCTATTTATTCGGTGAAACTTTAGGTCAGGAAGATGAAGCGTGGTTTCAGGGTAATATCGTCGGTAAAACTCAAATGCAGTTTATGCAGGATGAATATACCCTTTATGACGTGACGCTGGTTTTAGAAGATGATTTACCTGCAATCCTGATTCGTATTGCAACTAAAAATGAATTGTATAAAAACTTTAACATTGGCCAATATATTCGCGGCAACCTATGGATTCAGGCCAATATTTATGCTAAAACTGCTACTGAGTGACAAAAAATCACATAAATGGCATTTTTAGGCGTTCTAATGAAAATTATACCAGAACAAACGACCACCAGTCTGATTCATTCGAGTGATCAAGGTCTTAAACTTGATGTTGGTGCTTTTTGCTTTTTCTTACTTGGTATGTTCTTAGCAGCACTTATTTTTCATCAAATTGGTTTTTTCTAATTTTTTGACCATTAACTACCTTATTCGCATATAAAAGCCCTCAATGATGAGGGCTTTTATTTTAACTGGTTTTTATTGCTTAACCATGACGTTTCGCAAAATCATCCATAAAGTTTACAAGGGCTTGTACGCCTTCTAATGGGACTGCATTATAAATACTTGCACGCATACCCCCTACCGAACGGTGGCCTGCCAAGTTCAATAAGTGATGCTGTTCAGCTTCTTGCAAGAAAGTCTTTTCAAGCGCTTCGTCAGCTAAAGTAAATGGCACGTTCATCATTGAACGGTTTGGCAATGCGATCGGATTGTTATAGAAATCGCTAGAATCAATATAGCCATAAAGTAACTTGGCTTTCTCTTGATTCACTTTATAGATTGCATCTACCCCGCCCTGTTCAAGCAACCACTCAAATACAAGACCTGATAAATACCATGCATAGGTTGCTGGGGTATTTACCATTGAACCATTCTTGGCTTGATCTGCATATTTCAAAATGCTTGGAATTTCAGGCTTAGCTTGATCAAGTAAATCATCACGAATAATAACGATGGTCAAACCTGCTGGGCCAATATTCTTTTGCGCACCCGCATAGATCAAGCCAAACTTGCTTACATCCAAAGGCGCAGACAAGATACTTGATGAATAATCACACACCAACGGTGCATTTACATCTGGGATAGCAGCAAATTGCAAACCACCAATTGTTTCATTATCAGCATAATGCACATAAGCAGCATCATTCGAAAGATTCCATGTACTTTGTTCAGTAATCGCATGTTTACCATCAATCAAAGTACCGGCTTCAACGATATTAATATCGCCATAGCGTTTCGCTTCTTTCAACGCTTTCTCAGACCAGATGCCAGTATGGATATAATCTGCCTTGTTATTTTTGCCTAACAGATTCAATGGAATCGCTGAAAACTGTAAGGATGCGCCACCTTGTAAAAACAATACTTTATAGTTTTCAGGAATGTTCATGAGCTTACGTAAGTCAGCTTCAGCCTTCTCTGCCACAGCAACATAATCGCTGCTACGATGACTCATTTCCATGATCGACAAACCTTTGCCCTGCCAATTCAACAATTCTTGTTGAGCTTTTTCTAAAACGGCAGTAGGTAATGCAGCAGGACCAGCGCAGAAATTATAAGCACGCATGAGTTTTCCCTTGTTAAAGTGGAACAAATTGGAATGGGAATTTAATCATAGATTGGCGAAGCTTGCAGCAGCTTATCCAGTAAATATTTCAATTTGACTGCAAAAAAAGTATTAATTTTTCAATCATGTTCTGTCATTACAATTATTTTAGGCCAAAGGTTATGATGCTTTTCTCTAGCATGAAATACCCCTGTTTTTCGCCATTTTATTTAGATTAAAAACTCTACTTTTTACAAATTCACTACACCAATCCCAGCGATATAACTATTTAATTAAAAACATAATATTTTAATTTTATAAAAAGAATTTAGACTACCTCAGGATATTATTAAATTGCGACATACCATAATGTTGAAACAACATGATCGACCGAGTTTTAAGGTCAAGCGGTTTCCCAAAACGTTAAGCTTAAGTATAAGCCTGATCAGCTGTGCCTTATTTTCATCTTCTTTATTTGCCCAGACATTCAGTTATAGTGAAGCTGAACACTATGTGGTTGAAAATGCTTATGCCTCCCAAGCACAGCAAGCCTTGCAACAAGCGTCTCAACTCGAGATGGAAGCCGTTAAAAATTTAGGCCTTCCCCGTATTGATTTAAATGCGCGTGCTTATTCATTTCATAGCGAAACCAGCGTGCCTTTAGCTTCCAGCAAGCGACGACTGGAAAATTCGCTGACCCGTGGTTTTGATGACAAGTTATCGCAATGGGAAAATGTGTTACCACCTGAAGTGATTGATCAGGTCGGTCAGGGATTTGATCAAACTGTAAGTGAAGGTCTGAATCAGGTACCGAACAATCTTGATGTTACGGTCAAAGACCATGATGTCCGCACTTCTGTTTCGATGGTTATGCCACTCTATACTGGCGGTAAAATTAGCAGCGCCAAACAGATTGCCACCATTCAGGCTCAACGTTCAAACATTAGCGAAAAACAACAACAAGACTCGCAACGTTTTGAGATGATTCAGTCTTATTTTAATGTGCAATTACAGCAGCAATTACTCAATGCCAGCCTGTTTAATTTAAATTCGATGCAAGAACATTATAACAATGCACTTAAATTAGAGAAGCAAGGCTTTATTAATAAGGGCCAGCGTATGCAGTTTGAGGTGGCACGCAATAATGCAGAACGCACCTATCAAAATGCCCAGTCCAATTTACAAGCCAGTCAGTTCAGCCTGCAAAATTTATTAAAAACCAAAGAAAGTTTAAATCTCACCACCCCCCTATTCGTGAATAATGCACAAAACCATTCTCTGGATAAAATGCTGGCAAATTACGATCAAAATTCCAGTTTGATCAAAAAGCTGCAAATGGATACCCAACTTGCCAATGAAAATGTCAAGGTTCAACAGTCAGCCAAAAAACCGAGTGTTTTTGCCTTTGGTGAATATGGACTAGACAGCAAAGAGAACTGGATTGTCGGTGTAATGGCAAAATACAATTTATTTTCAGGCATTGATAACAACAAAAATATACGTGCAGCCGAACTTAAAAAATATGCAGCAGAGCTAATGACTGAACGCACCAAGCAGGAAGTTGAAAATGTGCTGTACAAATCTTATAGCGAATTAAGTTCTTCTCAGACCAGCCATCAATTGCTGGTTCAAAACACCAAAG
>Ga0157359_1000550_pt1 | contig 13855 bp, 12 predicted proteins | sample AttcapACBM3_FD_111482 | JGI IMG/M metagenome (GOLD analysis project Ga0157359, IMG submission 111482) | Fungus gardens microbial communities from leaf cutter ant in Botucatu, State of São Paulo, Brazil - Atta capiguara ACBM3 | ecosystem: Host-associated > Fungi > Mycelium > Unclassified ...
GGCTGGATAAAGCCACCATCCGTGAACGAACTGAAGCTGCACTGGCACGTTACGATATGCAGGCATTTCGTCAGCATCCGGCACATTTACTCAGCGGTGGGCAGAAACAGCTGATGGCCATTTCCGGGGTGCTGGTGATGGAACCGGAATATATCGTTTTTGATGAACCGACGACATTACTGGATCTGCGTAATAAACGGCGTGTTGCCAGAGCGATTGCGGAGCTGGATCAGACTGCGATTGTTGTCTCGCATGATCTGGAGTTTTTACAGGATTTTGACCGTATTCTGGTGTTTGATCAGGGAAAAATCGCCGTGGATGATGTACCCGCAGTGGCGCTGAAAGAATATGTCAGGATGATGTCGTCATGTTAAGTGATTATATCGCTGGTGATTCATGGCTTCACCGCTTAGCACCTGGCGGTAAAATTCTGGCGTTAATGGCGGCTGGTACTTTGTTGTTTATTCTGCCTTCTCCGGCCATCATCTTTCCTGCACTGGTAGCCGTTCTTGCGCTGTACCGCATTGCACAGATATCTGCACGGGTTATCGTACGCCAGCTGCGCCCTTTACTGTGGATCTTATTACTGTTATTCGTCATACAGTGGTGGGTGGCAGATCTTGTGTCGGCGATGTTGGTTATCGCCCGACTGGTCACGTTGTTGCTGCTGGCCTCACTGATTACATTAACCACCCGTATGAGCGAGATGCTGGAGACGCTGGAAAGAGGACTTGGCTGGCTGCGTTTTCTGCATATTAACCCGGCCAAAGTTAGTCTGGCTTTATCGCTAACCTTACGTTTTATCCCGGTACTGGCAAATATCACTGCTGAGGTGCGGGAAGCACAAAAAGCGCGGGGGCTGGACAACAGCATGCTGGCAGTGGTGATCCCGGTGGTGGTGCGTACTCTGAAAATGGCAGATGACATTGCCGCAGCACTGGAAGCCCGTGCCTATGATCCTCGTTTAGCAGAGCAACATGGCAAAGGCGAGCGTTGGGCTTTATCCGCCCGGGATCTGGTTTATATCGCCTTATTTGCGGCAATTACCGCGGCGCTGGGGCTATTCCCACCGTTTACCTTGCCGGTGATTGCCGTGCCAATTACCGCCCAGACACTGGGTTGCATGCTGGCAGGTGCGATTGCTGGTGCGCGTTGTGGTGCACTGGCTTTGCTATTATTTGATGTGCTGATTTTTGTCGGTCTGCCTCTGCTGCCAGGTGGGCGGGGTGGTGCGGGGATTTTCCTGGGGCCAGGCGGTGGATTCCTGCTGGCCTGGCCGCTGGCTGCATTGTGTATTGGCGGATTGTACCAATACTCCCGTCAGGCACTGAGTATCAGCAAAGAACTGCTGTTTATGGCACTTGGCGGCATTGTGGTGATCTATTGCTGTGGTGTGCCGTGGGCAGCAGTTATGGCAGGCGTCACCCTGAAACAGGCCGTGCTGGGTGCGCTGGGTTTTATCCCCGGTGATGTCATTAAAGTGGTGCTGGCGGTATTAGTTGCGCGCGCCGTGCGGCGCGCTTGGCCCACCTTCCATTAAGGCGCGATATCGGCGTGGAAAATGCTGGTAGTGGGGTGCCAGTAATGGTGTTGGTAGCGGTAGTACGATTGTGCCTGCTTAACGTTAAATTATTCTGTTACAGCCTGAGAGATATCAGGCTGTTATCTCTTCATTAGTCCAGCCTGTTGTACTCGCTTAAGAATATTCTGTGCGATAAATCTCACTTTTGCTCTTCACTTTGTCCATTCCTCTGGAATGATTGCGCCGTTTGAAGCGGCTCACATTTTAGCCATTACTTAATCGTAATACTTTCGGACAGTATTCAGGATTGGAGTCCAGTATTTTGGAATTAAGCAAGGTCCCGGCGCTGACTCGCGCTATCGAAATTCTTAATTTAATTGCCCGCATTGGCCCGTGCAGTGCGGCAACAATTATTGCGGAATTATCGATCCCAAAAAGTACGGTTTATTTATTACTGGGAGAGCTGAAAAGACAGCGCTTCATTAGTATGGATAACCAGGATAACTACTGTTTGTGGACAAAGCTGGTGGAGTTGTCTGGCCATGCGCTGAAGAAAATGGATTTACGTGAGCTGGCCCGCCCACGTTTAACTCAACTGATGGAAGAGTGCGGCTTACTGTGCCATCTGGGAATAATTGATAATGGTAACGCCTACTACATTCTAAAAATTGAATCATCTGCCACCATCAGCGTGCGTTCGCACGAAGGCAAAAGCCTGTCGCTGTATCGCTCCGGTATCGGCAAATGTTTGCTGGCCTGGCAGCCACCGCATATTCAGGACAGCATTATTCAGGCGCTGCAATGGAAGCAGGCCACACCGACCACCATCACCTGCGAACAACAGTTGCGGCAGGAATTACAACAGATCCACCGCCAGGGCTGGAGCTTTGATAACGGTGAAGATTATCCCGACGTCCGTTGTGTTGCCGCGCCAGTCTTTAATGCTGGTAACCATCTGACCGCTGCGATTTCGATGGTGGATACCCGTTTACGTATTAATGAAGACAACCGTGATTACCTTGCCAGCAAGGTAATTGCCTGTGCCCGAGATATTTCTCGCCTGCTGGGGTGGAAAAGCCCCTTTGAACAACAAAGCGCATTATAAGGAAAACCTCATGTCCCTACCGAAAATCAAACATGTTCGAGCATGGTTTACTGGTGGTGCTACCGCAGACAAAGGTGCAGGTGGCGCTGATTATCACGATCAGGGTGCGAACCACTGGATTGATGACCATATCGCAACACCAATGAGTAAATACAAACAATATGAACAGTCCCGTCAGTCTTTTGGCATCAACGTACTGGGTACGTTGGTGGTGGAAGTGGAAGCAGATAACGGCCAGACCGGTTTTGCTATTTCCACTGCCGGGGAAATGGGTTGTTTTATTGTGGAAAAACACCTGAGCCGTTTTATTGAAGGTAAATGCGTCAGCGATATTAAACTAATCCACGACCAGATGCTGGGCGCAACCATGTATTACTCCGGCTCCGGCGGCCTGGTAATGAACACCATCTCTTGTGTGGATCTGGCGCTGTGGGATCTGTTTGGTAAAGTCACCGGCCTGCCGGTTTACAAACTGCTGGGCGGTGCGGTACGGGATGAAATCCAGTTTTATGCTACTGGCGCACGCCCGGATCTGGCTCAGGAAATGGGCTTTATCGGCGGCAAAATGGCAGCACACTGGGGGCCGCATGACGGCGATGCGGGTGTTCGTAAAGATGCTGCCATGGTTGCAGAATTCCGTAAAAAATGCGGCCCGGATTTCTGGCTGATGCTGGACTGCTGGATGAGCCAGGACGTGAATTATGCCACTAAACTGGCACATGCCTGCGCACCATCGAACCTGAAATGGATCGAAGAGAGCCTGCCACCACAACAATATGCCGGGTACAGCGAACTGAAACGTCAAGTCCCGGCAGGCATGATGGTCACCAGTGGCGAGCACCACGGCACACTGCAATCTTTCCAGACGCTGTCGGAAACCGGCATCGACATTATGCAGCCGGATGTTGGCTGGTGTGGTGGTTTAACCACGCTGGTGGAAATTGCCGCGATTGCCAAAGCACGCGGTCAGCTGGTGGTGCCGCATGGCTCATCAGTTTACTCGCACCATGCGGTGATCACCTTCACCAACACACCATTTAGTGAATTCCTGATGACCAGTCCGGATTGCGCCAGCCTGCGTCCGCAGTTCGACCCACTGCTGCTGGATGAGCCTGTACCAGTGAATGGTCGCATTCATAAATCAGTGCTGGATAAACCTGGCTTTGGCGTTGAACTGAATCGCGATTGCAATCTGAAACGCCCTTACACCCATTAATCAAACCTGCTATCCCGCCAGGCTGCGCGTCATGTTGATGCGCAGCTATTTTCTGAGGATCTTGTGATGAACGACACTTCGTTGCAGAAAGTAGTAAAGAAAAATCGTGCACGCTTAATTCCCTTTATGCTGGCGTTATATGTGCTGGCTTTCCTTGACCGCTCGAATATTGGTTTCGCGAAAGAAGCCTATCAGCTTGATACCGGTTTGAGTAATGAAGCGTATGCGTTGGGGGCAGGGATTTTCTTTGTGGTTTACGCCATTCTTGGCGTGCCTGCCAACTTGTTGATGCGTAAATTCGGTGCCAAAAAATGGATCGGCTGTACCACTCTGGTATGGGGTATTCTGTCGATGGCAATGGCGTGGGCCGATACAGAAATGAAATTTCTGGCAGTGCGTACGTTACTGGGTGCGGCTGAAGCGGGCTTCTTTCCGGGCATGATTTACCTGACATCGCAGTGGTTCCCGCAACAAAACCGTGCCGGCATTATGGGGCTATTTTACATGGGCGCGCCGCTGGCATTAACCTTGGGATCACCACTTTCCGGCGCATTACTGGAAATGCATGGTGTGATGGGCAATCCGGGCTGGTTCTGGATGTTTGTCATTGAAGGTCTGCTGGCGGTTGTCGCCGGTGCATTCACCTTCTTCTGGCTGGATGATTCGCCAGAAAAAGCCCGTTTCCTGAATGCGGAAGAAAAACGCGTACTGCTGCAACAACTGGCTAGTGAAGAAGAACAGAAAACCACTTCCCGCCTGGCTGATGCGTTACGTAATGGTCGTGTCTGGCAACTGGCAATCGTCTATATGACTATCCAGATTGCGGTTTACGGTTTGATCTTCTTCCTGCCAACGCAGGTAGCTGCGCTGATGGGGACGAAGCTTGGCTTTACGGCTTCGCTGGTGGCTGCTATTCCGTGGATTGCCGCATTAGCCGGAACCTGGTTTATCCCGCGTTATTCCGACCGTTGCGGTGAACGACGTAATACTGCCGCGTTAACTCTGCTGGCCGCAGCAATTGGTATCGCCGTTTCTGGTCTGGTTTCCCCGGTACTGGCGATTCTGGCTCTGTGTGTGGCCGCGGTGGGTGTGATTGCTGTACAGCCTGTTTTCTGGACGATGCCAACACAGTTGTTATCAGGGACTGCACTGGCGGCAGGTATTGGTTTTATTAACTTATTCGGTGCTATCGGTGGTTTCCTTGCCCCGTTGATCCGTGTGGAAGCAGAAAGCATGTTCTCCAGCGGAGCAGCCGGATTATTGGCACTGGCTGTCGTTGCGGTGGTGGGTGTGGCCATTATTTTCTCTCTGAACGTTAAACGTACAGCAGCCCCGGCCGGTAGCGTACAGCATTAATAAAAGGGAATGATTATGAACGAAGTTTTATCGAATCCATTTAAAGCCGGCCTGTTGCGCGGTGAACCGCAAATCGGTCTGTGGCTGAGTTCCACCTCGTCTTACATGGCAGAGATTGCCGCGACTTCGGGCTATGACTGGCTGCTGATTGATGGTGAACACGCACCGAACACCGTGCAGGATTTGTATCATCAGTTGCAGGCGATTGCGCCTTATCGCAGTCAGCCAGTGATCCGTCCGGTGGAAGGGACGCGCAGCTTAATTAAGCAGGTGCTGGATATTGGTGCCCGGACGATGTTAATTCCAATGGTGGATACTGCAGAGCAGGCTCGTGAAGTGGTTTCAGCTACCCGTTATCCGCCAGTGGGTACACGCGGTGTTGGCGCCAGCGTGGCTCGTGCAGCCCGCTGGGGCCGCGTGGAAAACTATATGGCGCAGGCCAACGATGAACTGTGTTTGCTGATTCAAGTAGAGAGTAAAACTGCGCTGGATAATCTGGATGAAATCCTGGCAGTGGAAGGCATTGACGGCGTGTTTATTGGCCCGGCAGATCTATCTGCTTCTCTAGGTTACCCGGATAACGCCGGACACCCGGAAGTGCAGAAGATCATTGAACAAAGCATTCGCCGTATTCGTGAGGCTGGTAAAGCTGCGGGCTTCCTGGCTGTTGACCCGGAAATGGCGAAGAAGAGCCTGCTATGGGGAGCTAACTTTGTTGCTGTGGGTGTTGACGCTCTGTTGTACACCAGTGCGCTGGATGCACGCCTGGCACTGTTTAAAGATGTGGCTCAGCAATCCGTTAATAAAGGCAGTTATTAAGATACCGCCCACCCGCCAGCAGGCGGGGGGCGGTGGTTGATTCTTCATCTGCAATGTTGCTCACTTGTAAACACATTAACATTAGGGAGAAATCCTGATATGCTGCAACGCGCGAAACCGGGTGTTTTAACCCTACATATGGAACGTGATCGCTTTTTTGCAGTGATTCAGGTGACCCGGTGAGCCACATACAATGAGAGCGAGGAGAACGTCGTGCTAGAAGAATACCGTAAGCACGTTGCCGAACGTGCTGCCCAGGGGATCGTTCCTAAACCATTAGATGCTTCCCAAATGGCTGCGCTGGTTGAACTGCTTAAAGCCCCTCCAGCGGGCGAAGAAGAATTCCTGTTAGACCTGTTAATCAATCGAGTCCCACCTGGTGTGGATGAAGCGGCTTATGTGAAAGCCGGTTTCCTGGCTGCTGTCGCAAAAGGCGAAGCCACTTCTCCTCTGATTACTCCTGAAAAAGCGATTGAACTGCTGGGCACCATGCAAGGCGGTTACAATATTCATGCACTGATCGAAGCACTGGAAGATGAAAAACTAGCTCCGATCGCGGCTGAAGCGCTGTCTCACACTCTGCTGATGTTTGATAACTTCTACGATGTGGAAGAAAAAGCTAAAGCAGGCAACGCACACGCGAAAAAAATCATGCAGTCCTGGGCAGATGCGGAATGGTTCCTGAACCGTCCAAAACTGGCAGAAAAACTGACTGTTACTGTATTCAAAGTAACCGGTGAAACCAACACCGATGACCTGTCTCCGGCTCCGGATGCATGGTCTCGTCCGGACATCCCTCTGCACGCACTGGCAATGCTGAAAAACGCCCGTGACGGTATCGAACCGGATGAAGTGGGTGTTGTTGGTCCAATCAAACAGATCGAAGCACTGCAAACCAAAGGTTTCCCTCTGGCTTATGTCGGTGACGTTGTAGGTACTGGTTCATCCCGTAAATCTGCAACTAACTCCGTGCTGTGGTTCATGGGTGACGATATTCCTCATGTACCAAACAAAAAAGGCGGCGGTCTGTGCCTGGGCGGTAAAATTGCGCCTATCTTCTTCAACACCATGGAAGATGCTGGCGCACTGCCGGTTGAACTGGATGTTGAACGTCTGAACATGGGCGACGTGATTGACGTTTATCCATATAAAGGCGAAGTACGTAATCACGAAACCGACGAACTGCTGTCCACCTTTGAACTGAAAACTGAAGTTCTGCTGGATGAAGTGCGTGCTGGCGGTCGTATCCCACTGATCATTGGTCGTGGTCTGACTGCGAAAGCACGTGAATCTCTGGGTCTGCCACACAGTGAAGTGTTCCTGAAAGCCAAAGATGTTGCTGAAAGCACTCGTGGTTTCTCTCTGGCACAGAAAATGGTTGGTCGCGCTTGTGGCGTGGCAGGTATCCGTCCGGGTGCTTATTGCGAACCAAAAATGACCTCTGTGGGCTCTCAGGATACCACCGGTCCTATGACCCGTGATGAACTGAAAGACCTGGCATGTCTGGGCTTCTCTTCTGATCTGGTTATGCAGTCTTTCTGTCACACCGCTGCTTATCCAAAACCAGTAGACGTGACCACTCACCATACTCTGCCTGACTTCATTATGAACCGCGGTGGTGTTTCCCTGCGTCCTGGTGATGGTGTAATCCACAGCTGGCTGAACCGTATGCTGCTGCCGGATACCGTTGGTACTGGTGGTGACTCCCATACCCGTTTCCCAATTGGTATCTCCTTCCCGGCGGGTTCCGGTCTGGTTGCTTTTGCGGCCGCGACTGGCGTGATGCCTCTGGATATGCCTGAATCTGTTCTGGTGCGCTTCAAAGGTGAAATGCAGCCTGGTATCACTCTGCGTGATCTGGTACATGCTATCCCTCTGTATGCGATCAAACAGGGTCTGCTGACTGTTGAGAAGAAAGGTAAGAAAAACATCTTCTCTGGTCGCGTACTGGAAATCGAAGGTCTGCCAAAACTGAAAGTTGAACAGGCATTCGAACTGACCGATGCGTCTGCAGAACGTTCTGCTGCCGGTTGTACTATCAAACTGGACAAAGAACCGATCATCGAATATCTGAACTCCAACATTGTTCTGCTGAAATGGATGATTTCTGAAGGTTACGGCGATCGTCGTACTCTGGAACGTCGTATTCAGGGCATGGAAAAATGGCTGGCAGATCCTCAGCTGCTGGAAGCAGATGCGGATGCAGAATACGCAGCAGTTATCGACATCGATCTGGCTGAAATCAAAGAACCAATCCTGTGTGCGCCAAACGATCCGGACGATGCTCGTCTGCTGTCTGATGTACAGGGTGAGAAAATTGATGAAGTGTTCATCGGTTCCTGCATGACCAACATCGGTCACTTCCGTGCAGCCGGTAAACTGCTGGATGCGCATAAAGGTGAACTGCCAACCCGTCTGTGGGTTGCTCCACCAACCAAAATGGATGCAGCGCAGCTGACTGAAGAAGGTTACTACGGTGTGTTCGGTAAGAGCGGTGCACGTATCGAAATCCCTGGTTGTTCCCTGTGTATGGGTAACCAGGCGCGTGTACGCGACGGTGCGACCGTAGTTTCTACGTCTACCCGTAACTTCCCGAACCGTCTGGGTACTGGTGCGAACGTGTTCCTGGCGTCTGCGGAACTGGCAGCGGTAGCATCCCTGCTGGGTAAACTGCCTACTCCGGAAGAGTACCAGCAGTTCATGTCCAAAGTTGATGAAACTGCGGCAGATACCTATCGTTACCTGAACTTCAACCAGCTGACTCAGTACACTGAAAAAGCTGATGGTGTGATCTTCCAGACTGCGATTTGAGATCATTAACCAGATGATGGGGTGATACAGACGATGTTCTGAATCACTCCGATATAGAGGGCTCTCTGTTTTACAGGGGGCCCTTTTTGCATTATGGGTAAACCATTCAGATAATATTCAGCATTCAGCATTCAGCATTCAGCATTCAGCATTCAGCATTCAGCATTCAACATCTGGCATCCAGCGACCCGCTCAGTTCTTCTGTGCTGAATTACTGCTTTTTCCCTGCCAGGCTGCGATAATGCGTGCTGATACGCAGTATTCTCCTGACGAAGACGCAAAATGATGGTTACAGGTACTATCAGTCGGTAAGAGGCAACCACTATGGAATATGAATTTTTACGTGATATCACCGGCGTGGTGAAAGTGCGCATGTCGATGGGGCATGAAGCCGTCGCTCACTGGTTTAACGACGAAGTTGATGAGAAAAACCTGTCTCTGCTGGATGAAGTGGAAGCCGCTGCTGCAGATGTGAAAGGTAGTGAACGTCAGTGGCAGCGAGTAGGGCGCGAATATACGCTGTGGCTGGATGAAGAAGAGGTGATGATCCGTGCTAACCAGCTGGAACTGGAAGATGACGGAATAGAAGAAGGTATGAATTACTACGATGACGAAAGTCTGTCGTTTTGTGGCGTTGAGGATTTTTTGGCGGTGATTAGCGCTTACCGGGCGTTTTTGCAGGGACGTTAAATCGGCGGCATTATTTCTTATTCTGTTGAATCCGGGGACAAAATTAGAGAAGTTTGGGCCCCGGTACTTTTCCCCGAAAGTGTCATTTCACTGAAAACGTTATTCTACTAAGGCAGATTACGCCCGTAATAGATCTCGCGCATTTCCCGCCACAGTAAATCCGTAATGCGTTTATGTTCCTGTGGTGTAAGTTCATCAGGATGCGTATTAAACAGATAGTTCTGCAGATCAAACTCTTTCAGTAACATCTTGGTATGAAAGATGTTTTCCTGATAAACATTCACATCCATCATGTCATACATCGCTTTCATATTGTCAGACATAAAATTCTGGATGGAATTGATTTCATGATCGATGAAATGTTTGATTCCGTTGATATCACGGGTGAAACCCCGCACGCGATAGTCGATAGTAACGATATCTGATTCCAGTTGATGGATAAGGTAATTCAGTGCTTTCAATGGTGAAATAACACCACAGGTGGACACTTCGATATCTGCCCGAAAGGTACATAAACCATCTTCCGGATGACTTTCCGGGTAGGTATGGATGCAAATATGACTTTTATCCAGATGAGCCACCACCGAATCCGGCAGCGGGCCGGGATGCTCCGATGTATCAATATCGCGTGGATCCATCGGTTCTTCCGCAACCAGAATGGTGACGCTTGCGCCTTGTGGCTCATAATCCTGCCGGGCGATGTTCAGGATATTTGCTCCAATGATGTCACAAGTTTCGCTGAGAATTTCGGTCAGGCGATTAGCATTATATTGCTCATCAATATAGGCAATGTACCTATCTCGCTCGGCTTTGGTGTTAGCGTAACAAATATCATAAATACAAAAACTCAGGCTTTTGGTCAGATTGTTGAAGCCATGTAGTTTCAGTTTGTGCAATTTGGTTTATCTCCTGCGGGGCGAATTAGTTTTCCAGTGCATCCAGTAAATATTGTGGTAAAGCAAAACTGCCCGTATGAATTGCCGGGTTATAGTAACGACAGTTCAGACCTGACTCTGCGAAGCGCGCAGCGATTGTTGCTGTATCCAACTGGCGCAACGCCGGATTATCACTGGCCCAGGCGAAAGTCATAATTCCACCATAATAAGTCGGTACAGCAGCCTGGTAGAAACTGACATCAGAAAAATAATGGTTCAGTTTACGGTGGCTGTTAACGGCTTCGTCCTGTTGCAGGAAGCACACACCATTTTGGGCTACAAAAATGCCATTGGCGTTCAGACAACGATGGCAACCGGCATAAAAATCAGAGGTGAACAGGCTTTCACCCGGTCCGATAGGATCGGTGCAGTCAGAAATGATGACATCGAATTTTTCACCGGTGTTCTGCACGAAATTGACACCATCATCAATCACCAGGGTGAAACGAGGATCATCGTAAGCCCCCTGATTATGATTTGGCAGATACTGTTTGCAGAAGGTAATGACACCGGCATCTATTTCCACCATCGTGATTTTTTTGATGTTCTTATGGCGGCTGACTTCCCGCAGCATGGCTCCATCGCCACCACCAATAATCAGTACACTTTCGGCGGAACCATGCGCCAGTAATGGCACATGCGCCATCATTTCGTGATAGATAAATTCGTCACGTTCAGTCGTCTGAACGACACCATCCAGTGCCATGACCCGACCCAGCGCCGCATTTTCAAAGATCACTAAATCCTGGTGTTCCGTTTTTTCCTGGTACAGAACTTTATCTACAGTCAGGTACTGACCAAATCCGCTATGCAGGGTTTCGTGCCAGATCTTTTTTTCGGTCATCCTGAAATTTTCTCCACAATCAATTAGTGCACATAATTCAGTAAATTCAGGGAATTTCGTGCCAGTGACGTACATTTTTTTGTGTTGGAAATGGCAATTCCGCTTAAATCCTGATAGCTGTCTTCCCCGAGCGATTTCATATCAAATTTATCGTAATTCGCTAAATCCCAACGGTTTTGTTGGGCATAAAAAACCAGCGCGCGGCGAACCTGTGCATCAGGGATATCCTGATAACCGCAGTCATTTTTCAGATAAACGAATACCGCGGTTAAATCAGCTAAATCTTCAGCTTCGGACTTATTCAACGCAAAAGTTGCCGTGGAGAAGCTAAAAAGCCCCATTAGTAACAGAGCTTTGATGCTTGTCTTCATAGTTCGTCTCGTTTGTCTGTCATGCGCAGACGTTAACACAGTTCAGGTATGGTGCCAGCCATTTTGCTTTAGAAGCAGGGATGTTGACAATCATCCTTTCGGTCATTGCTTGACCTTCCTGTCGGGGAAAGGTTTATGCTGATGAGCAACTGACAGCAGATAAAAGGAATGTAAGATGCAACGTCGTGAGTTTTTAAAATTAACGGCGGCACTGGGGGCGGCCAGTGCTTTACCTCTGTGGAGCCGCACATTGATGGCTGCCGAATTACGTCCATTATTACCTGTACCTGCTTTGCTACTCCCGGATGCCCGCAGCGAAATCAAGCTGGTGGCACAACAGGGGAAAACGACCTGGCAAGGGAAAACATTCACGACGTGGGGATATAACGGCAATTTGCTGGGGCCGGTGATCCGTCTGGAACGTGGGAAAGAAACGAATATTGAGATCATCAATCGTCTGCCGGAAGCAACGACGGTACACTGGCACGGACTGGAGATTGCCGGAGAGGTAGATGGCGGACCGCAGGCACGTATTGAACCGGGTCAGCGTCGTCGGGTGACATTTACGCCTGATCAACCCGCCGCGACTTGTTGGTTCCATCCGCATCAACATGGACGAACGGGGTACCAGGTCGCGCAGGGGCTGGCAGGGATGGTACTGATCAGTGATGTGGAAAGTGGAAAGTTACCACTGCCTGCGCAATGGGGCGTGGATGATATTCCGGTGATTTTGCAGGATAAGCGATTGTCTGCTGACGGTAAGATCGATTACCAACTGGATGTTATGAGTGCCGCGGTTGGCTGGTTTGGTGACACTATGTTGACGAACGGGGAAATATATCCGCAACATGCTGTGCCACGTGGCTGGTTGCGGATACGCCTGTTGAATGGATGTAATGCCCGAATGCTTAATCTGACTACCAGTGATCAGCGCCCAATATATGTGATTGCCAGCGATGGAGGATTGCTGGCAGAACCTGTGCAACTTACTGAGCTGCCGATGTTACCTGGTGAACGTTTTGAGATTCTGGTGGATACCTCTGATGGTAAGGCGTTTGACTTACAGACTCTGCCGGTACAACAGATGGGTATGACGCTGAAACCTTTTGATCAGCCTTTGCCAGTATTGTCTGTTATGCCGTTACAGATCATGGCCAGCGGAACTTTGCCTGATAAGTTGGTGGATCTCCCCGCCGTATCTGTTCCTGAAATTGCGACAACGCGTACATTGCAACTGATGATGGATCCGGAGCTGGATCGTAAGGGGATGAAGGCGTTGATGACAAAATATGGTCATGGAGCCATGGCTGGAATGCGTATGGAAGGGCATGGAGCCGCCCCTGCGACAACCGGTAAAATGGCTATGTCTCATGAGGGAATGGCGGGCATGAGTATGTCATCTCATGATTCCATGTCTGCACATAAAAAACCAACAACAACGTCTCATCAGGCAATGCCTGCTGGGGAGAATCATGCAGGAATGTCAGCCAGTTACGATTTCCATCAGGGGAATAAGATCAATGGTGTGGCATTCGATATGGAAAAACCGATGTTTGCTGCGAAACAGGGGCAGTGGGAGAAATGGGTGATCTCCGGTGAGGGCGATATGATGTCCCATCCGTTCCATATCCATGGCGCACAATTCCGCATCCTTTCCGAGAATGGCAAACCACCAGCACAGCACCGTAGTGGCTGGAAAGACATTGTGCATGTGGAAGGTAGTCGCAGTGAAGTGCTGGTACGTTTTAACCATCTGGCTGATAGCGCTCATGCCTATATGGCTCACTGTCATCTGCTGGAACATGAAGATACCGGGATGATGTTAGGGTTTACGGTGGAATGAGACCCTTTTTTTAAGGCTATTTATAACTATTTGATTTTAAACACTGGTTTTTTTAGGGAAAAAAGAGGGTGAAACCAGTGTTTGATGAATAAATCTCTGGAAACTCATCGCATTAACATGCGATGCTAACAGTTCACTGCCGTACAGGCAGCTTAGAAATGGTTCGAAAATTTCGTAACTGGCTCCCTGCAGTTCACTGCCGTACAGGCAGCTTAGAAAAGAGTGTCCATGAGTAGTTAGCATAGTCATTATGTTCACTGCCGTACAGGCAGCTTAGAAAATAATTAATGGCTGATTATCATTTAGCTGGAAGTTCACTGCCGTACAGGCAGCTTAGAAAGTA
>Ga0157359_1000551_pt1 | contig 13846 bp, 13 predicted proteins | sample AttcapACBM3_FD_111482 | JGI IMG/M metagenome (GOLD analysis project Ga0157359, IMG submission 111482) | Fungus gardens microbial communities from leaf cutter ant in Botucatu, State of São Paulo, Brazil - Atta capiguara ACBM3 | ecosystem: Host-associated > Fungi > Mycelium > Unclassified ...
AATTTCTTAGACAATAGACTTAAGATTTCCTAGAGATTTAAAGTGCTTTGTTTTTCCACCCAGTTATCCTAACACACTCCATAGATAAAACTTTTTCATATTTTTTTTTAATTATCAATAATTTATTACATAGAGTGTGATGGCAGACCATGGTAGCTACTTTGTAACTATATACAGGGAAACTGATACAACATGAAGAAGAGAAAAAGAGAAAAGAAACAAAGATATGAAATAAAAGGAAACAAAAAAGAAGTAATAAAAGAAAAAGAAAATTATTGCACTATGAGTGAGACAATGTCATAATGTTTTTTCCAAAGGAAAAGGCATTGTTGTTGAGTTTGAGGAAAAGCATGAAGTGAGAAATTGTATCCCTCCTCAAATTCCAATAGTTGTTGAATTTTCTACAGTCATGTAGAATATGTCATCTGAATTCAATGGGATAGTACCTACATGAACAAGAGAAATCTTCCCTAGGGAAGAAATGCAGGTGGTATTCTCCAATAGAAGCATGATTGACAATAGTTTTAGTGGCTTGAGTGCACAATGAGTTCGAGTAACCAAAATATTGAAGTCAAGGACTGCCTCTAACAGCTGATGGTTTGATTGGGTTTAGATTATCATCAAGTAAATCTAAGAAGTTTTTTTCCTTTAGAATCCGATGCTTGAAAGAGCATTCTCCACTGAGCGGTAATAGAATCAGAATTACATTTACTATAGTAGTTCCATGATGATTTGTGGAAGAAGATAGGAGTCAAGGTCAAGGTCAAGGTCTTATTATCAACTCACGAATGTAATGGCCACTTAATGTTGCTTGGGCAATCCCAGAATTCAATATGATTATCATTGCTCATCATGAAAAATTCTCTCAATTCATAAGAAATGGCAGCAGAGTGGATTTGATATAGGTGCATTAAGGATTCAAGGATCTTCTTGGCAGCATGTAAAGAGTCAGTGATGACAATTATTTTGTTTATTTGATGAAGTCCAATGGATTGGTTGATACCACAGCAAATGGCAAGAAGTTCAGCTTCAGTAGAGGTTATGTTCATGGCATGATGTAACATTTTGATGACTGGTTTTTTGTGCATATGAATATGTGAAATAGATATAGCAATGTTATTCTTGACACTCGCATCAGATATGACTAGAGATGTAGAAGAATCAAATGATGCTCTAAGCATTAAAATGTCGAGGTTTTGAATGTGGTTTTTAATATTTTTCCCTCATGGATAAAAAGAAACTCTATCAGAAAATGAATCAATAAGATGATTTCCTAGAGAAAATTCTTGATTGAAAGGATCAAATAAAGAAATAAATTTGTTTTTATTATTATCCATGTTGATAAGAGAGCTGTTCAAGCAACTTCTTTGCTTGAATATTAGTGTATCAAGAGATAAACTATGCAGGGTATGATCTGATGATTCATCAGGGGAGAGAATTGATTTGATGATGTGATTATGGGGAAAAGAGTAACCTCTTGAGAGGAAGCGATTGTATAGCTTTTTGACATGAAGATGAATCAGAATAAGGCCCAAAATAGCCTCAATTCCTTCTGAGGGTAAGGTTTAAAAAGCTCTAGTAATCCATAAGACAGTTCTTCATTGCATTTTTCTAAGAATCTTGAAGGGATAGTTGAGTGGCACTTTGTTGTAGTACCATGCTTGGGAACTATAAAGTGCTATGGGTAAAGCACAGCACCTATATAAACATCATTTTTAGAGAGAGATGAGACCTCTTGATGAATTTCCTAGCATTTTCATGCATTTGATAGTAGAGATCACTTTATTGGAATAAAAGTCAATGCGATGCCTGAATGATAATTTGTGATTGAAGTGAAATCCCAGATATCACCAGGATTCATTAGGATAAAGGACAGTGCCTCCAATTGGAGTAAGATCCACTGGAGGGGGATTAAATTCTCCTCACTGCCAGAAAAGTGAAACACTTCAGTTTTTCCATATTCCATGACAAGACTGAACTTGGTCAGAAGATTAGAAACAATGTTGTAACTGCAACAGAGATTAGCATTTGATACATGAATAGACTTATTCTGAGAAATGAAAAGTCCGTCGTCAACAAAAGACAAAATAGAAACTGGAATTTTTAGATTTTTTAGCCGTTTTTCCAAAATATAGAAAATAGGAGAAAGATACAAGGCCAATAAGATAGGAGATAAGGCAGAGCCCTGACTAATGCCAACATCAATATTATGAAGAGGAGAAGAGAAATTGTTCCACAGATATGTCGTTTTTCTGCCAATGAGATAGTTCTTAAAGAAATTCAAAACTTTGATGTCAAATCCAGCTTTCTCCAGTATTAAAGGGAGGATTTGGTGATTGAAGAATGGGAAAAACTGGACGATGTTGAACACTAAAGTACTAGTGGTAAGATTTTTAATCTATCCTAATCTAATAAAATGAATGAGAGCGACTCCTGCATCCATAGTAAATCTATGCTTAAGTCCAGTTCACACTTGAGAGGTGACTTTTTCATATATTGCTTGCACTGTTAACAATATAGATTTTATCATAATACTTAACAAATAAAAGAAGGATTGAATAAAGAAATATCACAAAATAATTTGAGAATTAGACACCATAGCAGATATCCAATTGCAAATCCAGAACCTTGTAAAGTTAGTGAATGCAGAAAACAATCAACTGGCAGATATTGTAACTATTCTATTACAAACTAAAGAAACTTATAGAATACAAATTGGTGGAGACATCTACAACATATTTAAAGAACTAAGAAATGTCATTCATGGAGATGTAAAGCAACAAGCTCACCATATTCAAGTACTATTAACTAATGAATTGAATTGATACAAAGAAAAAAAAGGAAAAGTGGTAGATGAACATATTAAGGGACTACAAGATATATCAAAATTCATATTGAGATGCACTACAACTAATGATTATTGACAAAGAAAAGCAGAAGGAAGATATTGTTCAAGATAAAGTATTGTTATACAAACTCTACAGTATATTAATATTCAGTCCAAGTAAAACACTATCTCTAAATACCCAAATGCTGCAAGATGGAATTAATCTGGAAAAAGCATTGAAATTACTACAATAGAGAAAAAAATAAAATGTATTAGAACAACATTATATATTAATTTTTGTAGTAAAAACATAATATAGACATTAGTTGTTGAAAAATTTCTATTAAGATCTCTATAAAAAAACCACTACATAAACTATTTTTCATAGTTAACTCTATACAAGAACAGCTTATTATAGAATCTACCAAAAAGATAGTAGCAACATATTGTTAGAGTTGCAAATAAGAGACTTTATTTTATTTTATTTTTCATTTCATTTTTATTTTATTTTCTATTTATGTTTTATTTTAAACTTAGAATTAGGAATTAACATGATATTATACATAATTGTTACAAATTTTCATATAACATAACTCAGTGTCATATATTAGTCATATCTTACACAACACTATCATATTTGTGATGGAATATAGTAAAAAATCCTAGAAAAAAACAATATTATATAGTATGTTTTACATATATTAATCTTAAAGATAATACATGGCTCTTTAGAATAGACTAATAGTAATATAATATGGACTAGTAGTCTAATATATATAAGATAGACAGTTTTGTACTAAGAACTCTATTAAGTTTTCTTATGAATATCCAATTCAATCCAAGATTCTTTCTTTTGACTAACTCTTTGGTCTTAATTTTATAACACATACATAGTTGGAGATCTAATCCTGATGGATTTATGAGGATATGAATATTAAAATAGGGATATTGTTATAATTGCTATAATTTATATCTTATGTTCAATAAGTATTTATCTTATATTGAACATGTGTTGGAGTTCATTTCATATTTGACTCATAATAAGAATGTCTTACTTATTTTTCATGGTTTATAAATATATATAGTAGTAGATATCATCTTATATATTTATGCTTTACCAATTAATTATTTTCTTACTTCCTTCTCAAGTCTTTGTATTAGTTACAACTTGTATTATAGCTTAAAACCAAGTATTCAGTTAAAAGAGGAAACTTAAATTGTTTAGTATAAAAAAACTTGGTAAGATTCTTAGTACAGGTGTATCTACTTTATATATCTCTGGTATATAGTATATACACACCTATATCTAGCCCATCCTAAATGTTATGAGTTTATATAGATAAAGTCATTATATCTTTATAATATATGATGTTATTCTTTTACTGTGTTATATAACATTGTGACCATGACTATGACATATGTGACTTGCTGGTAATGGTTACCACATCTTGGCATATCACTCTGTCTCTGTTATAAACTTAAGACTAGGGTTAAGTCAGAAATATAATCTTAGATTATGTTAATCATAAGAGAACTCAATAAAGTTTCTAAGTATAATGTATCCTACTTATATATGCTAGACTAATGGTTCATGCTACATAAAATCCAGCCTACCCTAAAGACTATATATATTATACTGTTGACATATAGTATAATATCATCATCTTAGAATCTTTTATATCTTTCTATGATATATGATTGCATGACTGTAACTATAAGTATACTATGTGATCTGTGACTAATGTGTAATAGTGACAGTGATGTCACACTAAACCCTAACCCTAAATAAAAATAAAAGGAAAAAGAGAATAAAATAGAAAAACAGAAGAGATAACAAATAAATAAAGTCTAATGTTCATGACTCTAACATTACCCCCTCTTCAAGTTTTCTTCTCTAGAGAAACTTAACTTCCTTTCCCCTTGCACCTTGCCCAATTCCTTTTTAACTTCTTTAGATATTCATCTTCAAATTTTCTATTCTTCTACCCAAACAAAATCTTTGCTATATACTTTTCTGATGACTTACTCCTCCTAAACTTCTCTGAATTCAGATTCAATTTTACTTTCCATATTTTTTCTATTCTATCCTATTACTTAACTTCTACTTCCATTCTTTCTTCAAATTTACCAACTTCTTTGTATTTTTCAAGTCTTCTTCTCTTTTCCATGTATTATTTTCTGCTGTAAACTCCTTTCATCTCACCAAATACTTTGTTACTCCCCTTACTTTTTGTTTATTTAAATTTTTCTCAACTTCCCACTCTTTTACTTCTACTAGTTTTAGTTCTTCTACTCTCTATCCTTTTATCAGTTTCCTATATCTTTCCACTCTGCTAATGTTTACTACTAGATAAATTCTCATAAAGGCTGGTAGTTTCAACTTCATTGTATTCTTTAACATTACTTCTTCTATCTCATATGGTCTCACATATTTCTCTGTTAACTTCTTTACTAGTTTTACTTTAAATACCAAATCTCTCATGCTCAACATCACTTTATTGTTCTTTTTCCACTTTTTCTCTTCTCTTTGTTCTTTATCTGCTTGTTTCTTTATATTTTCTTATGTCTTTCTTAATACTGCTCCCACTTCTTTTTGTACTTTATTTAGCCTCTCTGTAAATTCTGTTGCTTTCTCTACTTTTTCTTTTCTTCTGATATCTGCTCCTATCCTCAATTCTCTTTTATAGTTTGTTATAAAAGGCAAAATATTTATTACTATATGAACTTTGTTGTTCACTACTGTCACTAACTACTCTGGCCAATCTCTCTGTCTATACTCTGTAAAGAACCTTAAGTACTGTTCCAACTCTTAATTCATTTGTTCCATCTACTTATCTGTCTATAGGTGTAATGCCATCAACAACCTTATCTCTATCTCTAACATTTTATTCAGCTTCTTTATCAATTTTGCTGCAAACTAGGGTCCTCTGTCTAATATGATACTTTCTAATAACCTATATAATTTCCACACATTATCTCTGAATAATCTTACTAAATTTTTTACCAATTTTCCTTCTGTAGTGGCTATAAAATGTGCTATTTTTAACAATCTATCACATACCACCAATATTACATCTTTTTCTGCTACCAATAATAACTTTGTGATGAAATCTACTGTCAAATGTGTCTATGGCTTTTCTAGCACCTCATTTATCATCAAATTTCCCACTAGTGCCTCTATCCTATTCTTTATTCTCTAACACATATCACATTTTTCTACATATTTTTCTATATCTTTTGTTACTTTTAGCCACCAGTAGTTTCTTATCACCAATTCTATTATCTTTAATCTTTCTTTATGTCCTACTACTGGCACATCATGATGTAACTGGATAATTTCTACCCTTAACTCCTTGTTCTATGGTACATATACTTTCTCCTCCTTCAATATCAACTTCTCTTCAATCTCCCATTTATTTTCTCTCAAGTTTCTTACTCCTGCCTTTTTCATTTCTTCTACTACCTTTACCACTTTCTCATCTTCTCCTCTTGTCCTTTTTATCTTTTCTTTTATTACTTTCTTTGGTTCTTCTTCTACTACTCCTATCATATCTCATACCTACTCTTCCTTTATCAACTTTTGATTTTCATTATCATTCTCCATTCAAATCTTCGAATCTAGTCCTCTACTTAATCTATCTGCTTTCTCTATTTTGATTCCTAGCACATATTTTAAAGTAAAATCAAATTTTAACAAATATAGTATCCGATAGGCTTGTCATCAGTTCAATTTCTATGCTTTTATGAAATACTCCAAATTCTTATGATCTGTCCAGACCTTGAACTTGAATTTAGCATCTTCTAACAAATGCCTCTAGTTTTCTAAATCTCTAATCACTGCTAACATCTTCTTATCATATATTTTGTAATTCCTCTCTGTCTTATTAAGAGATTTTGAGAGGTATGCTACTGGCCTCTATTTTCCATTGCTACACTCCATTAACAATACTTCTCTTATTGTATAATCTGACATATCTACCTTCATTCTCATCTTTCTATCCAAGTCTAATACTACTAAGATTGGTTCTGTTATGAACCTTTTCTTTAATACTTTGAATGACTTTTCTTGTCTGATTCTCTATTTTTATTCCTGTTCCTTTCTTGTCAACTCATATAACAGCCTCACTATCTTTGCAAATCCTTTTACAAATCTTCTATAGTAATTTGCAAGCCCTAGGAATCTTTGTATATTCTTAACTAATTTAGGGACTGGCCAATCCAATACTGCTTTCACTTTCACTTCCTCTATCTTTATTCCCTCTAGTCCAATTACTACTCTCAAGAAATCTACCTCTCTCACTTTCTACTTGTACTTCTCTAGTTTTATGTATAAATCATTTTCTTCTAACCTTCTTAATATTTCCATCACCAACTTGTCATGTCTCTCTTCTGTTTCTATCTCCACCATCATATTGTCTATGAAACTCTCTACCTTCCCTATATTAATCAAGTCTCTCAGCAACTCATTCATCATAGCCTAGAATGTGACCAGTGAATTTGACAATAAACATAACCATCAGCTCAAATGACCCTTCTAGTATTATAAAGGCCACTTTCCACTCATTCTCCTCCTTTATTCTCACATTATTGTAATTCCACCTCAAATCCATCTTCATAAATACCTTCTTGGTCCCAATATTCTTGATAACATCCAAAATAAGTGGTAGTGAATAATTATTCTTCACTGCCTACTCATTGAGATATTGATAATCTTATACTATTCTCTTCTTTCCACTCTTCTTTCCTACAAAGAATACTAGCACAGTCTATGGTGATTTTGACAGTCTAATATACCTTTTTCTTATCTGCTCTTAAATAAACTCTCTCATCTCCTCTCTCTCTTCTCTGGAAAAGAGATTGATTTTCCCTTTTCTTGGTACAAATCCTTCCTTCAACTCTATCACATGATCTCACACTTTTCTTGTTAGCATCCTCTCACTTTACTTTTTCCCAAAAACTTTGATCTACTTGTGATATTGTTTTGGTATTAACTTCTTCACTTCCTCTTCTGATCTTGCTGCTTCCTCCTCTTTATTCCATATTTCCCATTCTTCTGCTACTTTCTTTACATTTATCATCCTACTTTCTTTTGTCTTTTCCTTCTTCCTTTCTTTTTTCTCCTGTTTTCTTCCTCTTACTGCTTTTACCATCTGTTTTCTCTGTTTTGACCTCTATTGCTTCCCATATTCTTCTGGACATCTTGTCATCTTTACTTCTCCCATCTTCCAATCAATCTCAGGATTGTGATGAGCTAACTATAGCATTTCTAAAATTATACTCCACTTCTATTCTCTAATTATATCTATCTCCATTTTCTCTCTATGCTCCTGGTAATAAATATTTACCTCCATAGTATTTTCTATTGGTCTTTTCTTATTAAATGTTCCATCCACATTTCTTATATAAATGGGTCTTTCTATTTTCTTCAATTTAAACCCTTGTTTTCTTGCAAACTCTGAACTCATCACCAGCCCTATTGCTTTACTATCCAACAATGCCTCTACTATAATTCCTTCTTGTGTGTCTATCCTTTCCAACCCAATCTTTACCATTACTTCTCTCAATAACCCCCCTTCCACTTTTCTTACATCTTCTTTATCTTTTTTCCTTTCTTTCTTTACTTTTTCTTCTCTTAAAATCATTCTACTATCCTTCTCAGGTTTCTCTCAATTAGGAATACCAGCTTGCATTATATGACTAGTTATTATATTGAATCTGTTATGAAAATCTAGTTAAGGACTACTAGATTTTCCTCCTCTTTTAAATTGTTCACAGTATTCAAATTATTCCCATAATCTATCCTTCTTTCTTGGCCCACTATTACTCAATTTATACAGTTTCTTGCAATGTGGCCAAATCCTCCATAGCTATAACAAATCCTCTCTCTATCTATCTTCATTATATTCAGATCCCTTCTTATTTCTCTTCTTCCTTCTTGTTTCTATAGGAGGTTTCTAACTACCACTGTATTTGTCTTCTCTATCCCTTCCATTGAGATAAGTTCTACTGGTACCCATTGCATTTCCTATCTCCTAGGCCATTCCTATGGTGGTGATAGTTGTAGCCTTACTTCTTTCTAAGTATTCCCCACATTTCTCTGTTTTTGGTTTTCACTTTCTCTTCTTTCTCTTAATCTTTCCTCTTTTCTTCAACTTTCTCTACAATAACAATCTAAATTGGTGGCATATTCATACTACTATTCAATACTTGTGGGAGGTTTTTCTGCTTCTATCAGCTTCCTCCTTATTATTTTATTTATTTCCCTCTTGAATTGTTCTACCAATGTCCTTTCTTCATACCTACTACTCTTAGCTACTCTTTAAAACTCCTGTATAAATTTCTTCATAGTTCTTCTTCTCTGTTCTATTCTCCTAAGTTCTGCTATCTTAACCAACTTCTCATCTCCTTTTCCAAATGCTTTCTTTAGTACCAATAAAAATTCTCCTGCTGGTTTGAATTCTACTTTCTCTGATTCCAAATCTTCCAATATGTTTTCTTTCCATTCATCTGCTGATTCTCCTTGCATATAGAATAATATCTATTGGATTTGTTCCTCCACCATTGCTCCTCTCATCTTTATTCTCAAAAATAGCCTGCATACTGTAATAAATCCTTCTACTCTTCTTGATTCTCCATTAAACACTGGTAGCTTGGCCACCTCTATATTAGATCCTTCTACTGCATCTTCTCCTCCTACTATTGCTTCCCTAGCAATTTATGCCTGAATTTGAGATTGTATTGCTACTAATTGCTCCTGCTGCTGCCTGATAATCTGATGAAAGTTGTATTGACTTATGATGGTATTATTATTGTAAGAAGAGAGTGTGTTAATAAATAATAGTGGTGAAAATATATAGACTGGTAATAGAAAGAAGCTTATACTAGCCTTACTCTCTGATTCATATTCTAAACTTGAAGTAATCTTGATAAGTACTAATAGGCTCTCTTCTTGTCTTACCTCACACTATCTACTGACTACTTAAGCTACTGACTACTGCCTTAATGAAAATATAAATGATTTTAACCTAAAAAGGTCATTCTACTCTAGCAAGGTCTTAAGAACATTTGTCATTCTTCTACATATACTAATCACAAGGGAACCAACAGTACTAAGCTAATAATAGAAAAGATAAAGAGCACATTTACAAAAGATAATATATTTGAAATATACCAGTGGGCTTTGATACAAACAAATAGTCAAACTTTTCTTATTTGACTAGTATATTCCTTTGTCAGAGTTAAAGACAATAAATTTTATTTATTTTCATCTTCATTTTTGACTTTGAGGTTTAGAGTTAAGGTTTAGCATAATATTATATGTTACTATTACACATTATTATATGATATGACTCAGTGTTACACATTTGTCACAGTCACAGTCACATAATCATACATCACAGAAGAATAATGTCATATAATATATTTAAACACATATTGACCTTAAGGCAAACACATGATTATTTAGGGTAGGCTAACATAGTAGAGTACAGACTATTAGTTTTTAGTATATAAGGTAGACAATCCTATACAGAGTTCTCTATCAAGTTCTCTTATATAAACTCTATACAAGATTCTTTCTTTTGACTAGCTCTAAAGTCTTAAGTTCATAACACCTTAAACCTAGGATCTAGCTATTCTTCTTAACTAAAGAATTGTATTATCTTTTAGTTGAAGATGATAAGAGAGAAGAGTGTTTGAAAAGATTTTGTATTAAATAGTCTCAGAGAAGGTATCAAGTTTTAGTATAAACTTAAGTCAGAAAAATAACCTTAAATTAAGTTAATTACAAGAGAACTTGATAAAGTTTCTAAATATAATGTATTCTACTTACATATGCTAGACTGATAGTCTATGCTATATAAAATCCAGCCTATTCTAAAAATCATGTATATTATATGATGTTGACATGTAGTATAACATTATTATCCTAGAACCTTCTATATTTTTTATAATATGTGATTGCATAACTGTAACTATGATCATACCATGTGACTTGTAACTGATGTGTGATAGTGATAATGATATCATAATAAATCCTAATCTTAAAAGAAAAAAGAAAAAACAGGAAAGATAACAAATAAATAAAGTTTAACATTTATAACTCTAACAGTCCTTTCTAATTTCAAAATAAGAGATAAAGAAGAGATAAAAAATCCTCATAGAAAAATAAAAAAGACTTTAAATATCTTAAGAAGGTTCATAATTTCATAAACATTTTTGTTTTTCAGCTCCTCAAAACAGAACTCAAGCCACTTCTTTTGAATTTCAGTTGGCAATTTAATGATATTGCTAAGGTTTTTGGAAATTAGGCAAGACTCTGCTCTATATTGTACTAAGTAAAAGCAAATTTACTCTACTCCTCCTTTTCTTACAAATTATACCAAGTAGCTAGTAATAGTTAGCTTAGCTGATTTACCTATAGAAGATAGAATGTTTATACAATAATGTTATTAAATAATTTATATGGGTAATTGACTCTATTTATTCTTATTATCATAAGTAGTAAAGAATTATTAAGTATTCTGATGAATTCTTTGTGATTCTTGACAAGTATTTTAATACATATAATATACTATATTAAGGTTGGAAAAGCTCTCTTTTAGCTGCTATAAGAGATTTTGTAGAATATTGGTAGAATTTTCTTATTTTTCATAAATATTTCTAAAAGGTATTTGAGTTTAATACTTAAATCTTTTGAATTTAGAACTTTCTTGTAGTATCTATAAAGTAGATCACAAGAGTCATTGAGAGCTAAAAGGTCATATCTCAATATCAGAATCAACATAATTAACCTTTTCAATCTCTACTATAGGCTTTTTAGACTCTGAAGTAGATAAAGAAGATGAAGACTTATAAGAAAGAGAAGGTAATAGAGAATAAGTAGGAAAGTTGTTTTGAATAGGAGGTATAGGTATGTATAGAATAAGTACTAGAGGAGGTCTATCTTTTCCAGAAGGGTTAGATACTAATAACTCTGTCTCTAGACTTTATTTTGTTTAATAACATTTATGTTCTTTTGTGTGAGAGTCAGTATATTTAGAAAAAAGTTTCTCATCAAAGATAGCATGTATGAGGCAGAAAATAATATTTTCTTATGTATAGTACATGTCAGAGTTGTAAATATTAAACTCAGTTTTATTTTTTATTTTTCATATTTTTCATTTCATTTTCATTTTGTTTTTATTTTTGCTTCTCTTTTAATTTAAGGTTAGGGTTTAGCATGATATTACAGTTACACAGTCATGTGGTCACAATAGAACATGGTAGAAGCTTTTGAAACAATAATATTATATAATATGCTTAATATATGTTGATCTTATAATTTATATATGGTTTTTAGGATAAGCTAGATATAGTAGTAACATAGACCACTTATAGTAGTATATAAGATAGATATGTTGTACTAGAAACTCTATTGAGTTCTCTTATGATTAACCCAATCCAAGATTTAACTTTTGGTTCTAACTGTTGAGCCTTAAGTCATAACAGTATAAAATAATAACTATTATTCTTATATCTAATAAATATTATCAATTTAGAATATAGTACAAGTTTATTGGTGTAAACTTCATTTAGAAGAAATATATATGCTCTATAGCCAAAAATACAGAAGTATAATATTTTAGGTTTATTATTCAAAAAGATCTTCTAAGATGTTTTCCATTTGAGATATCTAACAGATATACAATTATATATGTAAGCTATAGCTACAATAGCAAACTTCTACTAGAAATTTAGTAGACATGCTTCAAGTCACATTAACTATGCCTTTTCAAGCAAGATATGGTTTAATTGTTCAGCATAACTATTTTGTTAGTATATATATAGAGTACTAATTTCATGGATAATCTCTTGCTTTCTTAGAAAAAATTACAATTCTGATATTACATACTCTCTTTTATTATCAGTGTGCAATCTCTTCACATAATAGAAAGTAGTATTTAACTACATCTGGAAAATTAACTTAATTACTTCTATAGCTTTATATATTAAAAAAATGTTGCAATAGAAGAAATAGTTATTAAGGAATATAATTATCTACTTGTATTTGAATAAGACAAGATAAGGAGCTCAAGGAAATCTGAGTGAATTAATTCTAGAAGCTTACTAAAACAAACAGAGTTCTTAGAAAAACTATGTTAATGTATCTTTTCAAGAGTGTAATAATGGCAAACATATTTCTATATTGGGAAATATATCTTCTTTGTATCTTTAACATTGTCAAGAACATAATTGAGAACATTATATTTAGGAATGCAAGCTCTCACAATCTGAATATTACTCCAAAGATTAGGAGTAGCCAATAGAACAGCATTATTAGACTTGATATAAAAAGTAGAACTACTTTTATTATATTCTACTTTTAATTTAGACTAAAGAATTTGTCCAGTAGAGAGAAAATATATCTATATGTTAGAAACATAATATACTAGTCATAATTTTGACATAGCAACTTTAGTAATCTCTTTCTCAGAATTAAGATTTTATGTTTAATCAAAACAATAGTAGAAGCAATCATAAATAGTGATGCTTTTGAGTTTGCAGTCTTAACTCAACTATAATCACCTAAAGTTATATTAACAAAGTCAGACTCAAATAAAGTAAAGTGGAGAGAAGTACTAGAATCCAAAAACCATCCATTTTTATAAAAGCTGTCATAAGATACTTTTTTATTCTTATACAAAAAACATAGTGTCTTTTCACATTTAAAGAGATTTACAGTAATAGATAAGTTAGGCAAAATGAATTAACTTTGACTTAAAACTATATATATAACTAACTCTACTTGACACTATAAAGTTCTCCATTGTAGCAACTATATTGATACAGAATTAAATAGACTAAGTCAAGAAATTCAGTAAATCTTCAATTTGTAAAAAGAAAAGCACATATATTTGATTACCAAAAGTCCAACTATTGTCAGGCACAGTTCACACCAGGGTGGAAGTCTGCAGAATGGACTCAGAGGTGAGCAGACTTGTGGAACGACATTGGCTTCAGCTTATGTACTGCACTGTC
>Ga0157359_1000554_pt1 | contig 13840 bp, 15 predicted proteins | sample AttcapACBM3_FD_111482 | JGI IMG/M metagenome (GOLD analysis project Ga0157359, IMG submission 111482) | Fungus gardens microbial communities from leaf cutter ant in Botucatu, State of São Paulo, Brazil - Atta capiguara ACBM3 | ecosystem: Host-associated > Fungi > Mycelium > Unclassified ...
ACAAGAGAACTCGATAGAGAACTCTTCTACAAACTAGTCTACCTTATATAGTCCTACAGATGGTCCATGCTAAGTACTGTGCACCCTACCCTAAACAACCATGTATAGTTCATGAGGTTAACATGTGGTGTCCATGTTGTATGACATCATTTTGTTCTTGAATCTTCTACTAAATTCTCCCAAGTCTTGTGATCTGTCTTGTGACTTTGCTATCAGGTGACTAATGTGATGGCGTGAACAATCAACCCTAACCCTAGTTGTTCTAAAAATTGAAAATTGAAAAATAAATTGAAAAGAAAATAAAAAATGAAAGGAAAAATAAAATAAGTCAAGTCCATCTTCTTCAATCTTGACAATAGATACTATCTTATATCTTTATGCTTTACAAATTCTACCAATCCTATAACTCCTCTCAAGCTTTTGCTTAAAGTACAACCTGAGCTCACAGCTAAGGTTGTAACATTTGGTAAAGCATTGACAAGCTCACCTTGCAAGAGAGGTGTAGTAGAAAAGAATTCACAGATAAAACTAGACAGAGTATCTGTCAAACAAAACATGTGTAGTGTTAAATATGAAGAGAAACCAAGATGAGTTCCAGAAGAACAAATAATATTGAGGTATTGTCAGAATGGCTAGGATCTTTGCAGATCATAGAAAAAGCCTCAAATAATTACAAACAAACAGACACAGAGATATCAGTAGCATTAGCACCAGTAGCAATCAGCAAGAACATATAGGCAGAAATGCTGAAGAACATAGTACCAGACCCAGAATGGCTTGACAGTGACTGAACAAAATTTGAAGACTAGTGAAGAGGAATGCAATTGTTTCTCAAGAGTAACAGGGTCATGGAGACCAATGACAGGATTACAGCAATCCTACCTCATCTTAAAGGAGATGTAGTGGAAATATATACACAGAAGAAGCTCGATGAGCTGGACAAAGAAATAGGAACCCAGGACTGGGACAATTTTGTAAAAGAGATCAAGATAACATTTAGCAACAAAACAAAGGCAGCAGATGCTGAATGGAGAATAGAATCCTTCAAACAAGGGAAATGAAACACCATAGATTTCATAATTGAATTCGATGTACTGGTCATGAAGGCTGATATGGATGAGCTACATATCATCTTTCTGTTGAAGAAGAATGTATGACAGGATATAATCAAGACAATATTGGGTTATCTACCCATAGCAGCACCAGAAACACTCAAAGAGTAGAAGGTGGTGATAATGTCAGTGGGACAAGAATATGAGTCCACAGAAGGATGACAAGATTACAAGATAAGTACAGGGATGACATACAGAGGATAAGGACAGCCCATGGACATTGGAAAGTCCAATGATAATTTCAAAAATGGGAAACCAATGTGTTTCAACTGCAACAAGTATGGACACATGGCAAAGGAATGCTGATTGAAGAAGAAAGAAAGAGAAACAAGAAGATGTTTCAAGTGCAACAAAGAAGAACATATAGCCAAAGACTATAAAGGAACACAGTCAATGAAGAAACAAAAGATTCAGAAGGAATCAGACAATAAAGATGACAACAAGAAGGAGTAGGGTTTTGGCAACAATCTTGAGTAGGTATGGTACAAGAGATCTCCCATGTAAATTCCCAGAATAAATATATTATTCCAAATCACTGAAATAGCAAAGGAAAGAGGAAATTAAACATACAAGCAGACATAAAGACAAAGAATGGGAAGAAGATTAAAATGAAGATACTGGTGGACTCTAGATGTACACATATAGGAATAGATGAGCAATTGGTCAAGGATAAAAGGATTCAAACAAGACCAATAAACTTCTCATTCAAAGTATTCAGTGTAGACAGAACAAAAAATGGAGAAGTTACCAAGGTGGAACCTTTAGAAATCAAGATCAACAGACACACAGAGCAGCTGGAAGCTGCAGTAACAGATTTCAATGGCACAGATATGTTCCTAGGACATGACTGGCTGGTCAAGCATAACCCAGAAGTCAATTGGAAGAATGAAACCATAAAATTCACAAGATGTCCAGAAAGTTGCAAAATGAAACATTGGGACATAGAGTTCAGAACTAGGAGGACACAGGCAATAGAAACTACAGAACAGGACAATAGCAAAATAGAAAAGAAACCAGACAAAACAAATCCAGAGGATTTACCAGAGTATATTTGACTCTTTACACACTTGTTCAACAAGAAATTTGAGAAATTACTTAAACAACATGAATGGAACCATGAAATAAACTTAATGGATGAAGTACCAAGGGAACTGAATGCAAAAGCCTATGCAATAATGGTAAAAGAGAAAGAGGCTTTAAATCAGTGGCTAGATAAACAGCTCAAAGCAGAATTGATAGTGGGATCAAAATCATGATATGCAGCACCCTGTTTTTACATTCCAAAGAAGGACAGTTTGCTATGACTAGTTCAAGACTACAGAAAACTCAACCAGATCACAATAAAGGACAAAACACCACTACCTTTGATTGGAGAAATAATTGACAAGTTGAAAGAGGCTAAATACTTCAACAAGCTTGACCTGATCTGGAGATACCACAATATATGAATCAAGGAAAGAGATAAATGGAAAGCTGCATTCTTGACAAATAAGAGTTTATTCAAACTACAAGTTATGTACTTTGGATTATACAACTTGCCAGAAACATTTCAAAGAATGATGAACAGCATATTCAGAGAACTACTCCATGAGGGAGTGTTAGCAAACTATATGGACGACTTCATCATACCAGCCAAGACAAAAGAAGAACTAGAAGAAAGAATGATTTGATTCCTGAAGGTAGCAGAAAAACACAATTTATATTTTAAATGGTTAAAATAAGAATTTGATATGGAGAAAATCCCAATTCTAGGAGTCATAGTTGGGAGGGAACAAGTAAAAATGGAACAAGAATAGATCAAGGCAGTAAAAGAATGGAAGACACTGATGAAGACCAAAGATGTAGAAAGCTTCCTAGAATTTATGAACTTCTACAGATGATTCATTCAAAACTTCAGCCATACAGTGAAACCATTAAACAAACTAAAGGAAACAAAAGAATGGGAGTAGAAAGAAGAACATCAACAAGCCTTCAACAAACTCAAAGACAAGATAACAAGTCAACTAGTACTTTCTCTTCTGAAGAGAGAAGAAAAATTTAGAGTGGAAATGGATACTTTAGGACATGTAATTGGAGGAGTACTATCCAAGGAACAAGAAGGGAAATGGAAACTGACAGCGTTTTTATCAAGGATGATGCAACCAGCAGAAAGAAATTACAAAATCTATGATAAGGAACTACTAGCAATTATAGAAGTGTTAATGAAATGAAAACAATATCTACTAGATACAATAGAACCATTCAAAATCTGGATAGACCATGAGAATCTGAAGTACTTTGGAGAACCTCACAAACTAAATGGATAACAAGCCAGATAGTATTACAAACTCAAGATCTTAGGGTTGATCAAGAGAAAGAATCTTATATTAGGTTAACACAAGAGAACTTAATAGAGAACTCCATATAAGACTGTCTATCTTATATACAAATACCTAATGGTCCATGCAAGCTATTTCTAGCCTACTCTAAATGACCATGTGTATGCCTTAAGGTCAACATATATATCACACATTGTATAACATCATTTCTTTCAGAATCTTTTACACCTTTTTCTGCATCATGTGACTTATGACTGTCACTATCATCTGATGTGACTGATGTGTGACCAAGTGATGTCATCACTAACCCTAACCCTAAGTTCTAAAAATAGAATAAAGAAAAATAAATCAAATGAAAATAAAAGTAATAAAAAACTAAGTTTACTTCTTGCAATCTTGTCAGATGGTACTTGAAGCTTCAGGACTATGATTTTACCTTATAACATATTCTAGGAGAAACAAACACAAAGACAGACATTTTGTCAAGAAAAAATCAAGTAAATACAAAAGAAAACAACAAGGATGAATTACTCAAAGAGAATTTATGGATAAGAAGAACCATAGCAGAAGTAACTATGTTGAAAAAGACTACAACAACAAACAAGTTGGGAATACTAGAGGAAATCAAAAGGAATAATACCAGGAAACAAGAGATAGTCCAAGCACTGGAAAAAGATGACAGATTATCATAGAAACAAGATGAGATCATGTATATAAAAGAAAGGATATACATTCCAAATAACAAGAAATTAAAGGAGAAAATTTTACAAAAAAATCATGACTCAGTAAATGTAAGACATCTAGAACAGCAAAGAATGATAGAACTACTCAAATGGAATTATTAGTGGCCAGGTCTAAAGAAAGATATCAAGAAATACATACAAGATTGCTTCAAATGCTTACAGAACAAAGTTCAGCATCAGAAGAAATCAGGAGAATTACATCTATTGAAATACCACAGGGACCATAGCAAGTAATCAGCATTGACATCATAAGACCTCTACCTAAGTCTAATGAAATAGACACTATAGTAGTTATCGTGGACTAATTTACAAAAATGATACAACTAAAAGCAACAACAATGAATATTTCAGCAGAAGATATAGCAAAGATATGCAGGGATAAAATCTGAAAACTGTACAGAATACCAAGAAAAATCCTCAGTGATAGAAGACTACAGTTTGCATCAAGATTCATAGAACAACTTACAAAAGCATTAGGGACCAAGAGGCAACTATCAACAGCTTATCACCCTCAGATGGATGGTCAAACAGAATGAATCAATCAAGAAATAGGAACATTTCTATAACACTATGTCAACTACCAGCAGAACAACTGGACAGAATGGCTGGCAGCTACAGAGTTTCAGTATAACAATAAAAAACATGCTGCAACAGAATGGATCCCATTTGAATTAAACTTCAGAAGACATTCATGAAAGGGCAATCTCGTAGTATAAGTGGAGTTTCCAAGACTAGAAGAATTCCTTACAGAACTATAAAAGAGCTGGGAGTAGGCCACAAAATCAATGGAAGAAGTGCAGAAGAACATAAAAAGGCAATTTGACAAAAAGAGGCGAAATCCTCAAGAACTAAAGGTTGGAAACAATGTATGGTTGGAAAATAAAAATATCCATTCAAATTGACCCTAAAAAAGCTTGACCAGAAAAGATATGGACCTTTTAGAATTTCAAAGGACATTAGTTTAAGGGCGTTTCAGCTGGAGCTTCCAGAAGGATGGGCTATTCACAATATGTTTAATGAAAACCTTCTAACACAATGTAACAAATCAAAGTTCAAGAGTCAACACAAGGAGCCAGCACCACTACCAACCATTGTAAATGAAGAAGAAGAATATGAAGTAGAAAAAATCAGGAAGCATAGGAAATGAGAAAGAGGGATGCAATACTTCACGCATTGGAAAGGTTATGGGAACAAGAATGACCAATGGATAGCAGAATCAGGGTTACCTCATGCAAAAGAGACAATCGAAGACTATTATACAAGGTATTTGAGTCAAAACTTATAAAGAGGGAGGGTAAAATCCTATTTTGACAGTTCAAAGAAATCATTCACTTGAACTTCAAAACACATGTCTTCACAAATCACCAACAACTACACAACTGCACTCACTTCTCCAAACCCTTAAGGTTAAACAACATGAATGAAGCACAAGTAATGAAGAAAGAATAAGACAACTAGACAGAGTTATACCACAAGATGATGAAGGAACTAGAAGCAATGATTGATGTGCAGGGACAAGTAAGGAAGATAATGAAAATAGCCAGAGAAGCCAACACAACAATCACAGAGATGGAAAGTAACATCCTCAAAGCCAACATTAACAACTGAACAATAAATGCTACCAATATTGTAGAGATATTGGAAGACTTACAGTACCTAATTCAAAGCAATATAGAAGATCAGGTGTTTCAAATCCAAAGGATACTAGCTGATGAACTGGACGCATACAAGGAATGAGGTAACAAGTATGTGGATAAACATGTTCAAGAGATATAAGATTTATACAAGGAGAATGAAGACAAGAAGGGAGAGAGGGTGAAAGATGAAGAAGTAATCCTAATCAAGCTATATGAGGTAAACAAGTTGACATCAACGACAAGGTCTAGCTTTATAGATAATGAAGTTAAGAATTTAATCAAGTACATGAAATTTATCTGATCTCCCACACAGACAAGGATCTTTCAACTACCCCCACACTATCAATCACTTACATCCAGAGGAGAGCAAAATCCTGAATTCTGAAAAAAAGTAGCTATAGCATTGGTCAAAGAAAAACACAACACAGAAACATCACAAAATGACTATTCCATAGTCATGTACCAAGGAGGATGACCACACAAGCCATATTTTATTGCAATCAATAATCAAGGACAAGTAATAATTAGTCCCAACAAGAAAACAGTGGCAATGTATGTAGTAGGAGAACTTGAAATATTGATCTAAATTCATAAGGACATGAATTCTGAAAACAGAGTATTGTTATGATCGGTACCTTGAGAATGCAATATGGAGTAGGGTAGAGGGTAATGACAACATGATCAGCTATGCCATAGTAGTCTTAGTCAGCACCTCATGTAGTAGATGCTCTAACCTTGCTTTCTCCTTATGTATAATGACTTGCTTGTCTCATGAACTATAGTCTGTTTCCTCATGTAGTTAACATATATATAGTATAGATACTATCTTGTATCTTTACACTTTACCAATTCTACCAATCCCTTGACTCCTCTTAAGCCTTTGCTTAAAGTACAACCTGAGCTCATAGCTAAGGTCATAACAAACATCAATTTTCATCAATCTTTATTTTTTATCATCTGTATTGATCTTAATCATTATTGTCATCATTATTGAACTTCTGAATCACTCCTAAATCTCTAAGAGTATACCCAAGGTTTAGATATTACAAATAAGTAAGTAGTTCATTTTGTGATAATTAAGACTTGAGAAAAAAGTATTAAGTTGAATAGCCATACTATAATCTCTTATTCTGAAAATCAACTAAAACTCTTGGTATTGATAGTAATACATCTTACTTTTCTGAGTCCTACTTATATACTAATACTCTTTCTGTTTATTTTAATTTTGGTTTTTCTTTATTTTGAACTTAGGCAAAGAATATGATATGATGTCATACAACTCACAAATCATGACATATGTCACAGTCACAGGTCACACAATCACATAACAAAGAGAAGAATATAAAAGATTCTAAAACAGATAATATTGTATAGTATAGCAATAGTATATTGGCCTTATAGAATAGGTTAGTAATAGTGTGCACATAGACTATGGTCTGTAATATATAGTTTGTACTTATAATTCTATTGAGTTCTCTTATGTTATTCAATATAAGAGTTGTCTTTTGCTTTATCACTTAAATCTAAGTTATAAGCTGAAGGTTGTTTAACATTTATATTCTACATATCATAAATAATTTCCAACATATCATCAGCTCTTTTGTATGCTTTTTATGGACCTTTATTTCTAAGATATAAGCTATGTCTAACATTGTAGCAATACTCAAATAATATTCACAAAAGAATTTCACAAAGAATTCTTACTCTAAGAAGATCTAATATTTTTTGCAGCTAATTCAAAACCCTATAGAAAGCCCATGGCTGTTATGAGATGCTTTGGACACTAACAATTTTTATTTTATTTTATTTTATTTCTAATTTTATATTGATTTTGTTTTCTTTTTCTTTTTTATTTTTTATTTGGATGATGAAAAGGCACATGACACCACAGTCACATGACATGTCACATGATGTGATGTCATAAGCCTAGAACATGGGGAAAGGATCTAGAAGATGATGTTAGGGCACATGTATACAACATGGTAGCCTTGAGTAGGGAATGAGGTGGACATGAGGTTGTAGTATGAACATAAAGGTAGGCATAATTATTAGTAGCACAGGCCATATGTACTTTGTATATATGGGACTCTAATTTAGCAGAGACTTCTTGTCAAGTTCTCTTGTGAACTTCCCACTCCACATCCTACTAAGAGATTTACTTGTTTGTGTTATCATTTGTCATTGTGATAAGTGGTTGCTACAACAATGGCATATATTACCAAATCTCAACCTCACACAAAGCCCACAGTGTTTGATGTATAATTAAAACCTTATACAAAGTCTATAATATCTAATAACAAAAAGAATCTGCTATAGGCTTATAATATTATTATTCTGAATCCTGTTTGTGATCACTGATTCTATCATCATTCCACATTCTCTATTACTCTAGGTCACCTTCCAAATATTTCTATTATAGTTTTTAGTATTACAATTCTAAGCTTAGCCCAGGTTGTAACTTAGACAAAGACTTGAGAGAGAAGTAAGAAGATAAGTGTCTATAAGAAAACAAATAAGTAGAAAGTAAAGACCACATGAAGATACTTCTCCCACTATATAAGATGCTGACTGATAATATATAAGAAAAACATATAGCATAGTAGAATAGAATTTCATAAATAAAGCAATCCCAATACTTGTCTATGTTAAGATAAACATGATGCAAACATCTGTTAGCTATGAAATATTGATCATAACAATACTCTTGTTTTAATATTCATATCCTCATGAATCTATCAATACTAAATCTTTTACTATATATGTTGCTACCCTATTATCAGCTGTTCTTGTATGAAGTCAGCTATAAAGAACAGTTCATGTAGTGAACCTTCTATATAGATCGTGATGGGTATTCCCTCAATAGCTGGTATCTATATTGTGTTTCTACTAGAAATTAGTATGTGATATCATTCTAATATGTTCTATTTTTTCCCCCATTGACTTAGATGTGTTTATAATAATTTGGAGGTAAGAATAGTATGGTTTTAATAGGTGATTTGTCAGAGTTGCAAAGTTTGGACCCAAGCTTTTTCTAAATTCTTCTTTTCTCTTTTTTATTTTATCTTCTTTTTATTTTGGAAACTTAGGGTTAGGATCTAGTGTGACATCACTTAATGTCATATGTCATGTGGTAGCAAGGAAAGGACATAGAAGATTCTGGAAGGATGATGTTATATAGTATATTCAACACATATTAACCTCAAGGCAAACATATGGTTATTTAGAGTAGGCTAAAGTAGTAGAGCATGAACCATGGGCTTTTAGTATATAAGGTAGACAATTCTGTACAGAGTTCCCTATCAAGTTCTCTTGTGTTAAACCCTAATACAAGATTTTCATCTTATTGTCCAATTCTAAGAACTTTGAGCTATAACACAATTACAGTGATTTCAATGCTTTCTCCAGGTTGTTGATTTTGTCTTGTAGTGTTTGGATGTTTAAAGATAATGTTTTACTTGAGCTGGATGTTAATATATTATAGAGTTTGTATAACAACACTTCTTTATTTTGAACTGTGCCTTCTTTTTGCTTTTCTTTGTCAATAATCATTAGTTGTAGTATGTCTTGATAGAAGTCTTAGTATGTTTCTTATAGCATCTTGATATATTTATCTACTATCTCTCCTCCTTTTCTTTGCATCAATCCAATTCATTAGCTAATAGAACTTAAATGTAATAAGCTTTTTGTTCTATATCTCTATAAATGATATTCCTCAGTTCTTTAGTTATGCTGTAGATATCTCCACCAATTTACATTCTATAAGTTTCTCCAGCTTGTAATAAGACAGTTTCAATATCTGTCAGTTGATTGTTTGCCATATTCACTAGCTCGATAATGTTTTTCATTTGCAGTTGAATGTCTGCCATAGTCTCTAATTCTCAAATTATTTTGTGGTATTTCTTTGTCTAATCCTTTTCTTTGTTCAGAAGAGTAGGTTAGTTATAGTAAGCATACAGACCATGGTCTGTAGTATATAAGGTAGACTATCTTGTACTTAACTCTATTTTTTTATCAAACTACTTCTTTATAGCTTCTTTTGTCTTTTTCATTGATGTTTTCACTATTTCCCAACTTCTGTGTAGTTTTCTAAGAAAAGTCTCTAGTTTTGGTAATTCTATCTCTATTATTAGGTCTCTTTTCCATGGGTGTTGTCCAAAATTAAGTTTGAATGGTATATATCCTGTAGCCAAGTGTTTCTTGTTATTATACTGAAATTCCACTGCTGATAATTGATATAGTGTTGTAAGAATACTTCAGTATCTTGATTAATTCTCTCTATTTGACTATTAGTTTGAAAATGGGATATTATAGATAGTGTTTGTTTTGTTTCTGATACCTTGCTTAAGTCTTCCATAAATCATTCAGCAAATTAGAGTCCTCTATCACTAAGAATCTTCTTTGGAATCCTGTGAATTTTCCATATGTTGTCTATATAAATCTTGGCTATTTCCTTTGATAATACTACTGTTATTATTACCCTAAGTCTAATCATCTTTGTAAATTGATCCATTATAATAAACACTATTACATTCTTGTTGTTTGATTTGGGTAATAGTCCAATAATGTCAATACTGATTTCCTATCATAGTCCTTAAGATATTTCCAGTGAGTGAGTTTCCTTGCCTTTTTTATGTGTTATACTTTGTTCTGTTGGCATTTCTAGCATTTCTGGACATCTTTCTTGATGTTATTTTATATTTCTGGCCACTAATAGTTCCTCTTGATTAGAGCTTACACTATGGCTAGTAGTTCTTTATCATATATTATATAATTTCTTTTAGTTGCTTGCATCATTCTTGATAAAAATACAATTGATTTCCATTTCCTTTCTTGTTCCTGAGATAGAACTCCTTTAATAGCATGTTCTGATATATCTGTCTCCACTCTTAATTTTCCTTTCTTTTTGAATAGAGTAAGTACTAGTTAACTTGTAATCTTTTTCTTTAACTCTTAGAATGCCTTCTGATATTTTTTTCTCCATTTCCACTCTTTCTTTCCTTTGAGTTCATTGAGATATTTTGCTATATGACTGAAATTTTTAATAAAGCATTTGTAAAAATTTATGAATTCTAAGAAGCTTTCCACTTCTTTTATTTTAGTAAGAGTCTTCCATTTCTTGACTGCCTTGACTTTATCATTTTCATTTGTATTTCTCCTCATCCAATTACCACTTCTAAAATATGTATTTCTTTGGCATCAAAATCATATTTTGCCTGTTTGAAACAGAGATTGTATTTCTTTGCTATCTTCAGGTATTGTACTGTTCTTTTTTCAAGTTTCTTTTTAGTCTTGGTAGATATAACAAAGTTGTTAATGTAATTTGCTAATACTCCTTCATGTAAAAGTTCTTAGAAAATACTGTTTATTATCCATTGAAATGTTTCTAACAAGTTGCATAGTCTAAGATACTCTTCTTCTATAGATAATCCTTGATTCTGTCTTGTCATCTAAAACCACAGACATTGAGATACTAGAAGAGATATTGAGATAATTGAGAATCATGGAAAATTATGCCTCAGATGAAAACAGAATTATAAAACTAGCATCAAAAGAAATATCAATAATAGTAATACTAGCAGCATATAACAAGATAACATAGACAGTTATACCAAAGAGTATGATTCCAGATCCAGGATGGTTTGATGATGACCAGATGAAATTTGAAGATTAATAGAGAGAGATTCAATTATTTCTCAAGAGCAATAGAGTTATAGCAAAAGATAACAAGATTACAGTAGCATTAGCCTGACTTAGAGAAAGCATAGCAGAAATTTATGCATAGAAGAAAATAACATTCAGTATTGGAACAATTTGATTAAAGAAGTTAAGACAGCATTCAGCAACAAGAGCAAGGTAGCAAATGCTAAATGAAAGATCAAGATATTCAAGCAAGGAAAGAAACATATAGCAGACTTTATAATAGAATTTGAAAAATAACTAGTAAAGGAAGAACAAATTAAAATGAAACCAATGAATAGGTTATTTAAGGCTTTCAATGCAAATAAAACTAAGAATAGAAAAGTAACAAAATTTGTGCTGCTAGAACTAAAAATCAACAGACATATAGAGAAAATCAATACAATAGTTACAAACTTAACTAACACAGATATGTTTTTGAAATATGACTGGTTGGTCAAGCACAATCCAGAAGTAAATTGGGACAAAAAAACAATATAGTTTATAAGATGCCTAAGAGAGTGCATAATACAACATCAGAGCATTATGTTCACATCAAAGGCCAAAAGGATACAACCAACAGAAGATATAGATAAAGGATACCAGAAAATTGGCAAGAAATTATATCAAACAAGCCCAGAATATTTATTTGACTATTTACATATTTATTTGATAAGAAGAAATTCAAGAAATTACCAGAATGAAGAGAATAGAATTACAAAATTAATCTATTGGAAAATGTGTCAAAGAAATTAAATGCCAAAGTCTATACAATAACAGTCAAAAAAACAAAGCTTTAAACTAATGGTTAGAAGAACAACATAAAGCAGGACTTATAGTAGAATCAAGTTTGAGATATATAGCATTATGTTTCTGCATTTCAAAGAAGAAAAAATCTTTACAATTAGTACAAGATTACAGAAAATTGAACTAGCACACAATGAAAGATAAGATGCTATTACTATTGATTAGAGAAGTAATTGACAAATTCAAGGATGAAAAATACTTTAACAAACTGAACCTTATCTAGGGATACAACAATGTATGAATCAAGGAAGGAAATAAATGGAAAGTGGTATTTTTAACAAACAAAGGCCTATTTGGACCTAAAGTGGTGTATTTTAAATCATGCAACTCACCAAGCATATTTCAAAGGATGATAAACAGTATTTTCTGAGAACTGTTACATGAAGGATTATTGGCAAACTACATGGACAACTTTGTTATACCCACCAAAACCAAGAAAGAACTGGAGGAAAAAACAATTCAGTTTTGAAGATAGCAGAGAAACATGATCTCTGCTTTAAACAGTTATTAAACAGTCAAAGTGTAACTTTAATATTGAAGAATTATAAATGAAAAACCCTCACTAGGACAAAAGAAGTGGAAAGCTTCTTAGAATTTGCAAATTTCTATCAATGATATATCAAAAACTTGAGTTATATGGCAAAGCCTCTCAATGAGCTCAAGGGAAAGAAAGAGTGGAAATAAGATGATAAGCATCAGATAGCATTTGAAGAACTCAAAAACAAAATTACAAATCAATCAGTACTTACTCTTTCAAAGAGAGAAGAAAAATTTAGGATGGAAACTGATACTTCAGGACATGCAATTGGAGGAGTTACATCCCAGGAACAAGAAAAATGGAAACCTATCATGTTCTTATCAAGAACAATGCAACCAGCAGAAAGAAATTATGAGATATATGACAAAGAATTACTTATAATAGTAGAAATTCTTATAAAATAGAAACAATATATACTTAATGCCACAGAGAAATTTGAAGTTTGAATAGATCATGAAAATCTCAAGTATTTCTAGAAACCACATAAACTTAATGGACAATAAGCAAGATTGTATTTAAAGTTATAAGATTACAATTTCATACTACAACATATCCTAGAAAAGACAAACATAAAAGCAAATGTACTGTCTAGAAAGGATCAAGTGGATACAATGGAAGATAACAAGAATATTAAAATGCTCAAAGACAAGCTATAGGCAAGATGAGTTAGTATAGCAGCAGAAGTAGTAGTAATTAGAGAAAACTAAGTAGTAAAAGAAACCACATTACTGGATGAAATCAGAAAAAACTGAACTAGAAAGCAGAAAGTGGACTTTGATTCTTTTTATCTTCTTTCTCATTTTTATTTTCTTTTTGATTTATTTTTCATCTTTTCTATTTTTAGAACTCTGGGGTTAGGGATAGAAGTGATTGGTTACATCAGTCACATCTGATGGTATGGTCACAACATTGATCACAGAACTCAGGAGAAGGGAGTAGAAGGTTCTGGAACAAAATGACATCATACAACATGGATACTACATGTTGGCCTCATGCTTTACACATGGTC
>Ga0157359_1000555_pt1 | contig 13839 bp, 9 predicted proteins | sample AttcapACBM3_FD_111482 | JGI IMG/M metagenome (GOLD analysis project Ga0157359, IMG submission 111482) | Fungus gardens microbial communities from leaf cutter ant in Botucatu, State of São Paulo, Brazil - Atta capiguara ACBM3 | ecosystem: Host-associated > Fungi > Mycelium > Unclassified ...
AGGAACTCTATTGAGTTCTCTTATGATTAACCTAATTTAAGGTTTAACTTTTGGTTCTAACTCTTGAACCTTAAAGTCATAACAAAGTACTATACTCATTCTTAGTTCATATCCAAAACATCTCTTTCTGAATTATAACTATGTAATAAAGTTAAGCTAGACATGACTTCTTCTAGTTGAAGCCAAGATTGTTATCTGTATAGTATGCTATTCTCAACTTATATCTATGCTCTCTTCCACTAAGTTTTAATCTATCTTTAGTATTATATCTATAAATATCTAGTAAGTGTAAATTGCCCCTAATATTGATAGGGTTTCTTAGTTGTTTTGTAGAAGCTGACATTGTTTGAAAAGTGAGAAAAAGAAAGAAAAGTTGAAATATACTAAGAACTATTATTATAAAATGCTTAAGATACTAATATTTTATTTTGATTTTTTCTTCTTTTTCTATCTCTTTTCTTTTTTTAAACAATAAAGAGTCATATGACTATGATTACATGAGAAGATAAATTATGGAACATATAATTAAGAAGTCATGTATATTATGATTTAAGACTTAGTGTTAAGTTAAAAAAAAGAACCTTATATAGACATAAATATTTATATAAGAGAACTTGATAAAGTTTCATACAAGATTAACAAATTTATATGATAGAAAAGAAAAAAAATGAGGAAAAGTAAAATAATAAACAAATTTGACTATTTTCAACTTTGACAATATGTTAAGAAACTAATAATAATAATCAGACATAGCTGCAGTGTGTTGTTCTTATGTAAAACTCATACTAATATATAGATATCAGGGTAGAATTATTTATCATTAGTATACTACAATAAACTTGTATAAATAATATAGTAATAAAGCAAAGACTCTTTATTCAGTTTTTCTTGAACCAGAATAACACTTAGTAGTATTATAATCAATATATTATATTTTACAGATGTTCACCTTATAATAAATGTGTGTTAGGGTTTGTTTCATCTTTGACTCATATGTACTGTGCCTTGCATTGTTCTCATGGAGTATTAGTCAGCACATTATACAATAGTGGAGGTTTTCTCATATTCTTTTCACTTACTTCTTATTGTTTTCTTAGGGACATCTTTTTTTATTTCTTATAGTCTATAAGTATATAGTAGTAAATACCATCCTGTATCTTTATGCTCTACCAATTAATCATCTCCTTCATCCTTTCTCAAGTCTTTGCCTTAGTTGAAATCTGAGCCAAGCTTAGAATTGTAACATTTGGTAAAGTGTTGTTAGGCTCACTTTGCAGAAAAGAAAGTACATAGTGGTTAGGCTACTGGACTGTCATGATGGTTAGGCTATTGAAGAACTATTAAAACACCTTTGTGGTAAAACTATGGATAAACAGTTAAACTATTAGAAGAATAGAAACAAAATAATATTGTAGCAAAGGAGACCACAAACAAAACAGACAAGATTAGACAACAACCATTGTGGCATTGAGGCATAGAAGAGATTCTAGGATCATTGAGAATTACTGAAGAATATATCTTAGACAGAAACAGAACTACAGAACCAACATTATCAAAAGAAATATCAATAGCATCTACATCAGCAGTATATGACAAAATAGCATAGGTAGTTATACCAAAGAATATGGTCCCAGATCTAGGGTGGCTTGATGGTGACTGAATGAAATTTGAAGACTAGTGGAGAGAGATCCAATTATTTCTCAAAAGCAACAGAGTCATATTTCCAGATAAATTTCTATACTTAACCTAATCTTTTTTTACATGACTGATTGTGAATATCTGCTTGAAGTAAGTTCTAACTATCTTAATAACATCTTAATAGTATCTTGACAAAAGTACATAAACTTTAGAGTAAGTTAGTTATAGTTTGTAGTATATAAGACAGACTAGTTTGTAATAGAAACTTCATTGAGTTTCAATGATTATACAGTCTATCTAAAGTCTCTAGACTATCTTTGTCTTGAAGCTTCTTCCATTTCCTCTGCTTTTATTATTGTTACTAATGAAAGTGCTATACCTTCCAGCAATATGCAGGCAATCTCTGCTGTATATTTTTGGAGACTAGGCTATTAGATGTTATCTTCAAAGGTCTCAGCTGGTAGAACAACTGCTCCTGATGCTAAGCTATTTACTATAAAACTGAGAATCTCTAAGGCCACTAGTATGGATATTAAACACATTATTCTCATTACTAACTCTGAGAGGTAAGAATTGCAAACCTCTTTAATCCAGCTACTTCAAGAATAGTAGTTAGCTCACTTACTTTGGCCAGTTAGTCATATTATATACTAGAGCAACTAGAGCCATTCTCAACCATGCTTGTATATCTTTGAAAACTTCCCTAAGTTTGCTCATAGTCTCTTAATTAACTTATTTCTATTAATTAAGGACTTTGTCAATTTCTTGAAGAAGTATTTAAGTACTTTTGCCTTTTTTCCTTAAGAATGACCTCCTACTCCTCCTAAGCCTCTATAAGCACTCAATTAGTCTACTTTTCTATTTCTGTAGATAGTTTCTTGGTCTTTTTTTATTTAAAAAATCAGCAATTTATTATATGGTATGCAGTGGTAGACTATGATAATTACACAACATAATTACTTAAATACAGATGAAAAAAAGGAAAAAAAAGTAGGTGATATAAAATACACTAACTAATATGACAAGTTCAGTAAAAACTGATTCTATATAACATCTTTCTGGAAGCAAAATGCTCTAGGATTGAACTCTAGAAAAGTGAAAACATCTTTGAGGATTTCATTTTAAGGTTTCAAGACTTATAATACTATACATACTTAAATAGAATGTGTCTTCTCATCTTGAACAGATAATTTTCACACAGATATGTAAAAGATTCATTAGAAGAGAATCTAAGTCTATATTTGCCAATTTGGGCATGATTTGTAATCAATCTAGTAATGTATGCATACATTAAATTAGAAAAGCCAAAATATTTCATCCAAGCACCACCTTTGGTATATATTAAACAAATAGGTTGATAATCATTGTCATTTAAGTTGAGGAATTTTCTTCCTTTATATTTCAAAGCTTGGAAGCACACCTGCCATTTGTGAACAATAAAATTTCTTTCTTTTTTTCTGCTAAACTTCTATAAAGATTTGCTTGGAAATATAGGATTGACTTTAAGATGTTTTGACTCTTTGTCAACTAATAGATGCAGAAACTACTTGATGCTGCTAGACCAGTTCCAAAATAAAATGAAATAGTCAGAGTTTTTATTAAAAAAGACTCTAAGGTTGTTTAACATAGTAGTAAAATATAATTGATATCTTATAATTGAGTTGCACAATTTATGCCACTATTACAAATAAGCTACTCACTGGTTGTAATACTTGAACTTAGTGGTGTTTTAGAGATTCAGTATAAGGAGATAATGATGAGTAGTATCAACAAGAATAATTAATGTTATTAAGTCTGAGGTCTAGCTCTCAGTGTTATGACTTAAGTTCTTAGCATTGAACAGAAGAAGAACCTTGTATAGGATTTACACAAGAGAACTTGATAGAGAATTCTATACAGGACTGTCTGCCTTATATACTAATATCTAATGGTCCATACGAGCTATTTCTAGCCTACTCTAAATGACCATGTGTACATCTTAAGATCAACATGTGTTTTACATGTTGTATAACATTATTCCTTCTAGAACCTTCTACATCTTTCCATATATCATGTGACCTGCTGTATGACAGCATGATCTTGTCACTCTAACCCTAACTCTAGTTCTAAAAATAGAATAAAGGAAAATAAATTGAAAAGAAAATAAAAATGAGAAAAGAAAATAAAAAAATGTTAAGTTCACTTCTTTCATTCTTGACACTCAGACACAGAAGTATATATACAAAAGAGTGATGGTATGTGCACAAGCTGTTGCCATCACATGATCAAAACTCATACCTGATGGGAGCTGTCATCTGTCATAGCAGCTGTCAGGCTAATTTTAAAAGGTAACTAATTATATCACTACATTGATATGCTTGTATCTCTACCAATAATTATTGCTTTGAGATGCATCATATATCATTGTGAACAGATTGATGAGCACTTTCCAATGTAAGTTCAATCATGTGAATCTGTTCAGCTGTTTATGAGATATTAGCAGAAAAAGATTTTACAGCTACTGATGGCCTGATATCTCAGTCATTTGTTGTTGCTTTTATAGATCCCACACATATGTGGATAGCCCTTACTTGGGGCTTTCCAGTGCATTTTAGTTTGTGAAAATTGGTCTACTGGTTGTGGAGATACAAGCTGAATGAAGTTTATGACAGCCATATTACATGGTAAAGAGTTTAGCTTTAGAGAACATTACATTGATTGCATAATGAATGGATTTGGTGATGATTTTCTGTCCACTCCAGATGTGCAATATAAATGTGGCCATATTGTTTTTTGATACTAGCATTAGATATGATTAGTATAATATCTTAATTGATGAGAGAATTCTTGTAGATATTATTAAGTTTATTCCAATAAGTGATTATTGCATTAGCATCCTTTTGGTTAACTGAATGAAAAGAATAAAGAAAAAAAACTTCATTTAAGTGATTATTAGTATTCATTATAGAGCTTGTGATTTTTAAGTATTATTTATACATGAAATAAGCCATGGCTATGCAATAAAGCTTAGCTTCTTGAAATAATGTTTGTCTCAAAGAGAGTTGATCATGTGTTACTTAGGGAGAGATGCTACATATAGATGATATTGACCACTATGTTTATCAAGATGGAAGTGGATAGAGACCAGCAATAGTCTTAACTTTCCAAGTTAGTGAGATATAGAACACTTCTGTAATCCATAATACTACTCTTCTTTGTATTTTCTTCAACTCTTTGAGAGGATAATAAAGTAGAGCTTCTTTGAAGTACCACAGCTAGAATCTATATAAGATAATAGAAAGAATACATGTTCTGTATAATGTTTTAGGAGAATTATATAAAGGCTTGTTAGGCTTTAGAATAATGATTGAAGTCAACTTTTTAAAATGAGAAGGCCAATATCTGAGATCAATACATGAAATCACTATATTAGTGATATACTTATTATTGCTTACCAATGTTTTAAAATGACTCTAGAAAATATGGTCTGGACCTGGAGCAGATGAATTATTATAATTGTTTATAGTATTGATAAACTTAGCTTTAGAGAAAAGAGGCTATTCTGCATGTTGATATGATAAAATTTCATTCAAGAGTTGAAGGTCAATTGGCCTATCTTGTGTGTTGTGGCAACCACTAGTCACAAAGGCCAATAGTCACACAAGATAGCAAAGCTCTCAGTAAGCTATCAAGTGAGAATTATAAGAAAACTCAATAAGGAGTTTCTGCTGAATTGCTACCCTATGTATATAAATTATACATGATCCATGCTACTTAATAATTACTCCTGCCCTAATGTTCATATGTCATCCATGAGTGCACCATGTGTATACTATAAGATAGCCATACCATTAACATGTTCCTTGATGTCATCCATCTAGACTGCTCTAGCTTGCTCTAGTCTATTCTAGGCTTTTATGACATCACATTATGTGATATGTCATATGACTACAGTGTCATATACCTCTTCATTGTTATCATCAATATAATAAAAGAAAAGTAAATCCAAAGTAAAATCCAATATAAAATCCTGAAGAATATATAAAGAATATTACTGCTTCCCCCTTTACCATATCATAATATTGTGCTGCATTATAGAAAGATAAAGAGCTTGCTACAAATCATCTAATTCATTGTATAGGCATTTATTAAACTTGATGGCTTTCATGGCTGGTAATTTGTATTTCTTAACCTAATTTATTAAACTCCAAGATTTTTTGTTAGTCAATGTGATTTCTTGAATTTTGTTGTAAAAAATATTTGTTTAGCTGTTTTTACTATTATCTTGTACTTGATCTAGTCTGCTCTACTTCTAAATATTTAATACATAGTTAGATCTTTATTGCATTTCTTATTTCACCATGTCTTAGATTGCTTGGTAATGTTGACAAGTTTGGAATGTCTATACTAAAGATTTTCTACAATAGAAGTAAACTCTTGAGTTACATTGTTACAACTCAAAAATCTTAGAGTAAATCAATAGATAAAACCTTGTATTAGAATTGATAAGAACTTGATGGAAAGCTCTGTATATAATTGTCTACCTTATATATCTAAAACTAATGGTCTATACTCTACTATATTAGCTTATCCTAAGTGACTATATATATAATATGCTGTATGATATCATCTTTCCAGAATCTTCTACTATTTTCTATTATGGCATATACTTGTGTGATAGTGTGATCATGACAGTGTTATGTAACTGTGACTGATATGTGATACTGATTCATGCCAAACCCTAACCTTAGCTCCAAAAATAAAAATAAATAGAAAATAAAATAAAAGTGAGAATGAAATTGAAAATAAATAGAGTTTACTATCTTTAACTCTGACATACATCTTCCAGCTTATCACAATTGTGAATGTTAGTCATATCAACACAACTTATCCTATTTCTCAATCAATTAACAAATTATTTTCTTTCTTGCTATTCTTAACAATAGCCAGTTTTTTATCTTAAATGAATTCTTTCTTGATGATGATATAGACCAATAAAGAAGTGTGGTCAGACAGTCCTTGAAGATCTAGTAATATTGTATAATTGTTAAATTCTTCTGTATTTGCCAAGAGAAACATTAGGTTTAATACTAAATTTGCATCTTGAGAGTTGTCTATTTATTAAGTAGAGACTTGAACAACAAGTAATGATAGTTCTAAATTAAAACTATCAGTTATTTCCCTAAGCATATCTGCATATGTTGAATGATGTGGATATGAAAGGTCCCAGTTGTTATCTCTAATATTGAAATCTTCTGTTATAATTAAGATGTTGTTCAAATTAACCTTAGTATTCTTTAGATACTTTAAGGTAGATTATTGATTATCTGAGTAGACATTAATAAGAAAACATATAATCTCACAATTGAAAAATAAAATAAGATTAATATCTCTGTAATTGAAAATATCTTTTCTAAACAAAAAAAATAATCTTATCAGCCTGATATTGATGTAAGTAAGAACTCTTGGATAATTGTTCTTAGTATACAATAATCTTGTGAACATAGTCCATAACAGATAATTTAGGGCTTCTATAGTTTCTTTTTATTTTTTAGATATAAAGCTTGGGATATAGTAAATAATTGACTAAAGAGGTTTTTGAATAAAGAAAATGTTGAAATCCTTGTTGTTTTCTAAAATAGTATTAGTAAGAAGTTTGTTCTTACAAATATTTTGTGAAAATATTTTTAAGAATTTTCAAATTATTGCTTTACCCTGCTTATAAATGAGTGAATTGAGTTGGCTCTAATTTCTCAGAGCTCTTGTGATTTTTTGTTATACCATTCCTAATTAAACCTGTATTTCCAGAAAGGACAGTCATAACTATCTCCTTGATATTCACCTTTGCAGTTGATATATTTGAATGAATAAGTATATAATTTATCTTTCTTTATCTCAAGCCTTAAAGGATTAGTCTTAAAGTTAGCTTTGTAGCACCATGCTATATCTCTATGATGTTTAAGTTTATACAGGCTATTGTATTTTTGGCATTTTTCTCTGTGTATGTAGCATGCAAATGTGGTGTGATCCCACTTCTAGCAGTTCTTGCATTGTAGAATACCAGGATTCATATTTGTGCCTCTGATCATAGTGATATAACAATCTATGTTAAAGAACCTGTTAATAAAAACTCTTTGCTTTCATATTATTTTGGGAATTACAAATGTTAACCCAAACCATGGCCATGTCAGATTTAGAAGAAGCTTTGATAACTTAAGAATAGAATGCGAAAACAGTGTTATCAAAGATGTAAGAAGTTTTGATTATTTTTTCAATAATGTCTAATATGATAAGGAGGTTAGTGTCTTCAATAAAGTAAGAAATATCTAGAATTTTGATATGATTTGGATTGTGCAAGCTTAGGGTTCATAATATTATTTAAATCAACATCTTTTAGTTCTTTCATGTATTTCTCCACAATATTTATATCAGAAGTAGAGACTATCTTGTTAGTAGTTATAATAACTCCTTTGTTGTCAGATCAAATAAAATCAGCAGAGATTTCCAATTTTATACCTTTCAAAAGTCTATTGATATTCACAATATATATATTTGATTGTACTATGACTCTTTCTGTATTGTTTGTACTCATGGATACAATGATTTATTTCCTTGATAGACCTTTAGTTGTTATGTTTAGCTTAGGGTTTCCTTTATTGCTAAAGTTAGATATAATATTATGAATTTCCAAGACCTTGTCAGGAGATAGCTTAAGGAAAGCATTCTTAATCTTGATGATTTCATTGATGTTGCTCTTAAAAGCCTGAGTATATGACTAGTTGTGAAAAGAAGGGGTTGAGTTTGAAGCTTAGTTCTTCTTGTAGAATTTTAATTTGGGTAAAACACTCTTTCTGGGCCTAGAAGGAATAGGCAGAGAAATTCTAAAGATGTCAGCTTGTTTGCTCTTAAATATTTTCTTGGTCAGCATGTTGTTTGTAGGAGTCTTATTGAATTGTGCAGATATATACTGCCTAAAAGTCTTGTTATCATTGTTAGCAGTTAGCTTGTCCCAACTAGACTTATAAATTGTAGATTGGAATTTTCCTGCCATAAATCCAAACTCTGCAATTTGCAGAATGCATAATATCTTTAACTGTTCTGTTTCCTGATGGGTACTATTTGATAAATATTGTCATCCTAAGAAGAGAACAAGTAACATTCTTAGTATTACCTTCTAAGTAATTTTCTATTCCAAATAGAGAAATCAGACAAAATTTACCATCTCACAGCTGTAGATCCACAGGTTGATTAGCTTGATATAAAATAATTAAGGGTTTCAGACCTTAAGAAGTATTTTCACAGTTAATTTCCATTGTGTGAGGTATATGTATAGGTTTAACTGCAGGCTTCATACTTGTAATATCTAGCATCATCCCCTTCAAGGGTGCATAGGATAGAGAAAGATTTTGAACCTCTTTACTTTCAACTTGTTCAGTCCAAGTCATCTTATTAGCTTAAGCTTGTATATATTCTGCATAATTCATTAAGGAGCCAGCAAGAATAACAGATGCTTCTCTAAAGCTATTGGAGCTTAGAGAAACTGAGTGTTCTCTGATGAAATCAGTTTTAATTTCCATTGAGTATCATTTAGACATTTCTTGAAAATTGTTTTAAGGTTTAGAAATAGTGGGATACAATCTATTTGCTAATTCTCTTATGGGCACTACTATATATGATGGTAGTAGAAGAGAGAAAAGTGATGTGTCATAGTTTCTCAGTCTCATCTCTTTCAGTTTCCTTTGACTTTATATTCTTAGTATAATAAGCCTGTGGACTTATGCATATACTATAAGATTGACATACTATAAATATATACCTTAATGTTATTCTTTCTAGTTCTTTTTACTTTGTTTTAAGCCTATGACATAATTATCATGTGACTGTAGTCACATGCTTCTTCATCATCCAAGAAATAAAGAAAAAAAACAAATGAAAATAGATTAAAATTAAAATAAAATATAAGAGTTCAAGTGTACTATGAAAACTTGTAGTAGATAGTATACTATGGACTGCAATCAAGTACCATGTCATAAATTGCTGCACACAAAAAAACTTCATTAAGTTTTCTTGTATTAACTTTAATATAAGATTCTTTTTCTAGTTTAACACTTTGAGACTTAAGTCATAATACTAATATGGTTATAAATTGCTAAAAATAATAAAACTTTTTAAAATACTAAATATAAAATTGAACATAGCTTATATCAGACAGATATATAATTTTAGAAAAGTAAACAGAGATAGAATAGAATAAGACTTGAATAGTGATATAAATAAGACTGTAGATATATGAATTACAGGCTAGATAAAGAGTATAAAAATACTAAATACTACTGCTAATCTCATAAAGTTTACTAAGTTAACTCCACTGTAAACTCTCTTTCTTCTCTGGCTAGCATTCTAAATATTTCCATTAGAGTTTTTAATCATCTCAATATAATCATTTTTTGAATTGTTTTATCAAATTAAAATGTATTTTAGAATATTTAGAATAGCTACTATCTTCAGAGATCTTATTCTATTTTCTTAGATTTCTTTTAGAGCTTGAAGTACAAAATCTGTGTCTCTTTATTATGACTTAAGCTCTAGTACTAAGGTAAAGCATACTTATGTATTAAGTGATACAAGAGAACTTGATAGAGTTCTTACTACAGAGTAATTATGTCATATGCAAGTCCACCCATCCAGAAATAACGTCCCCACAGTGAAACCACCTCCAAATCATCCAAGCCCACCTTTCTTGCAACATGTTTTATGGCAGTGCTGCAACCTTCTGGGTATTCCATCTTCCATGGCAGGAATACTTCTATTCAACTTGGTCTTCCATGACAGAGTTACTCCTGTCAGTGTCTCAACACTGAAACCTCCACTCAGGGTAATAAGAGTTTTACCAATGAAATCCCGAGCATCTTCTATACTTTCCATTCATATATAAAACTAGTAGTTACACTATAATTCGCTAGTTTGATAATCAACAAAGATAATCTCTTATTGAACTCAATCTCCAGTGTTCAATGGCAACACACTATTCAGTACTCACTCTTATCTCAGACTTCTTCCCAATATCCAAAGTTGCAACCACATGGCAGACAAACGACGCAGCACATAAGCTGAAGCCAAGGTTGTTCCACAAGTCCACTCATCTCTGAGTCTATTCTGTAGACTTTCACCCCAGTGTGAACCACACCTGACAAATTACTACAGAGTAATCTAATTTATATGCTTCTAGAAGCTAGTCTGTATACATCTAACCTATTTTAAAGCTAAACTAAGTTCTTCTAATAGTTTCTATATTACATATGATATTACATCATATTTCTTAGCTAAGCTCAAAGAAAGAAATAAGAAAACTAAACTATAAAAGAAAAAAGAGATTGAAATTGAAAAGAAATTATAAAAGACCCAAAAAATAGAAATCAACTAAGTTTACTTTAAGAATTTCTATTATGATTACTATCTCATGTTCTATAGATGTTTACCTTATATTCAATATGACTTGGACATGTGTTGGGATTTGTTCTATACTTGGTTTATATTGACTGTGATCTACTGCACCTCACTTGTTTTTTATGTTATATCAGCCAGCATCTCATATAGTAGTAAAGGCTTCATTATGTTTTTCTTATTTTCTCCTTATTGTAGTACTCATGAACATAGTATGCTTTCTTCATGGTCTATAGGTATATACAATTCTATATCTCTATACTTTACCAATTGATCATCTTCTTACTTCTTTTCTCAAGTCTTTGCTTAAGTTGCAATCTAAGCTAAGCTTAGAATTATAATAATTTCTTATCAGATAAGGAATATGCCTGGAACAAGAAACAATTTGTGGGAAAATTCCAGGAGATGTTGAAAGAGTATAGAAACATTATCCAATATCTGTGGATGTGAATCCAAAATGACCTTGGCTTCAGTGGATGAGCTGCATCTCTATATATTGTAATAATTATATTTTGGAAGAAAGTCATAACAGAAAGCAAATTATTTTGGAAGTCAAACTTTCAAGCATAGGCACTCAGAACAGTATGCTACATTAAGTGATTTTCAAGTTAAGGAATTACAGAGTATTTACATGTTTTAAATACTAGTACTAAGTCTATCTGAGGATTATAGAAGATAGGTAACTACTCTGGGTACACTGAAGTCCTCAGAAATCAAGTCCAGAGTTTTATAGAGCTATCAAGCACAAAAGTGGCTAAGCCACAAGTGTTTGATGGGACTTCAGAAAAAGTTTTAAGGTTTATTACAGCATGTAAATTATTTTTGAGAATAAGAAGCTATGTAATCAGTAATAGAGTGATACAACATAGAATAGAACCAGATTAATCTTAAAAGTAGTGTGTAGACTAGAAGAAGGATATTCTCTTCATCATCCAACAAAAACAAAAACAAAATAAAAGAAATATTAAATCAAGAAAATAGATGAAAAAAAGAAAAATGTTCAAGTCCAGACACACCATAACATAAAAGCTCATTAGTTGGTAACTGAAGAAGGAGGTGGGTCAATGGTTATGAAAAATTGTATAGGGGTCTGTAGTGATACTGTAGAGGTTAGGAGGATCTAATAGTATTATAACAGAATATTGGTGTAAGACTTGGAAAACAAGAACTACAGGGTTGACTTGGGCTTTGGCAGATACTATCAACTCAAATTTAGATGGGGAAGAAAGTCTCCTTATATCCATGTTCCTTTTTAAATTGCTACAACTTAAAGCAAGAGATACTAGTCAATGTTTTGGAAATCTGCCAAACAAATAAACTATATGGCTGTAGAATTAAAACAATAAAAGTTGGCTACTTTATCAGATATGAAGACATCCATAGTGTTTTCCATGAGTTTGTTTCCAGTCTAAAACACTTTCACTTGATTAGATACTAGTATTTCTTGTAATGCTAACAGCTGTTTAGAATCTTTACTTCCTACTCTTCTTTTCTATTGATAATAACAGGGTCTGGAAGGGAGGCTAGAACATTTTCTGGAAATGGGGTTATTAGAGGTAGTTGTCAAAATCACAGAAAGTAGACTTAGTCTCTTTTTATTTTTATTTCTTATTTTGATTTTCTGTTTGATTTATTTGTCATTTTTTCTATTTTTAGAACTCTAAGGTTAGGGTTAGAAGTGATTGGTCACACTGTCACAACTATCACATCTGATGGTGTGGTCACAACATTGATCATGGAACTTAAGAAAAGGACATAGAAGGTTCTGGAACAAAATAACATCATACAACATGAACACCACATGTTGACCTCATGCTTTACACATGGTCATTTAGAGTAGGGTGCACAGTAGCTAGCATGAACTATCTGTAGGAATATATAAGGTAGACTATTTTATAAAGAGCTCTTTATTGAGTTCTCTTATGTCTTCTCTAATACAAGAGTCTGACCTCTGAATCCACTCTAAGGTTCTAAGGTTATAACAAGACAAGTGAAGGACATAATAAAGATAGTGGAAGAAACAAATACTATGATCATGGAGATGAAGAGAACTATTTTGAAGGCTAGTGTCAACAATCGGATAATGAATGCAATGAACATACTCAGTATATCAGAAAACCTACAGACTCTAATTCAAAGTGATATAGAGAACTGAGTTTATCAAACTCAACAAATGCTAGCTGATGAATTGGATAAGTATAAAGAAAGAGAAAACAAATATATAAATGACAACATCAAGGAGATTCAAGGATTGTATAAAGATGAAGAAATTAAGAAAGAGTTCAAAAAAAGGAATACAAGATGAAGAAGTATTGTTATTCAAGCCATATGAGGAATTGATAAGATCAGATACAAAATCAAGTTTTATTCAGGATGAGGTTAAAAATTTGAAGAAACATATGAAATTTGTACAATTACTTACAAGGACTAGAATATTCAGTCCACTACCCCACTATAAATCTGTTCATCAAGCAAAAAGTGAACAAGATAGTCAATTCTGGTAAGAAGTAGCAACTGCATTTGTGGAAAACAAACATAACACAGAAATCTCATACAATAGATATCAAATATCTATGTATCAAGGAGGACCTCTACATGAACCATACTTTATTGCCATCAATAATCATGAATGAATAATAATTGGTCCAAACAAGAAAATAGTGGCTACTCATATTGTAGATAAATTGGAAGTGTTGATCTGATTCATGGGGACATGAATACTGAAAAAGAAGTATTGTTATGATTAATGTCTTATGAATACAGCATGAACTAGGGTCA
>Ga0157359_1000557_pt1 | contig 13790 bp, 16 predicted proteins | sample AttcapACBM3_FD_111482 | JGI IMG/M metagenome (GOLD analysis project Ga0157359, IMG submission 111482) | Fungus gardens microbial communities from leaf cutter ant in Botucatu, State of São Paulo, Brazil - Atta capiguara ACBM3 | ecosystem: Host-associated > Fungi > Mycelium > Unclassified ...
CGCCCTTGGGCGGTTACGACATTACTGCATATTACTTTGTTTTATTCTTTTTCTGCGGCAGAAATATGGTGCCCGGGGCGGGACTTGAACCCGCACAGCCTTACAGCCGAGGGATTTTAAATCAGGCGCTACAATAAGGTTAATCAGTGATTTAGCTTAAAGTTTCATAATATGGTCACACAATCTGCTCTTTCAGATTCAACAAGTTAGCGGCAGATGTAGTGCCATATTATGAATGATTCTGCTTAAATTATCGGCCTACTAGGCTCATGCACTGACAAGACCTCGGCTGTTACCTTGCCCAGCACGATAATCCCGTCCATGCCCTCTCCGTCGATCGTCTCACCGTCCAAAGTAATGATGCCCGTCCTGAACAATCTTCCCAGTTGCGGGAACTCACCGAGCTGGAATGCGACCTTATCGCCCGGTTTTGGCTTCACTGATTTGTCGGCCAGCACGAACCCGTCCGGCGTCTCAATCAGGATCATGTTATTGCGGTGCGGCATCAGGATATCGTTCAGGTCGATGCGCTTTTCAATGTAGTCACTTGCAGGTGATGGAAATCCCATAGCTACCTCACGTATCCCATGTTGCGGAGCGCCCAGGTTTTGTTCTCACTCTGCTCCGTGACCAGCTCGAAGAAAAAGTTCTGGTAGTAACGTATCCACCGGTTGCACTCCTGCAGCGTCCAGACGTGATTCACGTCGTCCAGGTTCTTCTGGAATGCCGCTGTAGTGACTATCTGTCGCCCCATGCTGTCTTTCTTTATCGCCGCCATAAAGGCACCGTTTATGTCGCTCTCTCTTGCCATGCTAAATCCTCCCCTGATAAATACTGTATGGATAAACAGTAATATCGATCGGTAGATTTGATCAAGGTGAAGTGAGCCACAGATTTGTAAAGGGTCTGATGGGAAAGGAGATTTCAATCTGGCGGTTAAGGCGGGGTGTGTCTAACCTCAAATTACCCACCCCGTAGCCTGCTCAGAGAGGCGCGGTTGAGTCATTGCCCGGTCGCCGGGCTTTTTTATAGGTATGTATATATGTCTGATGATAAGATCGCACCCAACTAATTTTAACAAGTTTAACTTATGGAAAAGGAAGTCATGGCTGAATATAAACGCAGATGTTTTTTGTTTGGATTGATAATTATATGTGTCATGATTATTATTTCCTCAGCCATAAAATATATCGATGTCAGTAAAAATGAGGGCGTTGAGAATATTGAGGCGTCTTATCATTCATTGCTTATCGCAAAATCTCTGAATGAAGGCACGATAAGTGAACACCACCTTTTGCCAGTGGTAACTCAGGGGGGTGATGTAAATAAGGAGATACCCTGGGGCGCAGCAGTTCGTGATAAGTCAGGCTCGTACATATACACAAGCTTCCCATCGGTTGGTTTTTTAGTTCCGGCTGTATTCATAAAAGCATTTAGCTTAAACTATTCAATAATGAGCCTTTTATTTTTAAACCTCCTCATTCTGGCATCATCATCTTTGATATTTTTCTTCGCATTGTTAAAAGTGTTCACGCCACAAAATCGAACTCAAGCCATTTTGATAGCTATAGCATGCTCTCCATTGATTTTATCAAGAGAATCTCTTGCTTCTACAGGATTATTATATTGGCCTCAATCACTGAGCCAGTTGTTCATTGCTGCATTAGTTTTTTCAATCTGCAAGTTGATTGTAAGCAATAAAAACGTATGGCTAATAGCATCAGTAGTTTCATTATACCTTCTGAGCATGACGGAGTGGACCGGTTACGTTATTGGCGGTCTATCCGCAATCTACTTTTTGGTAAGTAAAAAAAGAAGAGACGTAAGATTATCTTTTGCCTTGCTGGCATCAATGTTGGTAGCTGCTGCGACCTTCGCTACTCAGCTCTACACGACTCTCGATCTAGGAGAGTTTGTTTCGGCTTCGATTGCGCGGTTCTCAGTAAGGAGTGGTGGTGGTGCGGATTTCATGGCCCTGTTTGCTGGATATTACCAGTCCTACGGTTTGTTTTTGATTGCCATCCCTGCGTTTATAATTTTAAAGTTAACAAATAAGATAAAGCGAAATGACTTAGCAAATCTGATGGTTATTTTATTGGCATTTTCTTTGTTTGAGAACATAATTCTCGCGCAGCATGCAACGAGTTACACCTTTGACAGATTAAAGCTTTCACTTGTCATTTCAATAATGATGTGTCAAATCTTTCTGGTCAGTAAAGGGAAATGGCTCTTTGCACCAGTAACTTTTACTATTTTCTCTTGCGCTTTATCATTTGCAACGTATCGTTCTGATGTTAGTCAGTTCAGAAACTGGAAGGATGTGCAAACAGCCAATATTGCCATAGCGAGTAAAGCGATGGCCGTTGAAGGTTATGACTGTGCATCAATCTACAACAGCACCCGAGTAAGAGCTTACCTTAACTTGATTATGGGACGGTCTGTATGGGAGAGATTGCCAACTGAAAATGAAAAGAACGCTAAAAGTAAATGCCCGCTTATTGTAATAAACGGGGATATACCATTTAAAGACCTCCAAAGAATCACATCCATTGATGTATATAGAGGCGGTCTACTTGAAAGGCAAATACACTGATTAAGGTTGTGAAGGGAGTGGAATTGACGCCCCTTCACATACAATGATATTTAGTTACCAGAAGATTAGTGCCTGCATTATGACTTGGGTTTTTCAGGCCACGCGACCTGATTTGACGTATTAGCATCAATACGATTAAGCAGCACACGATACTTTTTCCATAAAGGCAGGGATGCAGTTTCATCCTCTGTTGCCATCTCCAGATCAACAGCATCTTGGAGGACTGATATCTTTTGGTTTGCTTCATCCATCATCGCAGACTTGAGGTTTAAGTTTCCTGTCAGCGCATACGCGTCCTGATCTGCCTTCTGTTCTTTAGTAAGCGGAGGCGCTGAGAATGATTTCCCGTTATAAAGATATCCAGCAGTTACAGATGAGTCCTCATCCAGAGCCATCAGCTCAGCTTTATCACCATAGCCTGCTTGCTTGACGTCATACTCTGTCTCACCATCCCATGCGATGATGTTTAGTACCACACCCTCAACGACGATTGCGTAACGGCTACTCATTATGCGTACTCCTCAATAATCACCAGACCATCCGCACCAGCACCTGACCCTCTTGGCGTGCCACCTGATGGATACGAAGATCCTGCACTTGCACCGCCAGGGTATCCACCGTTATCGCTACTGGAGCCTGTGCGGGCCACACCCGCAGAACTTGCGAATGCTGCCCCCCCCTGCCCGCCAATACTCGTAATTGCTGATCCTTGTCCGTCCTGTCCTTTTACAAGCAAAGAAGCAGTAGCCTTTGAAGAGGTAGGGGTTCCGCCGATTGCAGCAGTACCAGCACTGCCACCACCGCCGCCTTTAGCAGTAACTCCAAGCAATGGAATCAAGGTGTCTCCTCCAGCCACTCCGGAAGCCGAGCTATTTGCCGCTACTGCTGTGCCTCCCTTGCCAACAGTAATAGGAATCGATGTAAGCCCCGACAAATCTATCGTTACCTCGACATAAGCCCCGCCTGCACCGCCTGCCGCACCGACCCCTGCGGTTGCTGTTCCAGCGCCTGATCCCCCTGCACCCCACGCCCTCACACGAACCTTTTTTGCTCCAGCTACAGGAATGTAATTACCGGTTATTGGAAATGACTGGATATTGAGAAGGCGACCCGGTCCTGTAAGCGACTTGATTGCTGCGACAAGCTGTGCATTATTTGTTTTTGCCAGGGTAATGCCGGCAGCTTCGATAACGGCTGCAATCTCCTCCTGGACAGAATCAAAAAAATCAGCGTCCAGCGCGGTCGGGAGCTCACCTGTCTGAGGGTTGCCGCCGGTAAATCCATTCTTACCCGAGCCGAATTTGTCTTTCTGCGCGGTTGATGTGTCAATACGATGCATGTTTACTCCGGGTATCTGAAGATAACGTAGGTATGTGACGGTGCAAGCTTGTTAAGAACACACTCGGCGGTCGTGTCTCCCCACGTTCTGAGGCTGTCGTTGGCGTTGCTGATTGCCGTCATCGGGTTAATCTGGGTGGCGGCGGGCATGTTTACCCGCCAGTAATAACGCCATTCATCGCTGTAAAGAGAGTCAGTGCAGACTGAAAGACAGGTAAACTGGCTCTTTTTGTACCGGGTGATTGTGACGCCTGTGTAACCCAGCGCCTCAAGCTGTTCCAGATAGAAAGCTTCATTGATCCCTCCCGCAAGATTCAACTTTGCATCAAGCCTTTGCCTGCGCTGCTGGAGAGTCTGAACACCCGGAGGCGCACAGCTGTCAGGTAGTCCGCTGATTTCCTCATATCGGTCTATAAGCTCTGTTACAGAACGCGGATCGGTTTCAAGCATCAGCGCATCACCTCGCCCGTGCAGTTCTGCAAGCGAGGGAGCCAGTCCGGTCATCAGCAGATCATCTGCATCCCATGCCGGGCCACGCGGCAGGAGTGCGCCAAGCATCTGCCGGTACTGCGCCGCTAAGTCCATGAGATGGTCCCCACAACGCCCAGCTCGCCCTTGCCGATAGTGATGTCAGCAGAAGGGTTGACCAGCGTGTGGCTGTACTCGCCGGTTGCGATACTGATCGCCTCACTGATGCGAGATGGCTTCAGCACGCTTTCCGGGCCACCATCGCGCAGCATCATCGAACGCAACTCTGCCTCAACGGCATAACGAACTGCCGTGATATCGGGACTCAGTCGAATCTGGAAGTTAACCGTGTGCGGCGTAGGCGCAAACACATAGATGTCGGCACCGGCCACAGGGGCCAGCGGTTCGATGTAAGCCTGTGCGGCCGCTACGGTTGCAGCGTCCGGCACTGGATTAATCAGATCGCTGTTTGCCACCATCACCCCTACCGTTCCGCGCCCGCTCCAGTGGCGGTAAGTCCACGCGCGCGTAATGCCCGCCACCTCTTTAGCCCATACCTCATAGTCACCGTCAGCGCCACCCTGCGGCGTCCAGTACCAGCGCTCAATGACGCGTGACCGCCATAGCTCTAAGTCCTCGACGTCAGCACCACCCTGAATGCTGTCCGCCACGCCAGCTGAGGTAAGGCCCGTAATCGGGCTGACCAGACGCATAGCAAGACCGTCATCCGTGTTCCCGGTTGCCCCTGCTGTGTCGCAGACAACAGGCACACGAAGCACGCCACCCGCTGATGTGGCAGCTGCTGAGGTGGTGAACGACACCAGATCGTCACGCTGAATGGTCACTCCTGCGGGTATGGTGATGCCAGCTGTGGCGACCGCCCAGCGCGCATAACCTGCCGCTGTCGTGGCTGCTTTGCGCGGGCATCGCTTCATATTGGCATGGCGCGTCAGCCACTCCGCATCGGCAAGGTCCGGCAGCAGGTTACGTGCCAGATAGTCGATATAGCCGTAAACGGTATGCACGGCTGCTGCCTGAACGCGCCCGTATACCTCAGCATCAGTGCGCCTCAGCGCTGCCAGCGTCGTATCTGCTGCAAGTCGGGTAAGGATATCGCTGCGAACGGCAGTAATTAACTGAGGGAGTGTCGGGCGGGTAAATCCACTGTCAGCCATTTAGCTCACTCCATAGATCGTTAAATGAATAAGTTGCCCGGTTGCCGTCTTTCTGGCTGATGACGATAGCGGCGCTGAGAGTGCTGATACCTGTGCGCTCTGCTGTCACGTCCACGCGCACGGCGACGCCGTCATCGACAAGCCATTGCAGTGCCTGGCTGATGTATTCGCGGGCTTTGAGCGCTGTCTTGTTGGTGAGCTTTTCACGACTGAGGAGATAAAGGCGCGATCCGATGCGGTCATTCTGAGTGGTCGGAAAGCTGTCGCCCCACCACCCGTTATCCTGAGTGGGATTATCATCAGCCTCGGCTTTTCGCCAGGAGAAAAGTGAAACAATTACGGCTCTGGTAAGCGGGTCAGTCGGCCAGGTTGCATCCTGCTCAGAGCCATTTACGACGATTATCATGAAGCCACCATTTTCTGGGTTGGAGCGTCGGTAGTGCCGCCGCCAGAGCCGTTTTCTTTATGCGTATGGCCGTTGTAAGAAGCGCGCATTGCCGACATGGTCAGGCCGGAAGAATCACACTTATCCTTGATTTCACCTGTCGCCTCGATGTCCATTTCGAACCGGGCTTTCGGCGCATTGGTAAAGGTGATTGGCTTTCCTGCACCGTCGACGATTATCCCCTCGCGCGTGAGCGTGACCGACTGCCCCTGATCGTCATACACCGCCACCTCACCGGACGTCAGGTTTTTGATGCGGTAGCGACGGTCAGAGACGACCAGCACCACACCATGAGAGCGGTCACCGTCGAAATAGGCGGCCACGGCCTCTGCTCCGGTCAGGGGCGCTGAGGTAAAGCCGTAAGGCTCCAAGTGCTCAATGTCGCTTTTCCCCTCGCCCCCGGCCATTTCAACCTGAAGCATCTGGCACTTTGTCGCCGTGTTCAGTCCGCGAACTACGGCGCGGGCCAGCAGGTTAGATAGCGCACGGCCCATACCTGACATCGGGTTTGCCATCAGAAATCATCCTCTTCAGTCTTTTTCTTTTTACGCTTGCCGGGCTTAGCCGGTTCAGGGAGGTAAGCATCCGGCGGTCCGACCCGGATTTCCGTGATAGTGCCGTTCTCATCCTGCTGATAGGTGACCTCAGCGATGACCATCTGGCGATTTTTAAAGCCGAGGATGGGATCGAAGACGATTACCTGCAGGTTAGGCAGCCAGAGTGAGCCGTCACCCTGTCGCCAGCCCTGCACGGTGTAGGTCACTTCATCGGTCCGGGCGGCACGCTGGCGCATCTCAAACTCTGCTCGCGCAGTGCAGGTTGCCGTGGTGGCGTTGCCGGTCTGACGGATAATCATCGGGCGGTAACGCTTCAGTCCGCCATCAATGGTCTTTGACCGAATTGCAGTGGTTGTCGCCTCGCCAAAATCATCGTCATTTCCCTTTCGCTGACCGGACACCTGATAGTCGCTGAACCGGTCGCGGATGCTCTTTTCGGTATCGCATGAAAGAATGTTCTCACCCAGAACCAGAGCGGTGTGGGCCTGCTGACTGCCGATGCCGCCGATAACCAGATTGCCTTCTGCGTTGTCGTAGGCCAGCGCCTGCTGCAGGCCCAGCATCTTATTCAGCACGTCCATGACCGTTTCACCCTGGTCAGCCTGCACGCCCTGTAAAGCACCCGATGCACCGCCTGCATCCACCACGGTAATGCTGAACGGCTTCGCCAGCTCTGCGGCTACCTGTGCAAGCGAACGTCCGGCATACTGCGACGGCGTGGCTGAGCAGTCGATGAGGTCAGCGGTTTTACTGCGACCTGAGATTCCCACGCTGATGCTGCGTGCGTCATACCGGACCGGCGTAGCCTCTACGTAACCGGTCAGCACCCTATCTGTGCCGATGAGCACCTCAACAAGGTCTCCGTTTTTAATTCTGTTACTCCGGTTTGCCTGGTCGGTATCACCCGGCCAGCTGCGGGTAATCTCAACGGTGAAGTCGCGCGCGATACGCTCAATACCGGCGGCGATCCGGACCGATGTCCAGCCGCCCCACTCCTGCCCGTTAACGCGAAGAATAACGGTGTTGTTCATCGTACCGGCACCCTGAGTGTCTGAACCGGCACGAAGCCGGGATGGCGGATGCCGTTGCGTGCGGTAATATCACCGGCGCGGGATGCGGAGTCGTACCAGTCAGCGGCCAGCACCAGTGCAGGCATCACCTGTGACGGCGTGCGCTCTGTCATGCGCTCGACCTGCTCAAGCCGGGCTGAGATATCCCGGTTAAGGTCAGTCCGCACGGTAACCAGCGCCTGATACAGGCCGTCGTCTGAAACACGCTCCATCTCACGATCGATTGCCCCGTTGAGGCTGTCACGCACCTGAGCCAGGTCATCCCATGTAATGACGGCACCGCTGTCGGTTGATGATGTGACTCCTGATGAGGCAGAGGCAGTCGTGCCGGACGCCGATGACGCTGAATCTGTAGCCGTCGCTGCAGTGGATGCTGATACTGCGGAGGTGACGCCAGATACCGGCTGGATGTTGGTGACGGCAGGATGCGAAACTCTGACCGGCTGCAACGGGTCCTGCTGGCGCGTGACGGTGCGGTTTGCTGGCTGAGGCAGGTTTGTTACGGCTGCGGCCGCTTCACTGATTGCCGTGGTTCGCACCGCCTGCGCCACATAGTTTCGCTGGATGGTCTGCGTCTGAGCCGTCTTGCTGTCGGTATTCCAGACGCCGCGCGGGGCGAGCCCTGAATCGACAGTGACGCCGGTAAGCCCCTTAATCATCGACATCAGATCGGAAGCGTTGCCTGTCAGCCGTGAGCCTGCCCGCCACATTGTCTGCAGCCGGTTGACGAAACTCATGCCGCTGGATGGCGGGCTGAGCAGCACTGATAAATCTCCCTGCATCAGGCGCGATGCCGCGCTGACTCCAGAATCCACATACTGAAAAGCGCTCGTTACGGTACTGAACATGCCGCCGGCCTCATCCAGAACGCCGTCCTGTAAAAAATCAGGCATGCCATCCATACCAAAGGCACCGAAAGCCGATGAAATTGCGTCATCCAGGAATGAAACGGAAGAAGATAATTTCTGGCCGGTTGCCAGGCCTGCGGTCGGGAAAGAGAGCTCGCCCGACTCAATGAAGCTGAAACTGACGCGGCACATGCGGCCTTCATTCTGGGAATGACTGATGCGCACGGCATCGTCCACAACTACGGTCATCTCGCCATAGTAAGGATGAACCAGCGTACAGGAACCCGGCTTTTCAATAGCCTCAATCAGCCGATTGCGCTGCTCAAAATAGTCATCACCAATCAGATAGGCCTGCACACTGAACCGGCGCGTTGCACGACCTAAGTCTTCTGCCCACGGTTTGTCACGGTTTGGGTACTCATGCACCTGCACGCGGCGACCAAAGGTGGCTTCATCCTCATCTACCTTAAACGGGACGCCCCGCAGCGAGGCATCCTGCAGATTGTCTTTCCAGCTCATGGCTTACTCCGGGCAATAAAAAACCCGCCGAAGCGGGTTAATGTTTATTTCAGGTGTATCTGTATCGAATAGGAGTCGCCAGTTCTAACGAATAAAGAATCAGCTTTTTGATCGTAAGACTCAAACCGCTGAACACTCTTAAGCTTCTCCAGCTTATTTCCGAAAATTGTAATGCTGGTTCCTGTCAGATATTCAAAAGCCTTACCAGCCAGCGCAACGTTAACCTGATTCATCGACTTATCTTCGTTTGCGAAGAAGTGAATTTTTATCCTGTTAGGGCATGGCGGCTGATAAACGGTAATGTAAAATTGAGGTTCATACTCAGCTTTGATGTTATCACCGAACGCCTCTTCATCCGTCTGATCCTTTCGGAATGAATACTGATGCCTTAGCGTGCCGCCATCTTTGAACACTTGCACCTTCTCAGGTTTTTTCCCGATTGCCTTAATGAAATCTTTCTCATTAAAAGCGGGATAACACTCGCTGGCAGATACCCCACTGACAAAAAATAATGCCATTAAAAGCGGAAAAAAACGCATGAAGGCTACTCCTCAATTCGAATTAGAAAACCGATTATAACCCACATCAAGATCAAACCACGGAAGAGCGCCACCTACTGGCTCAACGCGCATTCCGGGAGGAGCGTTTTCGAAAGAAACTTTAAGCTCTCCCTTTTGTGATGTTGCATCGTCACGCATTAATGGACCGCTCATGCTTTGCGGATTTAGCGGAACGCTACCACCCTTCAACTGCTGCTCATTGTTATACCAGCCGCCAGCCTTCCACCTCTTCTTAAGTGACTCCCAGAATGATTCCGTGCCATCTTTCTGGGTAGTCGCATCAGAGATTTCTTCCAGCTTTTTAAACATGTAAAGTGCGACCGCTATTGAAACCGTCAGAGCGCTCAACTTTCCTATTTTGGTAAGAACAGCGAGTAGCCCACTTGCTTTAGTTGTGGCTGTGGTGAGCGATCCAATAACTTGAAGCGTGAATAACCCGGCCATCACCCCACCAATCCCGGTGATGATTCCGTTCATGTCACCCAGCGCCTCTGTCAGGCCGTCGATTTTAGTCCAGACTTTCTCTACAACAGGACCGAACTTATCCCAATCAGAAATCAAGAGACCAATTCCCAGCGCTGCAAGTCTAAGGAATATGCCCATCGGAGAAAGCTTCAGTCCCTGCCCCAGAATACCCAGCGCAAAGTTAATTCCCAGCAGCCCCAACTTCATTCCGACAAAACCGGCTGCGATGCCAAATGCACCTCGAATAACCTTCGGGTTTTTGTCAGCAAACTCAGTAAAGCGCTCTGACATGTCACCCAGCCAGCCCACCAGCCTTTTAGCATCACCAGCAAAAGCCCCGCCGATTGCCGCAAGACCATTGACCGCTGTACCGGTCAATGACTCCCAGATATTTGAAAGAGTGTTTAACTGAGCATTTACGCGCTTATTAAGGTCTGCCTGCTTCCCCATTTTCTCCTGAATCTGGTCATAGCCGGTTTTGCCTTTATCAATCAGTGCATTTAGCACCTGCAGTGTTTCAGCGTCATCACCAAATATCTGTTTAATAATGGTGGTTTTTTGTTTGGTTGTTAATGACTGAAGCTTATTTAATTGCTTGAAGAGATTATCAAGTCCGCCGAACTCTCCCTTGCCATCGGTGAAATCTAAATGAATTCCTTTTCGACTAAGCAGCTTATTGGCTGCCTTCATCTTTTTACTGTCAAATCCTGCCTGGAATACCTTTCTCAGGGCGTTACCGGATGCCTCACCTTCCATTCCCATCTGATCCATCATTACGGAAATTGGGGCCAAAGCACGCGCCGCCGTCAGGCCATCTTTACTGACCATCTTCATTATGGAGCTGGTTTTAGAGAAAAATGACAGCATGTTGGTATCATCAACGCCCAGATAAAAAGCCTTCTGGATGGTGTCGAATAATCCCATCATATCTTCTGAGGCTGTGCCGGTAGCATCCTGCATTTTTGCAGCAAACTCTGCAGCCGCTTCGGGCGTTTTCTTAAGCTGAACCGCCAGATAAGCGGATGCCTCACCAACACCACTTAAGATGTTCTGAGCCGGAATACCCTGCCTGACAAGCATCTGCATCATGTTCTGAAAGTCTGCAGTGGTGCCAGGCAGTTTATTGCCGAGGCCAATAGCCAGCTTATTAAGCTTCTCAAAGTCAGACCCTACTGCGCCACTGGCGTCCATCATGGCAACTTTCAGGCCTGTCGCGGCGTCTTCCTGCTTGGCAAAAGCAACCAGCGATCCCGTCAGTCCGGCAGCAAGACCGCCTGCCATAGCCATGCCACCCCTGCCTGCTTCCTCTGCATCTTTACGGAACCGGCGCAGGTTCTTTTGCATGCGGCCAAGTGCAGGTGAAAGTCTGTCAACGCCAGTAATAAGCGCTTTCAGTTCAAATTCAGCCATTGGCTTTTCGCTCCCGTTCTATCCGGTTCGCCTGGTCGATAAGTAATTGCAGGCTTTTTAAGTCCTCGCTCAGGACTTCCAGAGGATTTATGCGCCAGTAACTGGCGCAATCGAAGTACAGATTTAGCAGCTCTTTAGCTGTCAGGCCTGAAGGAAAAAACCTGCAACCACCCAGCCAGCAGCATTCAGGTCTGATGGCGACATGTCATCAACTGAGCTGGGTGGGATGCCGCCCAGCTGGCTGATGTATTTAGCCACAACGTGAGCCAGCAGCTTCACTGACTCATCCTGATTCATCTGGTATGGATAGCCCAGCTCGCGGACATCCTTACCTGTTGGATCGCGCAGCTCCAGCACATGAATAGTCTCACCGTGTGCTGTAATGGGTTTTGAAAGCTGAAGTTCACTCACTGATAGAATCCTTCTGAGCCGTGGAATTCGAGGTCAACCGTACCCTCTTCCGCATTGTGGTTTGCCTCACCGAACTGGAACGCTTCAGACAGCACGTAAACCATGCCGTTAGCCAGCTCGGCGGTGATGGTCATCTGGTCTGAATCCATCAGTTTGGTGACCGGAAACGCCTTTGGCACCTTGAAGGTGCCTTTGACGTACGGTGCGCGGTGCGTCTCTTTGTAATCGACGTCACCAGCTAGGCCGATCACGTCATCACGCACTTTGGTGTTCATCGGCACCTCAATGCCGCCGGTCAGCGACAATTGCTGGCCGTCCACCTTGACGTATGCTGTACCCGCAATCTTTCCCATTACGCGGTCTCCTCGCTGTATTGCAGACGGAACTGATTAAGCAGCGCAAAGACGCGCAGCTGGTTGACGTAATCCGGCGGGAACAGGACATCCACGCGGGTCGGGTCGCTGACGTTGCGCTCAACCACTAGATGCTGCTTGAAGAGATCGAAGTTCTCCACAATGCCTGCCCGCTCCATGGTGCGGTAGCTGGCGCACATCTCACCCTTCAGCACGGCAGGCGTCACGATGGCCTGCCCCGGACCAAAGCGTGTACCGTCATTTGCCAGCTTATGGCGCGGGTACTTGCTGGTAATGATGCCCTTCAGCTGACGGATAACATAGGCACTGGTATGCAGCGTTTCGCTGTCCAGGTAGCTGTTATCAGCAACGCCATAAGCGTTTTTCTGATAGGTGGTGATGTCGCGCTGAATACGCAGCACACCGCTTTCAGCGTAGGCCGTGGCGATGCCGTGCTTCAGCAGAGACTGCTGCTCGGTCAGCGTAAAGCGACTGCCTGCCGGTGCCGGTAATGCGCCGGTAAGCTCACCGGTCTGCGTCGGGCGGGCCGGGTCAGTGCGGATAAACACGGCATTACGGGCGGTACGCAGTGCGACCAGCTCATCGGCAGACGTCTGAACGGCAGGCTCATAACCGGCTACGGTAATGTGCTGGTTGTTCATGGTGTCACCAAAGGCAACCAGCTCGGAGAGCGTGCCGACTTTCGCGGTGTAGACGTGGCCGTAAAGCTGACGCGCATAGCCCCAGCGACCCGAAGAGTCGTTCATCTCCAGCGCCAGCGTGGCCAGCGAAGCAGAATCGCTGAACGGCATGCCAATGAAGTCAAACGGCTCATCACCCATCGCGGCCACGGTCGCAGCCAGTGAAGGTGAGCCCGTACCGCCAGCCATCGCGGAAATCGCAACGTTAACGCCGTCAGGCGTGGTTTCGCTGCCCACGGTGCCGTAGTAGTTCAGCGCCAGTGGAATGCTGTTGCCGGTAAGCCCTTTGTGACGGGCGGTGAGCGTCACCACGCCTGCAGCTGCGGCTGCGGTCACTGGCAGGTCCGCGTCAGCGTTAATGGTAGTGGCCAGCGTGGCGGCCACGGTTGCAGGGGTATCGCCGGTCACTACAGCAGCCTGCACACGGTCCGCTCCGATATACAGGCTTACCGTACCTGACGCCTGAGCATTACCGGTCAGGGTCACGGTTCCTTTGGCGGTCTCGCCTTCCGGCTCGGTTACCGCGATAACCCAGAGCTCACCGAACGGGTCTACGGCACGGTAACGCGTCACCATGCGGGCCAGCTGGCTGCCACGGCCTGCCACCTTACCCGCCAGCGCGGCTGACGGCATGATGGTGAGTTTGTTTTTCACGATGGCGCTGTCAGCTGAGGCGAGGCCAATCAGCAGCGACGGGCCGCTGCTCTGCGTGGTGTTCGCTTCGCTGTTGTCCATTTCGGCCCAGAACAGCGGCACGCGGAGGTCTGACGGAATAGTGGGGAACGAGACTGACATTATTCACCGCCCTTTTTCTTGGCGTCAGCAGCGGGCTTTTCTTCTTCCGCACTGACTTCTTCGACATCACCATCCGCAATGC
>Ga0157359_1000560_pt1 | contig 13778 bp, 8 predicted proteins | sample AttcapACBM3_FD_111482 | JGI IMG/M metagenome (GOLD analysis project Ga0157359, IMG submission 111482) | Fungus gardens microbial communities from leaf cutter ant in Botucatu, State of São Paulo, Brazil - Atta capiguara ACBM3 | ecosystem: Host-associated > Fungi > Mycelium > Unclassified ...
AGAGAAGGCATGTAACCTAGAAGTCACATGACATTATGTCATAGGACCTAAAGTGGTTTGGAAGGATCTATGGTCTAGAAAGATTGAGAAGAGTCTAGAAGATAATATCAGGGCATATGTATATGATATGCTAGCCTTGAGATAGATGAGTAGTGGATATGAGGATGGAGCATTGCTACCACATGGTGTATACATGGTGCACTCATAGATAACACATGGACTTTAGGATAGGATACACAGTAGATGCGTAGTTGTAGCACAGACCATGAGGACTTCATATAAATAGTTGGTAGAATACTATTATAAGATGAAAGTATGGACAGACTTTGGTAAGGTTAGGGTTAAGATATAGACAGTAGTATTATTATTAGTCTACAATGAGAGAGAGAGAGGGTACATGACTGGAAGTCACATGACATGATGTAATAAGGCCAGAAGAGTCTAGAGAGAGTCTAGGGTTAGAATAATGTCAAGAAATATGAGTTCCTCATGGTGTACACATGATGCATGCATGTATGACAGAGATTAAAAAGTATGATATCAGGGCACATGTATATAACATGGTAGCCTTGAGTAGGAAATGAGGTGGACATGAGGTTGTAGCATGGACATAAGGGCAGATGTAATTAGTAGCACAGACCATGTGTACTTTGTTTATATAGGACTCTAATTTAGCAGAGACTTCTTGTCGAGTTCTCTTGTGAACTTCCCACTTGATATCCAACTTAAGAGATTTACTGCTTGCGTAATCATTTGTCTTTGTAATAAGTGGTTGCCACAACAGTAGAATTCAACACTCCACTCAAGGACCCTGCATTCTATGGCCTCCTCACTTCTCATTCATTCTTAACTGAAGGGTGGCACAGCCTTTTAGTCAAGAAGAATTTATAACTGGGCTTTAGGCTTAAGGAAAAGCACTAGCTAGGCAGAGGAAGCTTAGTCAGTCAGGTGCATTTTAGTTATATTACCCTTTTGTGGACAGTTAGATAGTTTTCAGTAGAAGCCTCATGCTACAGAATTCCCTTGTGACCTGTTTATACAGAGGAATGGCATTATCTAGTAAAGAAATGTCTAGAGTAGAGATTTCCTTTTTAGAGGTGATAGATACAGTTCCACATTAGGAAGTAGCTAGTGTTCGATAGTTAGATAGGGAGAGATTGGAAGAAATACTATTGTCAGATGCCAAGGCAATGAGAGAGAGATTTCACGATAACACAGAATTGTGTTTGCTACTGTTTAGATTGACAGCAAGAGAATAAATAAAGAATACAGCCACTGGTAACAATTGACAGTGAGAGAAAGATATTTGGAAGAAGAAGATTTCAATAACATGATAACAATTGTGTTTGCTGCTGTTGATGGTCGACAGCAAGATAATAAAGAAAGATCATAGAAAGATAATATTTGTTGAAGAAGATTAGATTAAAGATTAGATGGCAAAATTGATGGTGATGAGTTTGGCAGAGTGGAGCAAGGTAGATATTGATGAGATTAGAGGAAGATGGGAGAAGAGAAGAGGAGAGCTAGAGAAGATAAAGAAGAAGAAGACAGAGAGAGAGAAGAGGATTGAAGAAGCAAAGAAGAGAAAAGAGGAAGAGAGGAAGAGAGCAATTAGAGAGAGGAGATGTTTTGTTTGTGGGATATTTGGGTATATAGCCCATTATTGCAGAAATAGGAAAGAGAAAGAGGGACCAGTATGGGTGCCCAAGAATAAATTTGAAGTGTTGAAAGATAGAGTGATGCAAAGGGGAAAAGGAAGTGGAAAGGAAGTAGGGAAAGATAGAAGAGAGATATTGAAAGAGCAAAGAGCAAAGAAGACAAAAGAGAAGAAGGAGAAGAAAGAAAAGACAAAGAGGAAAGAGTTACAGAAGAAAGAAGAAATGAAGGAGAAAGAAGAAAAAATAGAGAAAGAGAGGTAGAGATGCAAGGTTTCTCCAGAGGAGAAATCTTGAGAGAGAGATACCCCCTAGCATGGCAGAAGATGCTGTGTTATGAGTGTGAGGGAATAGGTCACAAAAAAAGTGATCATAGAGAGAAGACAAAGAAGATAGAGAAGAAAGAGAAAGATGAGAAGATAGAAAAGATAGAGAAGAAAGAGAAGAAGCAAAATATAGAAAAAGATAAGATGGAGAGAGATAAGGAGAAAGATATAGAGACAAAAAAGAAAGATAAGAAAGAGAAGAAAGAGAAGATGAAGATGAAGATAGAAAGGAAAGAGATCAGAGTAGAAATAGAGAGAGAAGAGATAGTGGAAGAGAAAAGAGAGAAGAGAGATATGGCAATAGCAATAGAAGAAGAGATAGTAGTAAAGAAGATAGAAGAGAAGAGAGAGATAGAGCTGAGAGAGCAAGAAGACAGAGTAGAGAAAAGAGAGAAGATAATAAGAGAAAGAAAAGTGGAGATTAGAAAGAAAGAAGAAGAAATGATAAAGAGAGTAAAGAGAATGGTAGAGTTAGAGAGTTAGATTAGAAAAAGAGAAATAGAGACAGAGAAAAGAGATAAAGAAATAGAGAAAAAAGAGATAGAGATAGCAAGAAAAGAAGAAAAAGAAAAGAAGAAGAAAGAAGAAGAAAACAGAAAAGAGAGAGAAAGATTAGAGAAAGAGAAAAAGGCAAAGGAAGAAGAAAAGATAAAATTAGAAGAAGAAGAGAAGATGAGATTAGAGAAGACAAAGAAGGATGAAGGAAAGAAAAAGTTAGATGAGATGATAAGAGAAGGACAGAAAAAGATAGAAGAGATGATGGCTCAGATTGAAGCTATGACAAAAGAAGTTAAGACACCAACAATGTTCTTTGGAGTATCATGGAAGGTCAAAAGCTTTGTAAAAGAGTGTTGAGAATATGTAGAGATAAAGATGAAGAAGAAAATGGTAGAGGATCAGATCCTATAAGTATTGACCTGTATAGATGGAGGAATGGTGAACAAGTGGAAGAAAATGATAGAAGACAATCTCAAGGAAGAACTGAGGGAATATAACCTTGGAAGAATTCTTCAAAGAAATTAGGAAAGAGTTTGGGAGGAAGAGAAAAGATAAGAAGACAAAAGGAGATATAGAGAAAGAAATAGATAGATTTTGGAATGTGGTTAAAGAAAAAGAAGTAGAAGTAATAAAGAAGAAACCAAAGGTTGAGACAACAACACCAAGAATACCAGTGGTAGAAAGAAGAGGAGGATTTTGGAAGAGATAGAGATAGAGAGAGAATACCAAGGTATTTCTCCAGAGGAGAAACCTTGAGGAGGAGATAATGTTATAAGACAAAAGTGTGGACAGACTTTGGTAGGGTTAGGATTAAGATATCATAAGGCTAGAAGAGTCTAGAGAGAGTCTAGAGTTAGAATGACGTCAAGGAACATGGGTTTCTCATGGTGTACATATGATGCATGCATGTATGACAGAGATTAAATAGTATGATGTTAGGGCACATGGACATGGCATGGTGGCCTTGAGGAAGACACATAAAAGATGAGTAATAGACATGAAGACAGGATATGGATGTTAGGGGAGGATAATACACAGTTGTAGCATGGACCATGGATACTCTATATAAATAGTAGGTAGAATACTGTTGTGGTTTCCTGTTGAGTTCTCTTGTGAATACACAACTCATGCTCCCCACTTGATATCTCTACTGAGAGATTTACTTGTAGTACTGCTATTGGACATTGTGTCTAGTAGTTACTACAACAAATATTATTGTAGTTCTTTGTTGAGTTCTCTTGTGAATTACACAACTCATATTCTCCACTAGATATCTACTCTTGAGATTTACTTGTTAGTGCTACTATTGGACACTAGTCTAGTGGTTGCCACAACATTAGTAGTCAGTGTGATGTGGGATAAGAAAAGAGCCCACTAATATCTGTAGAGATGGTGATGAGTTCAGGATATGATTCTAAGAGAAAAGCTAGCACCAGCTCCTTTTTTTGACTATTATATATCTTTTCTCCTCCCACACCATCACCACTATTATTATCACCATTTCTAATCAATTTACCACCATTTTACAATAATCTGAGTTAACTCAACCCAATTCAAATAAAACAATTGATCTGGCAATACCAGGAGTAGATTGCCAATATGCAAGCATAGTTCTAGATACTAGTAGGTATTAGAATTGAAGATAGTGGACTTTATTTATTTTCAATTTCTTTCTTGCTTTTATCTTCTTTTCTGTGTATTTTTATTTCAGGAGCCAGAATTAGAGATTGGCATGACTTGGTGTCACACATCAGTCACAGTCACATTGTCACACAATCACATATCATGATAGAAGACAGTAGAAGACTCTGGAAAGATGATATTATATAACATGTTATACATATGTTAACCTTAAATGGTCATTAGGGTAAGCTAAAGTAGTAGGAGTACAGACTATTAGTTTCAAGTATATAAGGTAGACCCTCATATACAGAGCTCTTTATCAAGTTCTCTTATATTAATCCTAATATAAAATATTATTCATTAATCCATTCTAAGATCTGAGTTGTAACAGTAAGAGAAGTAGAAGTAGGAGCAAGAGTGGCAGTGGCAGTCCCTTGACCCAACCCTGGGTCCAATGTAGAAGTAGCTAAGTCACAAACATTTAACAGGGCTATAAGAAAGGTTTCAAAATTTTTAATTATATACAAGTTGTTTATAAGAATGAAAATAAGGGAGAAAGCAGTTAAGAAACAGATTTAGTAGGTATTTTCATATGTATAGGGAAGATTAGCAGATATACAGAAGAAGAATGTCTTGGAGGATTTAAAAGAAAGAATATATGATGATAGAAGAATTTTTGGCAAACATGAAGGAGTTTGGGAAAAGAGACAATGAAATGAAGGTAGTAAAATTAAAGAAGGTGAAGTAAGAGAGTAGAACAATGGAAGAGTTCATATAGGAGTTCAGAAGAGCAGTGAGAGGTAGTGGATATGAAGAAAGACTATTTGTGAAGAAGTTCAAGTAAGGAATAAATAGAGTAATCAGAAGAAAGTTAATGGAGACAGAACAACCTCCAAAAAGTATAGAAAAATGGTATGAGAGAGCAGTAAATTTAGATAGACACTAGAGAGAGAGTAAGCAAAAGAAAAAGAGATTATAAGGAAGAAGAGAATAGGGAGCTTTAGCACCAAGGCAGAATATGGTGGCAAATATTACAGAGTCATAAAAGCAACAATTGCCTTAGTCTTAAATTTGACTAAGAAGACAGGAGGCTTCTCAACAGTAAGTATCAGCAGAGTCTGCTCCAATAAAAGAAGTGGAAAGAATAAATGTAACTGTAGTAAATCCACAATAGCAATAAATATAATTTGTGCTAAGGTGTGATCTATATGCTATAGATATAGATCAAGAAAAAAACAGTTACAACTGCAGGGGTTTTGAATATATAGCAATAAACTGTAGGAATCAAAGAATTGTGGGATAAGAAAGAAGACTTAAGTATAGAGACAATTCAAACAATGAACAAAGTAATTTAAATGGGAAGGAGAGCTTAATAGTTCTCAATTAGGCTCTTATAATTACAATATGTTCATAATGCTCTTTAGAGTAGTGAATAATACATTCCACTACAACCTGGATAATGAGAACATGCTAAGAGGAATGATGGTAAAGATTGGGCTAGAAAGGATTGATACATAAGAAGATGTGATAGTAGAAGTATTATTGGATAGTGGGACAATGAGGCTGGTCATAAGTTCAAAATTTGCTAGAAAGCAGGGGTTTAAGTTAAAAAAGATAAAAAGATTTATTACCAGAGACATATGAAAAGAATAGAAATAGATGTGATTGGAGGATAGAAGTAGAGTGTGATTTTAGAAATGCTGTGCTAGCTCACTACAATTCTGAGATTAACTGGAGAATAGGAGTGGTGAAAATGACAAGGTGTTCAGAGAAATGTGGAAAGTAGTGGAGACTGAAGTAAGAAAAACTGGGGTGGCAAAAAGAAGAAGAAGGAAAGAAGGAGAAGGAGGAAAAAAAATAAGAGGAGAAAGAAAAAAAGAAAGAAAAAAAGAAAAAGAAAAAACTAAAAAAGAATAGAATAATAAAAGTGAAGAAGATAGCAAAAGAATGAGATATTTGGGATGAGGAAGAGAAAGCAGCAAAATCTGAGGAAGAGACCAAGAAATTGGTTCCTCAAAGGCTCCACTAGTGGATTTATGTCTTTAAAAAGAAAGCAAGTGAAAGGATACCAACAAAAAAGTTATGGAATCATGCAATAAAGATAAAGAAAGGGTTTTTGCCAAGGAAGAGGAAGGTGTATCCATTGCTAAGGGAAGAGAGAGGAGAGGTGTATGGGTTTATTAAAGAACAATTGAGGAAGAGATATATCAGGCCCTTAAAATTCCTTCAAATGGCACTACTATTTTTTGTAGGAAAGAAGAATGGTAAGAAGTGAATAGTATAAAACTATAGATATCTAAATGAGTGGACTATCAAAAATAATTATCCCTTACCCTTAACATTGTATAAAACATAGATATAAAGAAAGTATTTGCTGAGTTAGATTTACAATAGGTTTATAATAATGTACAGATAAAGGATGGAGACAAGTGGGAGGTAGCATTTATGACTTCAGAAGGGTTGTTTGAACCAACTGTAATATTCTTTGGACTTACAAACTCCCTAGCAATATTTTAAACAATAATGAACAAGATCTTTCAAGACTTGAATTAACATTGGAGAAGTGGCAAGTTTCATAGACCATGTTATAGTAGGAATTGAAGAAGAGGAAGAACATGATAAGATAGTAGAAGAAGTAGTGAATAGGTTGGCAGAGAATGATTTGTATGTAAAATCAGAAAAGTGTAAGTGGAAGATTAGAGAAGCAGAATTTTTAGGAGTAGTAATAGAACTGGAAGGGATTAAGATGGACGAAGAGAATGTGAAAAGCATATTGAAATGGTTAACTCTGAAAGAATTTAAAGATGTATGGAAGTTTTTGGGGCTTGCTAACTATTATTAGCAGTTTATCAAAGATTTCACAGCAATAGCCAGACTATTATATGATTTGATTAAAAAGGATCAGAAGTAGGATTGGACAGAGAGGCAGGAGAAAGCATTTCAGGAGTTGAATGAGAAATTCACAAAAGAACCAGTATTAACAGTACCAGACTTAGACAAAAAAATAAGGATAGAAGTTGATCCATCAGATTATGCAACAGGAGGAGTGTTATCTATGAAATGTGAAGATGGTTATCTATAAAATGTGAAGATGGTTATCTATGAAATGTGAAGATAGTAAGTGGAGACTGGTAGCATTCTTCTTAAAATCTTTAAATGAGACAGAGAGAAATTATGAGATTTATAACGAAAAGATGTTGGTAGTTATAAGAAGACTGGAAAACTGGAGACATTTACTAGAATGTACCAAATTCAAGTTCAAAGTCTGGACAAATCACAAAAACTTAGAATATTTTATAAAGATACAGAAATTGAACAGAAGACAAGTGCAATAGATGTTATATCTGTTAAGATTTGATTCCACTTTAAAGCATGTACCAGGAACAAAAATGAGAAAGGCAAATAGACTTAGTAGGAGACTGAACTAGAAAGTAGGAGTAGAAAATAATAATAATAATAATCAGACATTAATAAAAATGAAAGTAGCCAGGAGAAAAGATAAAGAAGTAGTTAGAATAGTAGAAGAGAGATGGGAGTAAAAGTATTGTAAGGAGATAAATTGCAAATAGAGAGGGATCTGGTATTGAAAGAAGGAAAGGTATATGTACCAAAGAACAATGAGTTGAGAGTAGAGATAATCCAGTTGTATTATGATGTACTGGTAGCTGAACATAAAGAAAGATAGAAGACAATGGAGTTAATAATGAGGAATTAATGATGGCCAAGAGTAACAAAGAATATAGAAAAATATGTGGATAGTTGTGATATATGCCAATAAATGAAGAATAGAACAGAGGTACTAGTAGAAATGTTATGACTTAAGTTTTAGAGTAAAGACAAAAGACTACTTTTGTATTAAGTAATATAAAAGAACTTAATAGAGTTTCAAATACAAACTAGTCTACCTTATATACCACAGACTGTAGTCTGTGCACACAATACAACTAACTTACTCTAAAGTACATATGCTTGCTATAAGACCAACATGTTATTGCTATGCTGTATGATATCATCTATTCCAGAACTTTCTATAATCTTCTTTGTATGACTGTTATATGTGATGTTATCTCACACTTTTGTCAAAGTCCAGAATAAAGAAAAAGAAAAAGAAATCCAAAAAATAAAGTGAAACCAGTGGAGGTAAATAGAGTTGAAGAATGGAAGGTTAAAAACTTTAAATAAAATAAAAATAAGAGAAGTGGTGAAGTATTTGGTATGATGGAAGGGATTTACAGTAGAACATGATACTTGGGAGAAGAAAGAGAATCTAGAAAATGTAAAGAAGATAGTAGCCAAGTTTAAGGGGAGGCTGAATGCAAAAGTAAGGTAACAAGAAAAATCAGATATAATGGAAGAAAAGAACTTTAGGAGAAGAGAGTTACTAGGAAAATACATAGCAAAAATATTGTATAGATAGGATGATGGGAAGTTTGAGGTGGAATATTTAAAAAAGTTGGAGAGAAACTGATAAAAATAGAAGTCAGTTTCTCTAGAGAAGAAATCTTGAAGAGAAGGTAATGTTAGAATTGAAGATGGTAGATTCTATTTCTTTTCATTTTCATTTTCACTTTATTGTATTTTTCAGACTTAGGGTTAAGGGTTAGCATGATGTCACACAACATGACATGGTATCACACATATATTACATATCATATGTCATGGTCATTTGATCACATGTCACAAAGAGCATTGTAAAATGTTTTAGAACAATAATATTCTACATATTAATGGCATATAGTATGTATGGCCTTTAGAATAGGCTAGGTTTAGTATAGTATAGACCATTAGTCTAATATATAAGATAAATGACTTTGTACTTGAAACTCCATTGAGTTCTCTTATATTACCCAATTTAAGATTGTTCTTTTACTCTTATTCTTGAGCCTAAGTTCATAATAATAAAAGTATTGCTATAAGAGCATATGTCATATGCCAAGTCCATCTATTTAGAAGATACATCCCTATGGTAATACTATTCCTTAACATACATGACAGCCATCTTTTTTACAATATGTCTCTGTGACAGTAATGCAACAGTCTACTAAATATTCAGTCTTCCATGATAGGAATACTCTTATCTTACTCCTGTTAGTATCTCACTACTAAAACCTCTGCTCAGAGCAATAGGAGCTATACCACTAAAACTCTGAGCATCTTCTATATCTCCTACTTATATATAAGACTAGTAGTTACATTGTAATTCACTAGTCTGATAATTAACAAAGATAATTCCTATTGAACTCAATTTCTAGTGTTCAATGGCAACATACTAATCAGCACTCACTCTTACCTCAGACTTTATCCAATCATTTGAAGTTGCAATCATGTAGCAGACAGATGGCATAGCATATAAGCTGAAGCCAAGGTTATTCCACAAGTTTGTATCACCAAGTACAGAGTTTACATACTCTATATATTACTGAGCCAACTCTGTGGACTTTTGCCTCCTGGTGTGAACTGTGTCTAACAGCATACAACAGACTCATTGAAAAAAACCCTTTGCCTATATTCACCAATAGAAGTGTGATTTATAATTAGTCTTATAAAATAAACACACAGTAAGTTAGAGAGACTAACATATTTCAGTCATATACTATCTTTGGAATAAGTAGGACAAATAGGTTGATTATTGTCATTATTTAGGTTGAGAAATTTTCTTCCCTTATAGTCTGATATTTGAAAGCACATCTGCCATTTGTGGACAATAGAGTTGTATTCTTCTTTTTTGCTGAACTTCCATGATGATTTTCTTAATAAGACAGAATTTATTTTGTATCATCTTGTCAACCAATAGGTAATGAGGCCACTTGTTGCTGCTAGAACAGTCCCAGAATAAAATTATATTACTAGAGTTCTTATTTAAGAAACCTTTAAGATCATTGGATATAGTAATAGAGTGCAACTGGTATAAATGGATAGACACATCAAATATATATTTAGTAATGGAGATGGTGTTAAGATTGTTGAAAGTGGACTTCATTTTTTGGTTTAATTTTTCTTTTTCTTTTTCTTTTTCTATTTTTAGAACAACTAGGGTTAGGGTTAGAAGTGATTGGTCACACTGTCACATCAGTCACAATCTAATGGTGTGGTCACAACATTGATCACAAGACTTGGGAGAATAAAGTAGAAGGTTCTAGAATAAATGATGTCATACAATATGGATAACACATGTTGACCTCATGTTCTACACATGGTCATTTAGGGTAGGGTGCACAGTAGTGAGCATGGACCATGGTTGGTAGTATATAAGGTAGATTAGTTTGTAAAGAGATCTTTATTAAGTTCTCTTGTGTTATTCAATACAAGAGTTGTTCTATTGTCCAACCCTAAGGACCTTAGTTCATAACAGATGGCATCTGTGATAACAATAATGCATGTAATGTCTTGCATTTGAGTTGTATAATTGTTACCACATTTAATAGCAAAGAGTTCAGCTTCAGTAGATACTATATTTATTGCATGATGAACAGTTTTAGTAATAATGTCTTGACCTCTACAGATATGTAAGATCAAGGCAGTAATATTGTTTTTGACACTAGTGTCATAAATAACAAGGACTGTGTTTTGATCAATGAGAGAATTCTTATAGATGTTATTGAGTTTGTTACATTTATTTGACAGATTTTTAGAGCATCAACTTCTAACTAGTACCCTTTGCTTTGAGTTGCAGTAATCTGGAAGAAATATAAATATAAGATAATTCCCTACCTTGTCTAAATTTAAGACTATTTGCTGAACTTCAAGTCAACTTTACAATTCTCTCTTCTTATGAGTTCTACACTGATGTTCTGTTGTAATACTGTTTGATTCTCTTGATCTTTGCAGTACTTTCATGAATGTCCAATCATTCTCTCATAGCCATTGACCTATCTCTTTTAGCTACTAACAAATGAACTCTTATTATCTAACAATGTTTCCCAAATGTTTCTAACTATACAGCTTGATTATTCTGTAGTTATGTTACCAAATTTTCTATTTGATATTCTGTTTGATTAGAATAGAATTCTGGTACTTGAACTTAGAGTAGCTGTTATCTCCAGAAAACTCTATTCTATTCTCTTAGGATTTCTCTAGAGATAAGTTATATACTTAGCTATATAAATGTTACATACCCATTTGAATATATCCAATTCATTTGACTATATTATAGATAATATCTCCCTAACATCCAATCGGCTCAGAATATTTGTAAAAGAGTATATCTATTTAGTTTATTTTCATATCTGATCACTTTATTACTAATTACATGGTTTATCATGTGAACTATGAAACTATATACTTAATTTCTGAGAACTTTAGTATACTTAAAGTAATTACCTACTTCTTCCAATCCTTATATAATCTTAGTACTAGCATCTAGATACTCTATAGTTTTTTAGCTTGAAAATCAACTAGTATTTCTAAATATGACTGTTACAATATGCAGATATATAGTATATCTGCTAAAGTATCACAACTTAAGCTCAAGAGTTAGGAAAAAGAAGAATCTTGTATAGAGTTTACATAAGAGTTGATAGAGCTTTAAGTACAAAGTGTCTATCTTATATATACTAGCTAGTTGGTCTATTTTGTCAGAGTTCAAGACAGTGGACTCTAACTATTTTATTTTATTTTCTCATATTTTATTTTATTTTATTTTATTTTTATTTTTATTTTTGGGGACTTAGAGTAAGGATTAATGTGATGTCACAGTCACACAATCACATGTCACATTGAAAGAGTATAAAAGGTTCTGGAAGAATGATATCATATAGTATATTTAATATATATTAACCTTAAGACAAACACATAGCTGTTTAGGATAGGCTAGAAGTAGAGTAGCACAGACTATGGGTTTTAGTATATAAGATAGACAATCCTGTACAGAGTTCTCTAGCAAGTTCTCTTGTGTTAATTCTAATACAAGGTTTTATTCATTGATCAACTCTAAGATCTTTAAGTCATAACGTATATGAGACCTTATCTAACCTATCATAAAGACTATGTATAATCTATAAGATTAACATGTAGTAAATATATTATATGACATCATTATTCTGGAATTTTCTACATTCTTCTGTATGATATATAATGAATATATGACATCATGCTAACCCCTAACTCTAAGTCCAAAAATAAAAAATAAAAAATAAATAGAAATAAAAAATGAAAATAAAAAATAAATAAAGTTCACTATCTTTAACTCTAATATTGTTATAGTGTACTTGGATACTAACATTTTTCTTTTTTATCTATTTTTCTTGATTTAATAATTTCTTTTCTTTTTATTATTATTTTGATAATGAAGAGGCATGTGACTGCAGTCAAATGACATGTCACATGATGTGAGATCATAGGCCTAGACTTTGAGAGAAGGAACTAAAAGAATGATATCAGGGCATATATATATGACATGGTAGAAGTATGGATAATACATGGACATTAGTATAGGATTATTTATTGCCAGCATGGACCATGAGACTTTTGTATAAATAGTATGGGAATGCAGCAGAAACTCCTTAATGAGTTCTCTTGTGATTTCTATATAGATATCTTACTAAGAGATTTATTGCTTGTATTACTATTGGTCTTTGTAACTAGTGGTTGCCACAACAGATATGAAGTCAAGGTCACCCAGTATTTATATCTGTATATATTGAATAATATTCTTATGCTCTTTCAATAACTTCTATAATTTTTCTGTAGATAGTTTTCTTTTCCAAGTATCAAGTATATTTTTTACTTAATATTAAACAAATATACTTAGAATTTCCCTAAATTTATAAATACTCCTGAAATACTATAGTCTTCACTTAGCTACCTTAATACATATCATCCTGAGATTTTGAGAGTATTGCTTTTGTCTTTTCTAGATTCAATTTTATTTGTTTTGCAAGCTTGTCACATTATGTTTTAGCAATAATATCTCTTCCTCATCTACACTTCTTAATCTCTTCTAGTACAGATCAATCATCTTTATTTTACTTTAGACATTTTTGTTAGACTCTTACCAACTTTATGGATTTTTATCTCTAATATCTGAGGATTATTAAAAACCAAAGTAACTTGCTTAGCAGTCTCCATTCCCAGATAACTGCTCTAGGTAGTATACTTAGTATATAAACTGGTAGTTTACACTGTAATAGTCTTATTTTGAAAATTGACCAAAACTGACACTATCTTTTGATGTTAGTAACAATATACCTTACTATCTTCTAGTAGCCTTGTCTTTATATGTATTTCATAGTTCTGTTCAACTAAAGATAAGAACTTGCTGAAAAATGTAACTAGATGCCATTTGCTATTAGTCTCTGACTGTTGAGAGAGGATAGTTCTAGTCATAAAGTATAAGCTGTTTACTTCTCATTACAAATAAGCTACTCACTGGTTGTGATACTTGAACTTAGTGGTGTTTTAGAGGTTCAGTATAAGGAGATAATGATGAGTAGTATCAACAAGAATAATTGATGTTGTTAGGTCTAAGGTCTAGCTCTCAGACATAGAGATATATATACAAAAGAGTAATGGTCCATGCACAAGCTGTTGCTATCACATGATCAAAAATTGTACCTGATAGGAGCTGTCATCTGTCATAGCAGCTGTCAGGCTAATTTTAGAAGGTAACTAATTATGTCATTATATTGATATGCTTGTATCTCTACCAATACTTATTGCTTTGAGACACATCATATAT
>Ga0157359_1000561_pt1 | contig 13777 bp, 8 predicted proteins | sample AttcapACBM3_FD_111482 | JGI IMG/M metagenome (GOLD analysis project Ga0157359, IMG submission 111482) | Fungus gardens microbial communities from leaf cutter ant in Botucatu, State of São Paulo, Brazil - Atta capiguara ACBM3 | ecosystem: Host-associated > Fungi > Mycelium > Unclassified ...
ATACTAAACTAATAGTTTGTACTTGTTATAAGATGAGAGTGTGGACAGACTTTGGCTAGGGTTAGGGTTAGCTGGACATAGATAAGATAGTAATTATTAGTCTACAATGGATGGAGAGCACATAACCTGGAAGTCATGTGATAGAAGTCTAGAGCGGTCTAGAAGGACTTAGAGTCTAGAAGGATTGAGAGGAGTCTAGATCAGAGTTAGGGTTAGGAGTAACGTCAAGGAATATGGGTTCCTCATAGTGTACACATGGTGTGCACATGTACAGCAGAGATTAAGAGTATGACATCAGGGCACATGTATACAACATGGTGGCCTTAAGGTAGACGTATGGTGGATGAGTAATAGGACATGAGGTAGAGGCATAGACATAAGAGCCAGTAGATATTATTGTAGTACAGACTATATGTAATTTATATAAATAGAGGAGCAATGCAGCGAGGGCTCCTTGTTGAGTTTTCTTGTAATCCCACTACTAGATAGCTATCTGAGAGCTTTGCTGAAGTAAGCAAACTACGAAGTGCTGTTCCGGCGAGTAGTTGCTACAACAGTACTATACAAATTCTAACCTATCCTTAAAACTATGTATATTATATACTGTTAATATATAGTATAACATCATTGTTTTAGAATCTTCTACATACTTCTGTGTGACAGGTGACATGTGACATCATGCTAACTCTTAACCCTAAGTTCAAAATAGAAAGTAAATAGAAAAGGAAATAAAAATGAGAAAAAGAATAAGAAAAAATAAAGTTCACTGTTTTTAACTCTAACATGTTTTTAGTTTAGCTTCTTAGCAGCCATAAAGTACTCGAGATTCTTGTAGTCCATTCAAATTTCAACCAGGATTGCAGTTCTCTCTAAGAAGTAATACTATTTCTCTAGTATATAGATGATTGCAAACATTTTCTTGTTATACATCTTATAATTGTGTTCTATTAAACAGAGAGACTTCTTAAGTAACAGATGCCACTCATTATCTTTCTTCAAGGTTTGGGAGAATATGAACTTTGTTGTAAAATCTGAGCTGTCAGCTTTGATGTGAAAAAGAACAGAAATATCTAGGTAGATCAGCACTAACACTGTAGTAATAACACTCTTCAGTGAGTCAAAGACTGCTTGCTGTGTAGAGCTCCAAGTCTATAAACTATCAATTCCTATAATGTCAAAAAGAGATCTAGTAATGTCAGAAAAGCTATAGATGAATCTTTAGTAGAAGTTAGTGAAACTAAGAAATCTTGACTTAATTCTCTGAAATAACTAGGCCTAGCTATTTAATGCACAGCTTGTTAAATTTGCACTTCTTAGAGTAAAGAAACAACTTGTGTTCAGCTAGGACTTCCAGAACTCTGCAGACTATCTAATGGTGCTCTTCTAATGTTATCAAAATGTTGTCTAGGTATATTATCATGATACCTTTTGCTATCAAGTCCTGAAAAATATTATTCATTATAGTTTGAAAAGTAGTAGGTCTATTTATCATACTAAAAAAATATTACCAAGAGTTTGAAAAGATTATGGTTTGTGTGAAAAGCAATGTTCCACTTGTTATTAGACTTAATATAGATATTGTTGAAGCTTTAGTACAGATCTAGTTTGGTAAAGTACTAAGCACCTTGGAATTTTGTTACAAGCTTGGAGATTAATAGTAGTGGATATTTTTTCTTAATAGTAAGTGTGTTAAGGTTTTGATAGTCTTGTACTAGGTATAAGGATCTATTCTTTTCCTTGATAAACACCAGTATAGCCATAGAGAACTTTAAGGGTCATATCCAGCTAGTACAAAGGTTTTCTACAATGAACTTGTCCAACTTGGACTGTTCTGCAGGAGACAAGAGGTATATCTTTAATGACTTGGGTTTTATACCAGGAATAAGCTCAATAGTGTGATCCTACTTGCAGTGGTCTAAAAGGATATTGAAATTCTCTTGAACAAAAACTAACTTGAATTGCTATATATATAGAGAAAGAACTAAAGCTTTATCTAAGGCTTGGTTTCTATAGAAGGCTTCCAATAATCACTAGGAAGAGACAGATATTACATGCAGGTTAAGGCTGAAATATTTGGGAAGGAAACAGGTTAGATAATAACAATTATCTAGTTCTTTCTCCTACTACATATTAGTCTATGGGATACTTCCTACATTTTTGGAGTCTTTTACAAAGCCAGGAAAAGAGCCAGACTAATATATCTCTAGAGTATATATCCAGTGTTTCTTAGTCTTTCAAATATATTGACAACTTGAACAATGTGTAAAATATTTCATCATTATAATCTTTTATTTTTACTAGTTGATCTTGGAGTTATGTACTTTGAGCCAAACCAAGGATAAGATCTTGTTTACTTAGACTGGAGATAATGAGTAAGATTCATTTAAAGTACAACTGATACTGTAACACCACATCCACTACCTTGGATATCTAGCTATCTTTGTTAGAGGTACTATCAACATTGTAAATAGGTATAAGTCTTGAAAGCTTGTGAGTATTCATACAGTTTTTCTCTACAAAGCTTTAATTGATGAAGATTCCAGTGTTTCTAAATAATAATATAACTACAACAACTTTAAACTAGATTGGTGAACAATTATCATTCATTAGTTTGAAGTTGACTAATATATATATGAAAACAGATTTATGTTACAATCACAAGACCTTAGAGTGGATCAAGTAAAAAAACCATATATTAGAGTAAACATAAGAGAACTCAATGAAGTTCTTGCTACAATGTTGTCTACCTTATATATGCTAGACTACTGGTCTATGTTATACTACCAACAGCCTATCCTAAAGGCTATGTATATTACATACTGTTGACATGTGAGCTGATGTCATTGTTTCAGAATCTTTTATAATATTCTTTATGATAATGTGATCATGACAGTATCCTGTGACTGTGACTAATATATAACAACAGAAAATAAAACAAAAAGAAGATAAAAACGTAAAAGGAAATAAAAAATAAAGTCTAATGTTTACAGTTCTAATAATTTAATAGTATTAGTAGTTTTCGAGAAAATAGTGAGATATCAAGAGACTTTGCAGATATTGAGAGCATTAATAATTAAACACAGTGAGAGTCTTTTTTCCTATTTGAAATACTTAGTAAGGGCTATGAGGTTGTAGGTAAGCAAATAGATATATCAGGAAAACTACTATTATTATTAGTGTATTTCTTTATCTCAAGTACAGTAAACCTATTTACTAGTGATCAGAGCATACATGTTGTAGCAACTACTAAACACAAAGTCCAATAATCATACAAAGCAGTAAAGCTCTTAGTAGGCTATCAATGTAGGGATTACAAGAGAACTCAACAAGGAGTCTCCGCTGTATTGCTACCCTATTTATATAATTTACATATAGTCTGTGCTACTTAATATTTACCCTACCCTAAAGTCTATGTGTCATCCATAAGTACACTATGTGTACACTATGAGATAGATATACTATTGACATACTCCTTAACATTATCTATCTAGTCTGCTCTAGGCCTATGACCTCACATCATGTGATATGTCATGTGACTGCAGTCACATGCCTCTTAATTATCAAGAAAAAGAAAGAAAATCAAAAGAAAAGATATATAAAATCAAGAAAAATAGATAAAAGAAAAAGAAAAATGTTAGTATTCAAGTACACTATAACAATACAATTTACTGGTTGCTCTATGCAAAATTCTGTCTATTATGGTCCAAGTCCAAATCTTCTAGCCTTCCAGACTCTAATTATTATATTATTTTTATGTCTTTCAATAATTTTAAGTCTTTTATTAGTTTCTTCTATTACTTAGTGGTGTTAAGAGTAATATTAGGATAGATGGAACACACTTTATGTGGATATATATGATTAGTCATATAAAAAAGAGGTCAGATTAAGTATGGAAACTTATTTAGAAACAGATATAAATATCTGTGAGATTAGGTAAGTATTTGAGTTGTAGATTAAGCTTGGAAGCATATCCATATATTAGCAATATGATTCTGTATAATAACCTTGGCCTCAACTTGTGTATTGTATTGTGTTTACTGTCTATTATATGATCATAATTTCAGATAACAAGATATTAGAGTGGACTAGCTAATAACTTAGTTGTGGAAGTATGAGAAGTTATTAGGAGATTCTGGGTCTTAGTTGAATTTTAGTTGATTTTTAGACTAGACTGAATACTACAGAGTATTTACTTGTTCTTATATACTAAGTCTGCAGTTAAAACTATAGCTAAGAAATAGTAGTATAAGATAACTAAGAAACATTATAGAGACAGTTTCTAGAATATAGAATGACTAAAAGTCTAGATGATGAGTTACTAGGAGACAAAACACAAGAGACTAATCCATGTATGAACAAGTATAGATATAGAAGTGTTACAATTCAAGTCTCAAAGTGTTAAAACAAGAAAAAAACTTTGTATAGGAATTACACAAGAGGACTCAATATATTTCCTAAGTACAATCTATCTATCTTATATACACTGGGCTTACAGTCTGTACTATACTAAACCTAGCCTACTCTAAAGAATATATGTACTACATACTATTGATATATAGTATAATATCATTATTCTGGAACCTTCCATATTCTTTTGTGACATGTGATCATATAATTATGACTTGTGACAGATATATAAGAGTTTGTGATAGTCATGTGTGATATCATACTGAACTCCAACTCTAAGTTCAAAAATAAGAAAATAAAAAGAAAATAAAGTTTACCATCTTCAATTCTGACACTACTCTCCCTTCAAAATTTCTCCTCTGGAGAAACTGACTTTGACTTTTATCAGTTTCTCTCCAGTATTCATCCTCAAACTTTCTATCATTCTATCTATAAAACATCTTTGTTATATTTTTTTTAGTAACTCTTCTCTCCTATAGTTCTTTTTCTCTATTCTATCTAACTTTTCTTTTTGTCTCACTTTTGCACTTATCCTTCTCTCAAACTCTGCTGCCACTTTTTTCACATTCTCTAAATCTTTTTTCTTCTCCTAAGTATTATATTTTGCCATGAATCTCTTCCATCTCACTAAACACTTCACAACTCCCCTTACTTTTCTTTCATTTAATATTTTTTCTATCTGCTATTCTTCAACTTCATCTATTTCCACTATTTTTACTTCTTTTACTTCCTGTTCCTGTACTTGCTCTCTATACCACACTACTTGGCTTATATTTACAACCAGGTGAATTCTTATTAAAGTTGGCAGTTGTAATTTAACTATATTAGTAGAAACTACTTCATCAGTGATATACAGACCAACATATCAGTTCTCTAATTACACTGCTGGTCTTTCTTTGAATACCAAATCTTTTGTACTCAACATTACTTTATTATCCTTCTTCCATTCTTCAACTTTCATTCTTCCCCTATCTGCTTGTATTTTTATTCCTTTCTGAGCTTTCCTTAATACTACCTCTACTTCTTCTTGCACTTTCTTCATTTTTGCAGCAAATTTTATTACTTTCTCTAATTTTCTCTTTTTTCTTATATCTACTTCTATCTTCAACTCTTTACCAATAATTCACCATAAATGGAGACACTTTAGTTGCTGAATGTGTTCTGTTATTTACTGCAAACTCAGCTGTCACTAGCTATTCTGGCCAGTCCTTCCATCTATAATCTACAAAAAACTGAGATATTGTTCTAACTCCTGATTCATTCAGTCAGTCTACCCATTTGTTTGTGGACAGAAAGATATTGACAGCTTTTTTTCAATACCCAACATTCTATTCAAATCTTTAGTCAATTTCACTACAATTCTACTACAATTTCACCACAAACTGTAGCCTCCTATCTGATATTACACTTTCTAGCAACCCATGCAACTTTCATATATTATTTCTAAATAATCATACCAATCCTTCACCTGATGTTTCTTCTGTTGTTGCTACAAAATATTTCATTTTTGACAACCTATTGTAGATTACTAGAATCACATGTATTCTAGCTACTAATGGCAACTTAGTGATGAAGTCAACTATCAGATATATCTATGGATTTTCTGAAACCTCATTCACCATCAACTTTCCTACTGATGTCTTTGTCTAATTCTTCATCCTTTGACATATATCATATCCATCTACATATTTTTCTATATCTTTTGTCACCTCTGGCCACTAGCTTCATCTCTCTCCATGTTCTGCTGCCAGTATATCATGGTGTAACCATATTATCTCCACTCTCAATCTCTCATTCTTTGGCATATACAATTTTTCTTTCTTTAACACCAAATCTTCTTTTACCTGCTATTTATCTTATTGTAATACTTTAACTCCTATATTTTTTATTTTTTCTACTACTCTGATTACCTCTTTATCTTTTCTTCTAGCTATTTTATTTTTTCTATTATATCTACTTCTAGTCCTTCTATTACTACTCCAGCTAAACTATGAATTTATTCTTCAATTAAGGTCTGGTTCTTGTTGTCTTTTTCTACATCTACTTTTCAGTCTAGTCTCCTACTAAGTTTATTTGCTTTTCCCATTATTATTTCTGGTATATGTTTTAAGGTAAAATCAAATCTTAATAAGTAAAGTGTCTAATGGGCTTGTCTTCTGTTGAATTTCTAAGCCTTTATAAAGTATTCCAAATTCTTATGGTCTGTCCAGACCTTGAATTGGAACTTAGTACTCTCTAACAGATATCTCCAGTTTTCTAACCTTCTTATCACTGTCAATATCTTCTTGTCATGAATCTCATAGTTTCTCTCTGTCTCATTTAGAGATTTTGAGAGGAAAGCTATAGGCCTCTATCATTTATCTTCAAACTCCATAAATAAAACTCCTTCTGTTGCATATTCTGATACATCAACTTCTATCCTCATTTTTTATCTAAGTCTAGTACTGTTAACACTGATTCTTTTGTAAACCTTTCTTTCAACTTCCTAAATGCTCTTTCCTGCTTCTCCATCCAATTCCACTTCTAATCTTTTTTCACCAAGTCATGTAATAGTCTGGCTATGAATGTGAAATTCTTAATGAATTGCCAATAGTAATGCCAGTCCTAAGAACTTCTGTATAGTCTTGACTCCCTTTGAGGTTGGCCAATCCAACATCCCTTTCACCTTCACCTCTTCCATTTTGATCCCTTCTGGTCCAATCACTACTTCCAAGAATTCCACCTCCCTTACCTTCCACTTATACTTCTCTGGTTTCACATATAAATCATTTTCTGCTAATATTTTTACTACCTCTTCCACTACCTTTTTATATCCCTCTTCCTCTTCTTTTTCTACAATTACATCATCAATGCAGCTTGCTACTTCCTTAGTGTTGATCAAGTCCTATAGGATCTTGTTTATTACTATTTGGAACATCATTAGAGAATTACTTAGTACAAAGAACATAACTGTAGGTTCAAATAATCCTTCTGAAGTCATAAACACCACATTTCACTCATTCTCTCCTTTATTTGTATATTATTATACTTTCATTATAAGTCCAATTTTGTAAATACTTTCTTGGTGCCTATATTTTCTACAATATCTGAAATAAGAGACAAAGTGTAATTATTTTTAATTGTCTATTCATTTAAATATTGGTAGTTCTGAACCATATGCTTCTTACTATCCTTCTTTCCTATGAAAAACACTGGTGCTGTTTGAGGTGACTTCAAAGGTCTAATATACCCTTTCTTTAATTGTTCTTCAATAAACTTATGTATCTCTTCTCTCTCTTCTCTTGATAACAGATATTCCTTGCCTTTCCTTAGCACAAACACTTCTTTCACCTCCATTGTATAGTCCCACAACTTCTTTGTCAACATCCAATTTCTTGGCCTCTTCTTTGTATTTTGCTGCCTCTTCCTCATTATCCAAAATCTCCCATTCTTCTGCTGCCTTCTTCACCTCCATTATTCTTTCTCTTTTTGGTTTTTCTTTTTATTTTCTTCATTCTTCTCTTCTCTTTCTTTTTGCTTCTTTCTTTTTCTTTCTTTTTCTCTTCCTTCTTCTGTTTCTACCACCCTAACTTTCCCTACTTTGATATCCACTACTTTCCATACTCTTTTGGGCATCTTGTCATCTTCACTTTTCCTGTTCTCCAATCTATTTTAGAATTAATATTTACTTTCACCATATACTTAATAGACCTCTCCTTGTTGAAAGAACTATCTACATTTCTTATATATAGGTCTTTCTATTTTTTTTCAATTTAAACCTCTACTTTCTAGAAAAATTTGAGCTTATGACTAATCCTGTTGCTCCACTGTCCAACAATGCCTCTACTGTTACCCTTTTCTATGTATCAATTCTTTCTAGCCCAATTTTTACTATAACTTCTCTCAACATATCTCCATTATCTAGGTTGTAGCAGAATATATTATTCACTACTCTAGAGAGCATTACAAACCTATTACTACTAAAACATGATTGAGGACTATTAGATTCTCTTTTGCATTTAAATTACTGTTCCTATTGTTTGAATTGTCCCTATACTCAAGCCTCCTACTGTTCTCCAATTTCTATAGTTTCTTGCAATATGACTGAATCTCCCACAGTTGTAACAGTTCCTTCCATGATCTATGTTTATAGCATATGGATCTCATCTATGTGCAAACATTGCCCATTAGTTCAAGTATACTATGACTGCATTTGTCCTTTCTATTCTTTCCATCAAAATAGATTTTGTTAGCATCTGCTGTTGGACCTCTTATCTCTATAGCCAAACTTGAGGCTAAGATAGTTGTTGTCTTTGTACCTCACTAGTATTTGCTAGTGCATTCAACCTTGGAGCTTGAGCTTCTATCTTCTATCTTTTCTTCAGCCTCTTCTCTTCTCTCTTACTCTCTCTCCAATATCTATTTAAATTTACCACCTGCTTATACCACTGCTTGATATACCAGAGAGGGTATTCTGATTCCATCAGTTTTTGCCTGATCATCCCATTTATTTCCCTCTTGAATTCTTGTTCTACTTTTTTTAGTTCTGCTACTTTCATTGTTTTATTGTCTCTTCCACCAAACCCTTCTTTCAAATCTGCCAGATATTCTCTTACTATTACATAACTCAAATTTCCACTTTCCAAATCTTCCATTATATTTTCCTTTCAAATATTCACTAATCCTCCCTACATATATGATAATACCTACTGTACCTGCTTCTCTACTGCTGCATTTCTCATTCTTATTCTGATATATAACTTATATGCTGTCAAAAAATCAGACATCTTATTTTCAACCCCATTGAATGTTTGTAGCTTGGCCACTTCTATATTTAATCTGGTGTTAGGTTAGGAAATTACTACCACTTCTTTTTCTTCTAGTTCTGCTTGAACTATTAGCACCTATAACATAAGTCAACATGGCTTAATAAGTCTAGAACAAGTGGTCTGTCAGTAACAAGAGCAAATAGCTGTCTTATAGTAAATGGATAGAAAATCAATTGAGGTTAGTAAAGATGAAATTAGAAATGATATAGAAAGTGAAAATATATATAGGGGTAAGATAGAGCTAGTACTAGTCTCTCTCTTAAAATTATACTCTGAACCTAAATCAATCTTTGTAGGTACTAGCAGATCCTCTTCTTGTCTTATCTCACATTGTCTACTAACTATCTAACCTACTAACTACTACCTTAAGGAATTTGTAAGCAATTTTGATCTAAGAATATTATTTTACTCTAGATAGTGTCTAAAAAATATTTGCCATTCTTCTGCATGTACAGGTCACAAGTGAACACTATATTATAGTATACTTAAAGAACTTTGGGATTTTTATTTATTTATTTTCCTTTTATCCATTTTCCTTGATTGATTTTTTTAATTTTATTTTCTGTTCTTTTATATTCTAGACAATAAAGAGGCACATAACTGCAGTTATATGACATTATGTTATATGTCTAGAATCTGAAAGAAAATACTGGAAGAATAATATCAAGATGTATGTCTATAGCATATTTATCTCATAGTATATATATGGTGCACTTATAGCTAATACATGGATATTAGAATAGGGTTATTTATTACTAGTATAGACTATATATCTATAGTATAAAACTACTTAGTATACTATTAACCATCTTAGTTAGTGGTTGTCACAACATACTATAGCATGGAGCTTCTATGCAAAAATATACAAGTACTCTACTAAACGCCACACAATTCAATAGTAAGTATATCTGGGAAGAGACCTATACTTGGTCTCAACTGTCTATAGCAACCTTTTAGTAGTTACTACCAACCTCTTGGGCTTAGGGTCTAGCCTTGTCTTTTTGACTTTGGGCAGTGTTGTTCTTGGTTGAGAATAATAAAAGATTGAGTGAAAAGAATAGAAAAGGCTCTGAGTTAAACAGTCTCAAGAAATAGAAATCAAGTTCTAATGTTATAATTGAGAACTAAGAGTTATATACACTTGGCTAATGGTCTATACTATACTAAATCTAGTTTATCCTAAAGGACATATATTATATGCTATTAAGATATTATCATTCTAGAACCTTCTATATTCTTTTATAATATGTGATATCTTATTATATCATGTAACAGTTTGTAATAGTTATGTAATATTATATTGAACTCCAACTCTAAGTTCAAAGATAAGAAAATATAAAAATAGAAATGAGATAAGAAGTGAAAATAAATTAAGTTTACCATCTTCAATTTTAATGGAGTAGATGTTTCAGTGGTGAAATACTAAAAAGAGTTTAGAAAGAAGAACTTTACTATAGAAAACCAAATTTAGAAAGAAAGAAACTGTTGTAGAAAACTGAGTACATATGGGATTTGAATAGGGGATAACACTGCTACAGAGAATATATTATGAGCAGAAATATTGCAAGAAAATAACACTACTATAGAAAATAGGTATCTTACAGACTAATAACACTACCATAGAAGATAGGTTATTTTGAAGATTAGACTTGGTATATAATAAATACTAGAAGTTTTGGCTAAACACAAGCTATTTCTACACCCTGAAAAGTATAAATTTAACAAGTGGCAGATTGAGTATCTAAGACTGATAATCTCTTAAGACTAGGTTACAATAGACTTAGTAAAGATAGCTAAAGTTTTTAATTGGCCTATCCCACAAAATCACACTAACATATAATCACTTCTGGAATTTACCAACTTTTATTATAGGTTTATCTATAGCTTTTTAAACATAACTCACTTATTCTTTAATATCACTAGAAGCAATGCCACTTGAATTTGAAAACCAGACCAGCAGTATATCTTCACCATATTAAAAGCAGCTATTATGATAGTCCTAATCCTCATCTCTTCCAGTACTTCTGTATTATATCATAAATAACATTGTTTTAGAACATTCTATATTCTTTCATGTGACAAAATTACATGTGATTGTAACATTAGTGACAGTCATGTGTAATATCACACTATAACCCTAACCTTAAGTCCAAAATAAGAAAATAAATGGAAAATAAAATGAAAATAAGAAAGGAAAATAAAATAAACCAAGTCTATTGTCTTCAACTCTGATAGCAAACAGTTCAGACATTGCAACTTAAACAGTCCTGTCTTGAAACAAGACAAAAAGTAGGAGCTTGTTATCTTCTTCAGCAAATTCTTGTCTGTAGTTAAACATAACTATAAAATTCATAATAAGAAGATGTCAGCAGTCATTTAGATCTTTGAGAAGTGAAAACACTTTTTGGAAGATATCAAGATATCTGAATAGATCACAAGAACTTGGAGTATTTCATAACTGCTAAGAAACTCAACTACAGACAAGTGTAGTAGTCACTGTACCTAGCTAGTTTGGCTTCAAGCTATATATTAGATGCAGTTCACATCTCATTATCTGAGATCTAGAAAGGTATCTTGAAAGTCCAAAACTAGTAAACTATGCATTATCTGAGAATACAGAAAACAGGTTGGAATAACCTTTAGCTTCAGCTTATGTGCTACATTTCTACAAGCTACACAGATGCAAAGCTTGGAGACTTAGAGAGTGGAAATCTACTGGAAGGTAGCAAGGTATGCTATTGCTAATACAAGAAGAGAGATGCTAGTTTTAGTTGATTTTTAAGATAGCTACCACAGTGTAAACTACCAAATGTATACCTAAGATAGCTATCTGGAATATAACTGCTAAGTAAGTTACCCTGATCTCTAGTGATTTTCAGATGTCAGAAGATAGAAATTCATGGAGTTAACTTAGGCTAGTAAGAATATCCAAGATGGTATAGATGGGTATAATTAGTACTAGAAAAGGTTAGAAAGTACAGATGGGAGGTAGGAGTTATCTATAGGGTAGGACAGATATGGTCAGAACACTGGATGTGATACTGTATTACTATTCTGAGAGATTGATTGGTAAGTTCAATATTTTGTCTCAACAATCTGACTACAGTACTAGCTCTTACAATAATAAGAATGTGGTATTAGTCAAGCCAGAGTTTTTTGCTGCTTAGGTTATAGAAGATATAGTAGAAAGCAAGGAGAAAACTCTATTGATAGACATCTACTATTGAAATTAACTAGACAAGCAAGAGAAACTAGTAGTCAAAGCTGTGTGAAAGCTTCAACAGTTGTTTACAAGATCTATATATTGTGTAAAGTGATCTGAAAATGGTAGTTTGCTTCTGTTTAGGAATAAGGTTTATATCCTTGATATTCCAGATCTCCACTACTGTATCATCTCTCTCTACTATGGTTTAAGAATAGTAGAACATGTAGAATGTTGGAAGACTTTGAAACTAGTATCATAGAACTACTGGTGGTCACAAATGTTGAGATATATTAGTCAGTATATCAGCACATATGATCTTTGTATATGGACTAAGCCCATCTGATATCTATCCCTTGAAGAACTGTACCCTCTTGTCATATACATCCAATCTATCTAACTATATTATAGATAACATTTTCCTAACATCCAATCTGCTCAGAATATTAGTAGAAGAGAGTATCTTTCTTTCTACCTACTTATCCTTCTTTGGCATAGATCTACCTAGTTCCCTTTCATGTCTGACCACTCTATAACTGATCACATGGTTTCTCCATGGAACTCTGGACTTCATTTTTGAGAACTTGAGTGTACTCAGAGTAGTTATGTCTCCTCTAATCCTCAGATATAGTCTTAGTTACTAAGTACTAGTATTTAAGACACATAGGTACTTTGTAGTTTCTCAGCTTGGAAATCAACTAGTATAGTGCACTGTTCTGGGTGCCCATACTTGGAAGTCTGACTTCCTTAATGTTCCATTTCCTGTTCATATTCTCTTCCTAAATATGACCACTGTGACATGTAGAGGCATAGCACATTCACTAAAGCCAAGGATCCACATCCACATATGCTCTTCTGATGTCTTCTGTAATTTTCCCACAGATGGTTTCCTCTTCTGGGCATGTTCCTTATCTAATACCCCTCTGTCCCAAATGCAAGATGAAAAATGATCAGCATGAACTTAGGCTAAGAACATGGGGATATTTGAAAATTCTATGATGTAACTCTTTATTCTGGGAACACAATAAAGGGGACAAGGTATATGTCAAGAACCCTGACATTCCTTGCTGAATATTCCAGCCTGGCTGACAAGCATAGATATTCTTCATGTGATCTTTCAAGCCTTTCAAGTGGCTATTGAAAATATTATTGTTATATTGAGATTCATGTCCATGTGGGCATATTAGGAGAAGAAACGAGAGTGGTAGGATTCTAAATGTGGAATTCACGGAGTCATGGAGTCAGTTTGGAAGGCATTGACATTTCTTTCTACCTCTGAGATTATTTATCTACCTGGAAACCAGCCAGGATAACAAGATCGTCATGAGTCAAACAGGGTTATCAGCATTTCCAAGTAAAC
>Ga0157359_1000562_pt1 | contig 13776 bp, 6 predicted proteins | sample AttcapACBM3_FD_111482 | JGI IMG/M metagenome (GOLD analysis project Ga0157359, IMG submission 111482) | Fungus gardens microbial communities from leaf cutter ant in Botucatu, State of São Paulo, Brazil - Atta capiguara ACBM3 | ecosystem: Host-associated > Fungi > Mycelium > Unclassified ...
TCGACCATGCGCTCGTCGTCGTCGTCATCCATGGTCACCTCGTCTGTCGGCCGCGGGAAAGAAAAGCTTGAAGACGGTGTTCGAGCAACAGGAGTATTGCAGGTGTGAGAATTGCGGTTTGGGATTTGTCTCGCACTGGCGAAAAGAGTCTGCGCAAGCTGCGCCTAGCAGAGAGTGAGCAGAGGACATGCAAACAACAGGAAGACTGACTTGGAGAGCAGCCAGATCGATGGCTTCCTGGCCAATGTGAGAGGAGGAGAACGAAGAAACGAGATCGTCGACGGAGAGACTCATGTTGAGACTCATGTTGGAGGAGCCGCCATCACTGTCCGGGGCACGTTATATAATATATAAACAGTCTATCTCCGACTCCGGTCCGGCTTCGATCCATCACTTGATCAAGCATACGACAGTCGTTATTTCATCAACTCCGACCATCACCGCCTTTCAGACCGGTAGTGTATTTCCCCAGGTCTACACAAATCGTGGTCATATTATTGACGGACTTGTGATCTTGCCCCTGTCCACTGCTATTCCCTACATATCTATCCACTACGCTTGAACTATGTGACGAGATATGATGTAATGATATTTTAGCCCGCCCTTATTGAACATTGCAACTCAAAATTTAAATTTAAACCTTGGTTTTCACTCAGAAGGAAATCCTCCACCGATCTGATAGGCGTATTCAACAACAGCGTTATTTTCAAAAGTGACTGCTAAACAAATATACACGTACTATCAATCAAGCAGCAAACCGAGACATTTTTCATCACGGTTTCTTTCTGGACATACAATAGAACCAAATAGAACCGAGATTTTGCCACGAATTCTGTGAGAGAAGGAAATTAACATTGGCATTCCGTCACAAGACGACATCCTGTGCTATGTCCTGTTGACTGTAAGACGATTATGCGACCATGAAAATGTTTTTTTAGGGTTAGGGTTAGGACAGAGATAAGATATAGTAGTAGTATTATTAGTCTACGACAAGAGAGAGGGCACATGACTGGGAAGTCACATGACATGATGTCATAGACCTAGAGGAGTCTAGAGGAGTCTGGAAGAACTTAGGGTCTAGAAGGATCAGGAAGAGTCTAGAGATAGAAGTGATATCAAGGGACATGGGTTCCTCATGGTGTATACATGGTGCATGCATGTATGACAGAGATTAAAGAGTATGATGTCAGGGCACATGGACATGGCATGCTGGCCTTGAGGTAGATACATGGTAGATGAGTAATGGCTATGAGGACAGGGCATGGACATTAGAGTAGGATGATGCATAGCTGTAGCACGGACTATGGGACTTTATATAAATAGTTGGTAGAATACTGTTGTGGTTCCCTGTCAAGTTCTCTTGTGAATACACTACTCATGCTTACACAAGCCAGTCTCAGCAAATGACCATGAATTTCATATCCCATGTTTATGTGGAAAGTGGACTTCCTTTTTTTCTTAGGGAAGTTTATTCTTGGCTTCCTAGGTGCTCTCTTACTACCTAGTTAACAACTCATTTAATCCTATGTGAGTAAAAGCATTTTTTTCAAAAGAAACAAACTTTAATATTATTGAATTCAAACAGTGGCTGTAAGGATGACTAATAAGATTTTCAAGCTATCCAATCAGATAAGTATAAGAAGAATCTCACTTATTGAGCTAGATAGATGTCCTGTAGTCTGTTACATGGTATAGTACTTACAATACAGACTACTTAATTAAATCAAGTCTTAGCATGATAATTGACAAAGAAAGAGAGAAACAGATATATATGCAACAATAAATTAGTAGATGTAGATTAGATTACTAATGTTAGGAACAGACCAGCCACTGAACCAGTTATGCCAAAAGTGTGCAATGTTAAGCTTAGCTTTGATATCTAGCTGATGCTACATATATTATACTTATCAGATGAGGTTCATACCAGGGTGGAAGTCCACAGAATGGACTTGGAGATGAGCAGACTTGTGGAACGATCTTGGCTTCAGCTTATATGCTGCATTGTCTGTTTGCCGTGGGGTCACAACTTTAGATGAAGGAAAGAAAGTCCAAGTGAGAGTGAGTACTGATTGGTGTGTCACTGTTGAACACTGGAGATCGAGTTCAATAAGAGTTTATCTTCATTGATTATCAGACTAGTGAATTACAGTATAACTACTAGTCTTATATACAAACAAAAAGTATAGGAGATGCTCAGGGTTTCAGTGGGAAAACCTCTATTACTCTGAGTGGAGGTTTCAGTGTTGAGACACTGACAGGAGTAACTCCATCATGAAAGACCAAGTTGAATAGGAGTATCTCTGCCATGGAAGATGGAATACCCGGATGGTTGTAGTACTGCCATAAGATGTGTTGCAAGAAAGGTGGCTGCCGTGGAAGGTAGGCTTGTATGTTTTGGAGGTGACTCCACTGCAGGGATGTAGTTTCTGGACAAGTGGACTTGTATATGACAATACTCCTGATATTAAACCCAAGATAAAAGCATACTCATATATTGAGAAATACAAAAGAACTTGATAGAGTTCCTAATACAAAGTGATCTACTTTATATACTCTAAGTGTTGGCCCATATGTATTTATACTAACCTACTCTAAAACTAAGGCCTTTTAAGCAGGTTTTAAAATGTTTTATCAAGTTACATAACTGTGTGACTGTGATATGTGTAATATTTATCATGTTCATATCACATCCTCTTAGCTAAGTCCAAAAAATAGAAAAGATAAAACTAAACTATAAAAAAAACAAGAAAAAGAGAAAGGTGTTATAATTACTATGATTTATATCTCATGTTTTTTAGGTGTTTGCCTTATGTTGGACATGTGTTGGGGTTTTTTTTCATTTGTGACTCATATTTACTGCACCTTGCACTTTCCTCATGTAGTAGTGGAGGTATCTCATGTTCTCTTTATTTTGTCTTTATTGTTTTCTCAAGAATGCCTTACTTATTTCTCATGGTCATTCAATATATATAGTTGTAGATATGGTCCTGTGTCTTTACACTTTACCAATTGATCATCTCCTTTATCCTTTCTCAAGTCTTTATCTTAGTTACAATCTGAGCCAAGCTCAGGATCATAACAAAAGAAATAATTAGAAACAATAAACTCTAGATACTTCCAGAGTTTCCCTTATAATAAATGAAAGAAGAGTTCTAGGAAAATCTCAATTGATTATTTAACAGTATTTATATTTTTTGTATCTATATTTGACAACTGCTTAATAAAAGCTAACTATATATATACAGAATATAATGGAGAGAATTTTTTAATAATGTATAGTACTAGTATACTAAGTCTCTAAAATAAGTGTTCTAAGTCAATATATCATATTAACAAGAGATAAAAGAGAATTAAGCAGACAAAGTAGATCAAGCATTAAATATAACTTGATATTATATGCTGATTTAAGTATATCTGAACTACTCAATTTTCTTTACAGATAATACTTACTTGTCATAAAATAACTTCTGAGACTTCCAAAACATCTATTTTCTAACTTCTGAATAGGACTTTAACATACCTAGGAGTACTTTCATATTTGTAATAGTTAGCACATAGATTAGCCTCTTATGTTTTATCTCCTAGTAACTTATCACCTAAACTACCAGTTATCCTATATCCTAGAAGCTGTTTCTATAATATCTTCTTAGTTATATTTTGAACTACTACTACTTTAGCTAGAGTTCCAACTACAGACTTAGTATATAAAACCTAGTAAATACTCTGTAGTTTCCAGTCTGAAAATCAACTAAGAATTTCCCAATACTCTTCTAACTAAAATCAGCTAATAATTCTCTTCTCATTAACTTCTGATCTTCTGAAATTACAACCACACAATGAGTAGTAGGTATTGTGAACTTAGAACTAAGAGTTATGTTGAAAGAATAACTTTGGATTGAGTAATCACAAGATAACTCAATAGAGTTTCTAAGTACAATGTATCTATCTTATATATACTTAGCTAATAGTTTTTGCTACACTAACCTACCCTACTATAAAGGAATATACATTATTCTTAAGATCAATATATATAGAACGTGCTATATAACATTATCATTTTAAAAATTTCTATATTCTTCTGTAATACATAACTGATGTGTAACTGGCATCATGCTAAACCCTAACCCTAATAAAAATAAAAGTAAAAGAAAATAACAAATAAAATAAAAACAGAAAAATAAAATAGAGTTCATTATTTGTAATTCTGACAGTAGGTACAATATATAAGTTGAGGCCAAGGTTGTTTTCTAATATTACATCATTTATCTACAAATAAGCTTCCAAGCTTGATCTACAACTTAGATACTTATTTAAGCTTATATTATTCTGGTGAGCTTTGATGTACAATAAGTAGTCAAACTTCTTCTGTCTAACTAGTATACTCCTTATGCTTAAAGCTTAGCAATTCTTCTTGACTCAAGAACTGTGTTGTCCTTTGGTCAAGGATAGTAAGAGATAAAGATGTTTGAGAGTGCTCTATGTTAAACAGTCTCAGGAAAGGTAATTGAGTTCTAATGTTACAAACTTAAAACCTTAGGGTTGGTTAGAAGAAAGAACTTTGTATAGAGTTTATACAAGAGAACTCAATAGAGAACTCTGTATAGGATTGTTTATCTTATATATCTAAGACTAATGGTCCATGCTCTACTACATTAGCCTACCCTAAATAACCATGTGTTTACCTTAAGATCAACATGTGTATAATATACTGTATAATGTTATTTTTTCAGATTTTTCTACTATCTTCCATTATGACCTGTAACATCATGCTAAACCCTAACCCTAGTTCCTAATCCTTAATTAAAGATAATACTATCTTTAGTCAAGAAGAATTTTTTTTGTTCAATAATTTATTATATAGTGCTTGATTATAGTGTGTGATAAACTACACACAACAAGTAATCTATAATTTTTTTCTCAGGAGACAAAAACCTTCTTCATAGACAAAGAGATACTATTAGTGATAACAGAAATTAAAGAGAAAGCATATTTCTAGGAGATATAACACTTACATTAGTAACAACAACAAGAGTGGAGAGAGAAGAGACTGCTTCAAGACAAAGATGGTTTAGAGATTTCAGATAAGCTGTACAATTATTGAGGCTTGAATGATTGTAAGAATAGAAGAAAATATGATTAAGAAAGCTGTTTAGCAGTTTATAACCTGATATATTGTATAGTCTTAGCATTCAAGAAATTAAAGTGTTCAGTGAGATTGAGAAGTGATGCTCCAGTATCAAGAAAAGGGCCCTTCAAATGTGCACACTAGGTATTATTTAAGAGGGTAAGCAATCATAGATAAGGGCAAGTACTCTTTGAGTTTTTAATACTAGGTCAAAACATCAGTATATGTTATAAAGGAAGAGTAGCAGTCCTGAGATAAGATTGCTTAATCAGCTTCTTTAGATAGAGTTGAATCAGAATAAGGCTTATCAAAGTCTCAGTTCTACTAGTGGGTGAAGTATACTAAGATTCAAAAAGCAGCCTTGCATTGTATAGCTGCTAAAAGTAGTATTTAGGCCTTGGTAGGTACTTTAACAAAGAATTAAAGTCAAAAGCCATAGGTAGCAATAAGAATGATATAAGAGCAATATAAAAGCTATTTCTGAAGTGGTAACAGACCTCTTGTTAAGTTCTCAAGCATACACATTATTTTAATAGTAGACAGTACTTTAGTGAAGTAGTAACAAACATGTTTCTCAAAGAATAGATATTGATCAAAGTAAAAGCCTAAGTATCTCCAATATATCTTAGGCCTGAGAATAAGGGCACCAATTGCTGGAAGATCTAACTCTAGATTAAAGTTGTTATATACTCTAGAAAAATAAAATATTTCCAACTGTCATACTCTATAACTAAGCCAAACAATACTATTAAGTTAATGACTACTCTATAGTTAATATAAAGCTCTGGGTAAAAGATTAGAATACTATTTGTTACAAACTTCATTCAGCTTGTATCTCCATAACCAGTAGACCAATTTTCACAAACTAAGTTGTGTTGTAAAGCCCCAAATGAGGGATGTACAAAAGCAACAACAAACAACTGAGATATCAGGTCATCAGTAACTGTAAAATCTTTGTTTGCTAATATTTTATAAACAACTGAATAGATTTATACCATTAAACTTGTATTGAAAAGTGCTCATCAAACCATTTCTAATGATATCTTATATGGTACATTATATAGTAATAAGTATTCATAGAGATACAAGTATATCAATATAGTGACATAATTAGTTACCTTCTAAAATTAGCCTGACAGTTGCTATAACAGATGATAGCTCCTATCAGGTATGAGTTTTGATCATGTAATGGAAACAGCTTGCACACAGACTATCACTCTTTTGTATATATACTTTTGTGTCTAAAGATTAGACCTCAGACTTAACAACATCAATTTTCATCAATCTTTATCCTTTATTATCTGTATTAATCTTAATCATCATTGTTATTATTATTGAACTTCTGAATTACTCCTAAACCTCTAAGAGTGCACCTAAGGTTCAGATATCACAAATAAGTAAGTAGTTCATTTTGTGATACTATTGTCAACAAATAAAAGAATAGAAGTATTTAAGAGAAAGAATAGAACCTTGTTCTATACCTACATCTATATTATAAGTACTAGAGAGAAATGAGTTCCAGAAGTACTGAGCTGATCTATCTACAAGATAGTCAGAAAAGAAGTCCATAATGCAGTCTGGAAATCCAAAGTGTCTAAAAATCAAATTAAGCATACTATAGTTCAAAGAGGAAAAGAATTGCATAATATCAAATATTACTATACTAGTTTTAGGTTTCTTAACCCAGCTGGCTTAAACCTAGTATGTTAGAAACACACTAGCATCTTCAGTAGACTGTTAGATTATATCTTCAAGCTGGTTAGGATAAAGGATACTGTATCTAACAGCATCAAACTGGAGTCATCTAGTAACTATCTTCTTAATGAGCTTACCAAGTATGTTAAGTAGAATAATAAGTCTGAAAGTCTTAGAGATATTATAAGTAGGTTTACTCAGCTTAGGTATGATAATAGAAACCAACTCCTTAAAGTGTCTGGGCCAATGTTGTAGTGATAAACATATATTGGTCAAAAAGAGAATGTCTATAGCATAGGTATTATTAGCAAGAATGAGCTTGAGATATTACTAAGTAATATGGTCAGGACCTGGAGTAAAAACATTAGAGCAGTCTATAAGTGCCTTTTGCATCTCCAACATTGAAAATAGTACTCAAGAGCAAGAAGCCTGACTAGAGATCTCATTTAAAACAGAAAGATCAATAGAACAATTAGCTATAGTATTATAGAACTTGTGAAGAGTGCTTCACAAATCTTGGAGGTTATTGCAGAGTTGCTCTTAGAAGCAAATAGCCTTTACTGTAGGCAACTTATGTTGTTTGATCTAGCTTATTAGATTTATAAAGCAAAAGAAGAACTAGTCAGAGTGCTTTCTAGTTCACCTGTAAGTCTCTAGTATAGTTTTGTACTCATTGTTTCACCACTCCTTAGACCAAGTATTGATCATGGTTTTCTTTGTATAAGTAGCCTAGCAATCAGCAAAGAGCTCTGACATTGTCTTAAAGAGTGAGTCAAGACTAGTAACAGAGTATAAAGTATAAAAGTTGAGCTAAGAGCTCTTTACTTACAAAAAGCAAAAAGACCACTTTCTCTTCACTATTGCATTGAAGAACTATTCTGTATATATAGATGTTATCTGAAGTAATAAAAAAGTCAAATATAAGAGAGGCATGGTCTGAAGGTTGTCTAAGATCAGGCTTAATGAGTAGAAATAGAGAGTGCTGCAATAGAGCATACAAGACAGCAAGAGTTAGCCAAGTCCCTTAAGGTTTGGCCAGCTGCAGGATATGAAGAGATGAATGGGTCCCATTCAGTATCTCTAACATTGAAGTTCTCTCTTATATACAACAAGTTAGAAATGTTCAGAGTTTTATTAGATAAGAAGTTTACAGTAATATGAAGGCTGTCAGAGTAGATATTTATGAAGAATTGACATATTTCTCTATTAAAAAAGATAGAAGCTGAATGTCTCTGTAGTTGACTATGTCTCTTCTGAAAGCAAAACAAAGTCTAGATAGTCTAGAGTGAATAAAACATATAACTCTGGATGTCTGTTTGAAGTTCTGTGGAAATTAGACTACCTGGGTCCAATCTTGATGAATAGGAGTACTAACAACTTTATCTCCTTTAGGAATTGTAGTAGATGGTGTAAATAAAATAAAATTCCAGAAATGTTCCTAGATAAATAGGATATTATACAAGTTCTTTTATATTTCAAGAAAGCTGTTCACCAGCATATACTTCTTGTGAACATTCTGTAAATAAATATGAAGCATGTTAGTGGTACTAGATATATTATTTACTGGGGCTAGTTATAGTACTGTAGTTAGCTTGTCTAAAGTATATCTTAGCAGCCTTATTAGCATACTATTGCTTGTCAAAGTGATGGTACCAAAATGAATACTTGTTGTCATCAGCAGTATAGTCTCATTTATAGTTTAAACACTTGAAAGTATGAAGACAAGATGCACCAGCTGTAGTAGCCTCTTTAAAAGAGTTAAACTTGGAATTGGCCTTGGATTACCAAGCTAAGAATTTATAGTTCTTTACTCTATGTAGACCACCATATTTTTGATATTTAGTGTCTTGAGTGTGGCAAGCATGTGTTGGGTATTCCCAGTGCTAGCAATTGTGATACTGAATAATTTTAGAGTATAAAAGAGTCTCTTAGACTGTAGTAGTATATCTTCCAAGGTTAAATGAATGATTAATGAGAGTTCTGCCCTTAGAATCTCTCTGGGAGCCCCAAATGTCAATCTAGATCACTAACATATTAGAGATTGGAAATATTTTCATAATATAAGGCAGAGATGCTAATATAACATCCTCAAAGAGAGGAGAGCCAGAAAGAGCTGCTACTATCTGGACAGGAGTAATAGGCAAATAAATATTAGAGTTTCAGTAGGAGATGCCTAAAACTATCAGAAAAAATTTGAACTAAGGCAAGTGAGGCTCTACCTCAGTAGTTTTACTAAGACTAGCAGTTTTCTTTAGCTACTGCTTAATCACTTCTTGCTCTACTACTAAAGTAATAGAGTTGGTAGACATAGACATACCATTCCATACCTTAAGAACAAACTCTATTCTGAGTTTAGAGCAAGCCTTAACCAAGTCTTTCTTATAGGACTTTTGTTATTTTAAGTATATCTGAGGTATTGGGATAAATAGCACTTTCTTAAGAAGCATCTGTACTATTTAAGCTGGTCTGGTATATAAAAATGATTATAGCTTAAGGAAGGTTAGTAAATATTTCCTTAAGCTATACAAGTACAAAAAGCTCTTATGAGATGAGACAGGAGAAAATCTTGAGGCTTGCTGAGTAATGTTGGATTTTGTAGTCTGAGAAAATGATTTGATCTTAGACTTGGGTTTGGAGGCCAAGAGAATAAGAAAAGGTGCCATCTTGGGCTTGATGGTCTTAGATATTTTTATAGCTAGACTAAGTATTACAGCTGAACTAGAATGAGTTGTCTCAGCTTTAGGAAGAGAAAAAGTCCATAAATGAGTGATGTCTTGCTTCTAGAGTCAGAAGAAGACATAAAAGAAAGGAAAAAGGTTTTTCTCTTTCCCTTGTACTTTTCTTTAGAGACTAAAGTAAAAGCAACTTAAGTCTCTGGTATATCAACAACTATCTCAATATCAGGAGAGAATGTTGGAACAGAATCAGGACCATAGATATTTCTTATAGCTTCTACAAGAGTAAAAGTATCAGATTGAGATGAGACTTTAAAGTGGTTCTATTCAGCTTCAAAAATTACCTGAAGAAGATTTCAAACATAAGATCTAACTTCCAAGATAGTAGAGAATTAGTGAACAGATTTTCCTCTAAGAGAGTACTTTTTTATGAAGTATGTAAAATACTTCAGAGATAAAAAAAGCATCTTAGCATCAGTCTATAGATATCTAGAGTAACCAGACAGTGATAACACATGATAGTCACCATCTCACAACTCAGTATTCTGAGTGATGTTTCTATTTTCCAATAGAGAAGATGACTTAGCTAATCTATAGATCAGGTTGTATAATTCAAGGATAGGAGCTTGGGTTTTTAGGTATTTTGGGAGTATTTCCTGCTCTAGAAACCAAGTCTCTACTCTCCTTAGCAGATATCTGTAGCTCATAGCAGATACTATTTCTTCAAGAATTGAGGCAGAAAAAGTAGTAGGAAGTTTAAGGTACTTTCTTGGAGAAGAGTCTGTCTGTAGTCACTCTTGGGAAAGTAAGTATATTAGGATCCAAACACATGTCTCCCTTCTTATATTTTCCTAAAGAAGATAAAGCTATAGTCTTAGAAGAGATATTTCTGAAGGTAGAAGAAGTAGAAATACTTCTTAAGTATCTTGCAATATAATGAGTTTAAGGTCTCTCTCTTAAATATACTCATTTGCTAGCTCTAGAACTGCCTCTGAAAAGCAAGTTAGATAAGTCTGGAGACTTACTAATATATTGAGATGTTAGAGTTAAAGATGATAAACTTTGTTTTTCTTTTAATTTCTTCTTATTTTTATTTTTATTTTCATTTATTTTCTTATTTTCTTATTTTGAACTTAGAATTAGGGCTATAGTATGACATCACACCAACTTGCTTCTTTCTCTCTTACTACCATTTTGTATGGTAACATCCATAAGAGAATTAGTAGATATATTGTATTTTTTTACTTCAAACCCCCCAAAAAACTAACTAGAACTCTCTAAAAGTTGCTCAATGGATATTGAAATTGATATACCTAGAGAACATTCAGCTTTTTCTAGCCTTAACAGTTTCTGAGAAACATCTATCAATTCTACTATGTCTTTTATAAAATATACAGATCGAGTACAAGCCCAGACTATCAACCTGACTTGAGCTGAACAAGTTGAAAATAGAGAGGTTCAAAGCTTTTTCCTGTCCTATACATCTTTGAAGAAGGAAATTGACAGACACTATATATATGGAGCTTACAGTTGAGCCTATATACTTATTTCATACAATAGAAATTAATAATGCAAACAATTCTCAAGGTTTGGAGCCATTAGTAGCTTCTTCTCAAGGCCTGGAATCTTTGGTTATTTTGTTAACCAGTAGACCTACTGCTGTGAGATAGTAAATTTTGTTCAATCTCTTTGTTTGAAATTGATAAATATTTAGCTAGTAACACTAAAAATGTTACATGTTCTCTTCTCAAAATGATCTCATTCATTAAACAACATCATTTAAATAATAAAATGGCTAAAAATATTCTCTAAATTAGAGAATTTGGATTTGCAGCTTGGAAGTTTTTGACTGTAATATACAAATCTGGCTGGAATAAACTAACTGCTAATGACAAAGAAATATCATTTAAGCAATGTACTTGTAATAAGTACTACATCAATTATATAATAGTGGTCAAAACAGACCTATTAACATTTATCTTCTTAATAAGATTTCTTCATATTAATAAGTAGAATGGTCTTCTTTTTCAAGAGCTGAAATTATTGAAGCTGTTATAAAGTACAGTAGTTTATCTACCCTAGGCCTAGACCACATCTCTTGGAGACATCTTAAAAAGATTATAAAAGACTCTAAATATACCACCAACATTGTCAATATAGTGAATATATGTATCAATCCCAGCTATTAGCCATTGCATTTCAAGAAATCAATGTTCATCATCATTTCTGAACCTAATAAATTTGTATATGATAATATGAAGGCTTTTTGTCCAATTGTCCTTCTCAACATGTTAGAAAAGCTGATTGAAAAAGTAATGAGCAACAGAATACAAGTTTATTCAATTGCCTTTAATTTCCTTCATCCAAATCAACTGGGTAGTATTAAACAGCATTTGACAACTGATGCTGGTCTTTTTCTAACCCATCTTATACAAGCAGAATTATTATAATTGCTGTAATTTATGCTTCACAATATACAGATATTTGTCTTATGCTGGAAATATACTAGGGTTTGTTTTATCTTTGATCTATTATTAAACTGCACCTTGTCTTATCTTCATGTTGTATTGGTCAGCACCTCATGTACTAGTTAAGACCTTGTTATATTCTTCTTATTGTTTCCTTTAAGAACACCTTATGTATTCTTTATAGTCAACAAGTATATATAACTGTAAATACTATCTGATATTCTTATGCTTTATCAATTGATCATTTCTCTACTCTTATTCAAGCCTTTGCCTAAGTTGCAATCTAAGCCAAGTTTAAAGTTATAACAAGAATAGACAAAAGGTCTTTATACAAGTATTATTGTCTTTGATATCACTCAATTTTTCTCTTCTCTGAATTACTAACTTCTTCTGATGATTTTGAACAAAGTGGATTTTGACTTCACAATTTTCTAATTATCTAATTAACAAACAGATCCAATACATTTGGAACTTTTTTATTCTTTTTTCTCTAGAGCTAATATCAGTGTAGGTTAAGGATTTATATTCTCTTTTGTTTTTTCAGCTGTGTATATTGCTCCTATTTTTCATATATTTGAAAAGGAACTAAAAATCTTTTAATTTCTATTCCAGTTTCTATTCTTTTGTTTGTAAATAATGGTCTTTTGATTTCATAAGAGAAATATTATAAGAAATCAAATGTCTCTTTCTTCTATGGTTATAGTATCATTTTTTAACCAGTTTGGTCTGGTCATTAAACATAACAAATCAGAAGTATTCCACTTTTCAAAATAAATGAAGATCATCAACCTATCTCTTTTAGATTTAATATCTTTAGAGATCTCTTACTTAGGCCTAAGAATATATGGTGATATCTGAGTTTTTTATTTGATAAGAAACTATCTTTTTGACTCTCTCCAATATACAAGCATTTCTTATACAGAATGTATATCTTTTCTATAACCTTATATAGTTTTTAGCTCTAATATTTCAAAAGAGTGCTATTATACCAACCCCTTAAGAAACTGAAAAAAAAATACAGAGAAGAGTGGCTCTATGGATAATAGAAGTCTTCCAAACATCACCATTATGTGGAGTTGCAGCTATAGCCAGCCTTATCTTTATTCAATTCTACCTCAAAATTGTTGAACAACATCATCTTTGAATAGCAACTCTCTTTGAACACTATGCACTAAACTCTTTCTTGGATGAACAATACTCTAAGAAAGCCATTCCTTATTACATAGCTATATATCAACTGATGACTAAACAATGCTTGAAGATCAAAAGTCCCATAATTTTTCTTTTCATTCAGTTAACTGAAAAGATACTAATGATAAAGCCACATATTGAAACAAACTCAATAGTATTCATGAGGATTCCTCTGTTAGCCAAGACACTGTACTCATCATATCTAGTGTAAGTGTTAAGAATAATATTGCTATCTCAATCTCACATATTTGAAGAGGTCATGAAATTGTTACTAAAACTGAATGTATTGTCAACTGAAGATAAGCTTTTCACCATTAGATATGGTATTAGTTAAGCAACTCAAATATAAGATGTCACATATATTGTCATCATTACAAATGCTATTCTAGCTGCTAAACAAATATTTGATTTGTCCATTTACTCTTACCAACTCAATACTATTACATTATCTAGTAATCTGAGAAATTTTTTTCAATAAGAACAACAATAATTTAATCTCATTCTGAAATTTTTCTAGCAGTAACAAGTAGCCTCCACACTTATTGGTTGACAAAGAGTCAAGGTATTACAAAATAGATCCTATTTTCCTAGTAGAATATCATGGGAGTTTAGTAAAAGAAAA
>Ga0157359_1000563_pt1 | contig 13767 bp, 7 predicted proteins | sample AttcapACBM3_FD_111482 | JGI IMG/M metagenome (GOLD analysis project Ga0157359, IMG submission 111482) | Fungus gardens microbial communities from leaf cutter ant in Botucatu, State of São Paulo, Brazil - Atta capiguara ACBM3 | ecosystem: Host-associated > Fungi > Mycelium > Unclassified ...
GCAACTTGGTTATAAAGTCAACTGTTAGATAAGTTTACAACTTCTTTGGTACCTCACTTAACTTTAACTTCTCCAACAGTACCTCTGTCTAATTTTTCATCCTCTAACACATATCACATTCATCTACATAACTCTTTACATCTCTCATTACTCCTGGCTACTAATAATTTTTCATTACCAGCTCCATCATCTTCCATATTCAGCTACTAGTATATCATGATGCAACTGAATTATCTCTACTCTCAATTTCTTATCTTTCAGCACATACACCTTTCCTTCTTTCAACACCAAGTCCTCTTCTATCTGCCACTTATCTCCTTACAATATCTTAACTCTTGCATTCTTTATCTCTTCTACTACTCTAACTACTTCTTTGTCTTCTAGCTTTTGTATTTTTTCTACTATTTTTACTTTAGGTCCCTCTATTACTAATCTATGGATTTAATTAATAATAATTATTGTCATTTTCAGTCCCTACTTTCCAGTCTAATCATCTACTAAGTCTATTTGTCTTTTTCATTTTTGTATCTGGTACATGTTTTAGAGTGAAGTTGAATCTTGATATATATAGGGCTCAATGAGCTTGTCTTTGGTTTAGTTTCTGTGCCTTTATAAAATATTCCAAATTCTTATGGTCTGTCCAAACCTCAAACTTGAATTTTGTGCCTTTTAAAAGATGTCTCTAGTTTTCCAATTTCCTTATAACCACCAGCATCTTCTTATCATGAATCTCATAATTCCTTTCTATCTTATTTAGAGATTTTGAAAGGAACATCACTGGTCTCTATCTCTTATCTTCACACTTTATATATAATATCCCTTTATCATATAATCTGATACATTTACTTTCATCTTCATTTTTTTGTCTAAATCTGGTGCTACTAACACCAGTTCTTTTGTAAACCTTTTTTTCAACTTCTAAAACATCTTCTCTTGCTTTTCCATCTAATCCTACTTCTAATCTTTCTTGACCAAATTGTGTAATGGTTTGGCTATCACTGTGAAATCTTTAATAAACCATTAATAGTAATTTACCAGTCCTAAAAACTTCTGTATATTCTTAACTTCTTTTGGAGTTAGCTATTCCAAAATACCTTTCACTTTCTCCTCTTCCATTTTAATCCCCTCCAGTCCTATCACCACTCCTAAGAATCCTACTTTTCTCACCTTCCACTTGTATTTCTCTAGTTTCACATATAAGTTATTTTCCACCAATCTTTTTATTACTTCCTCTACTATTTCATTATGATCCTCTTCTTCCATTCTCACTATAACATCATCAATAAGGCTCATTACTTTCTCAGTGTTGATCAAGTTCTAAAGAATCTTGTTTATTATAATATGAAACATTGTTGGGAAGTTTGTGAGTCCAAAGAACATCACAGTTAGTTCAAACAACCCTTCTACTTGTTTCCCTCCTTTATCCATACATTATTGTATCTTCATTATAAATCCATCTTTGTAAATACTTTTTTTATACTAATTTTTTTACAATATCTGGAATTAAGGGCAAAAGTTAATTATTTTTTACAGTCTACTCATTTAAATACCTATGGTCCTGAACTATTTGCTTCTCACTATTCTTCTTTCCTACAAAAAACACCAGTGCTATTTGAGGTAACTTTGAGAGTCTGATATACCCCTTTCTCAATTATTCCTGAATGAACATGTATACCTTTTCTCTTTCTCAGTACAAACTCTTCCTTTGTTTTTATCACATGATCCTACACTTTTCTTACCAGTATTCTCTTACTTGGCTTCTTTCCAAACACATGAATCCATTTATAAAATTTTTCTAGCACCAACCTTTTTACTTCCTCTTCCAACTTTGCTATCTCTTTCTCCTCATCCCAGATCTCCCAGATCTCCCACTTTTCAGCTACTTTTTTCACTTCTATTGTCTTTTCTTTTTCTTTTTCTTCTTTTCTTCTTCTTTCTTTTGTTTCTTCTTCTCTTGTTTCTTTTCTTCTTTTTCTTTTTTCTCTTGTTCTTTTTCTTTTTACCACTCTAGTTTTCCCTGCTTTGGTCTCTACTGCTTCCCACATTCTTCTTGACATCTTATCATCTTCACTTCTCCCATTTTCCAATTGATCTCAGGGTTATGGTGAGCTAGCCATAGATTACACTTTATTTCTCTCCTTTAATAATATCTATCTTTGTTCTTTCTTTATGTTCTTGATAATAAATATTTACCTCTACCATATTTTCCATTGGTCTCTCCTTATTAAATATCTTATCTACATTTTTCACATAAATAGATCTCATCAATTTATTTCAATTTAAACCACTGCCTTTTTACAAACTCTAAGCTTATTACTTCTCTTAGTATTTTTTCTCTTTTATTTTTCTTATATTTACTGATTTCTTTCTTTCTTTTTCTTCTTTCTTAGCTTTTTTGTCTCTCAAAATACTCTTTCTGTCTTTCTCAGGTTCTTTTCTGTCCAGAATACTAGCTTGCATTACTCTATCAGCTAGTATATGGAATTTATTACAAGAGCCTAGTTAAGAACTACTAAACTCTCCTTCTTTTTTCAATTGTTCATTATATTTATATTTGTTAAAGTTGTGAATATTAGACTTGATCTCATTTTTCTTTCTTATTTTTATTTTTATTTTTATTTCTCTTCATTCAGGGTTAGGGTTTAGTATGACATCACAGTCACATAGTTATGTGGTTACAAGAAAAGATGTATTACAAACTCAAGATCTTAGGGTTGGTTAAGCAAATGAACCTTATATTAGATTAATACAAGAGAACTTAATAGAGTTCTTAGTATAATATATCTATCCATATATACTAACTAGTGATGGTCCATGCTCAACTATTTCTAGTCTGCTCTAAAGACCATGTATCAGCCATACAGTCAACATATGTTGTATACATTGTATGATATTAGTATTCTTAAACCTTATACTATATTCTAGATGACTATATGATTGTGTGACTATTACTGTGACCATGTCATCTTATGTGACTGATGTGTGACAGTATGATCATGACATCACTCTAATCCTAATTCTAGATCCAAGAAAAGAAAAAGAAAAAGAAAATTAAATAAAAAAGCTAGAGTCCAAGCTTTATATATCTAACAAGATAGTAGAAGCTTCTAAAATAATAATATTATACAATGTGCTTAACACATGTTGGTTTCAAGGTTTATATATGATCTTTAGAATAGATTAGGTATAATAGTAAACAAGAATAATTTATCAAGTAGATATATTGTACTAGGAACTCTATTGAGTTTTCTTATAGTTAACCCAATCCAAGAATTAACTTTTGATTTTAACCCTTGAGTCTTAAGTCATAACAATATTGTCTATTCCATTTTCCTTCCTTGGCCTACTAAATCTCAATTTCTACAATTCCTTGCAAGATAGCCAAATTCTTCACAATTATAACAATTTCTCCCACTATTTATATCTATTATATACAAATTCTTCCTTATTCCTCTTTCTCTCCCTACTTGTCTCTGCAGAGAGTTTCTGACTACTACTGTATTTGTTCTTTCTACTTCTTCTATTAGAATAGTATTAAGATTGTAAGAAATAAACTCAATTCTTTATTATTTTATTTTCTTATTTTTATTTTTATTTCAATTTATTTTCATATTTCTATCTTTAGAGCTCTGGGGTTAGGGTTAGAAGTGATTAGTCGCACTGTTACATCTGTCACATCTGATGGTGTGGTCACAACATTGATCATGGGACTAGAGAGAAGAGAGTAGAAGATTCTAGAACAAAATAACATTATACAACATGGACACCATATGTTGGCATCATGCTTAACATATGGTCATTTAATATAGGATGCATAGTACCTAGCATAGACCATCTGTAGGAGTATATAAGGTAGACTGTTTCATAAAGAGATTTCTATCAAGTTCTCTTATGTTACCCTATATAAGGTTCTGCTCTCAAGTCCACTCTAAGACTTTTGAGTTATAACAAGTAGGCCTTTCTGGCATTTACTGTATCTTCTGCCTTCTGAGCTATACTTGAGGTAGAGGCATTCATAGCCTGAATCCCTTCTGGTTGTTTACTATACCTATCTGTTTCTGCTTCTGATTTCTACTTTCTTTCTTTCTATTTTGTTTTTATTTCTTTCTCTTACTCCCTCTCTAATATCTATTCAAATTAGTAGCATATTTGTACTACTGCTCAATGCTAGTTTGAGGCCTTTTTGCCTTCATCAACTTTCTTTTGATTACTCCATTCATTTCTCTTTTAAATTCCTTTACCAATGCTCTTCTCTCATATCTACTTCTTCTAGCTGCCCTTCTAAACCCTTGTATGAACTCTTTCATAATCTTACCTCTTTGTTCTACCTTCTTGAGTTCATCCACTTTGACTGACTCTTTATTCTCTCTTCTGAACTCTTTTTTAGCTCTAACCCCTACTAATCCAAATTTTACTTCTCTTATTTCCAAATCTTTCAACAAATTCTCCTTATATATATTAGCTAATCTTCTCTATATATATGATAGTGCCCATTGAATTTGTTTCTTTACTGACATTCTCCTCATTCTTATTCTCAAATATAACCTATATGCCATAATAAATCCTCCTACTCTACTAACTTGGCCACCTCTATATTAAATCTTATGTTAGATCTTTTTGCTGCTGCTCCTTCTTCTCTTCTTGCTAATAATATCTGTAATGTCACTGTCTCATCTAAAGCAACAGCTAGTTGATGTTGTATTGACTCATAATGTTATAATATAGGGGAGAGTCAATTGATAATAATGATTATAGTAGTGGTATTGGGAATGAGTATGTATAAAGTAGTAGTAAAGAAAAGCTAGTGCTGGCCTCACTCTTAGACTTATATTTTGAACTTGAAATACCCTTTATAAGTATTAGTAAGCTCTTTTCTTATTCTACTTCATACTTTCGACTAAATATCTCAACTACTGACTACTGCCTTAAGAGAAATATAAGTGATTTTGGTTTAAGAAGACTATTCTACTCTAGACAAGATTTTAAGAGCATCTGCTATTCTACTGCATATACTGGTCACAAGAGAGCTAATAACACAAAGCTGATAATAGAAAAAAGTATAAATCATGTCCATATAAGATGATACTTTCAAAATACACTAGTAGGCTTTGATGCAAACAAATGGCTAAGCTTCTCCTGCCTAGCTAGTATATCTCTTATACCTAGAGCCTAACAATTCTTCTTGATGAAAAGTAATGTTGTTTTTGATCAAAGATGATAAGAGAGTAAAGAATAGAAAGGCCTTGGTGTTAAGCAATTTTAAGAAAGAATATCAAGTTCTAATATTACAAACTCAAGATCTTAGAGCAGATCAAGAATAAAAACCTTGTATTAAGATAAACACAAGAAAACTCAATGGAGTTTCTAGTACAAACTTATCTACTTTATATACACTAGGCCACTAGTCCATATAATAGTACTATTAACCTATCCTAAAAACAATGTGTTATCTATAAGGTTAACATGTGTTAAACATGTTGTAGTAATATTGTTTTTTTCTAGAATCTTCTACTATGTTCTATTATGAAACATGATTATATGACTGTGACCAGCATATAACATAGAGTCATGCAATATGACAATTTTGTGACTGTGACATGTGATGTCACACTAAGCCTAACCCTAAGTCCCAAAAATAAAATAAAAATGAGAAATAAAATAAAAAATAGTTAAGTCTAATATTTATAATTCTGACAATTAATTACTATACTAGTATGATTTTGAATGTCCAAATAATGAGTGAGAATAAAAAGTACTAGAATCTAGTACATAAGACTATAAGAGTTTAACAAGTCTCTTAAGGTCTGGTTAGCTACAGAATATAAAGAAATAGATAAGTCTTATTTAATATTTCTGTTGTTTAAGCTCTCTTCTATATATAACAAGTTGGAAATGTTCAGAGTTTTATTAGATAAGAAGTTTACACTGATATAAAAGCAATTAGAGTAGATATTCATGAAGAATTAATATCTGCCTCTATTGAAAAAGAATAGAAGTTAAATGTCTCTGTAGTTGACTATATTTCTCCTGAGAAAGCAAAACAAAGTCTAGACAGTCTAGGATGAATAAAACACATAACTCTAGATATTTGCTTAGAATTCTGTAGAAATTGGACCACTTGGGCACAATCTGGATGAATAGAAGTACTAATAACTTTATCTCTTTCAAAATTTGTAGTAAATGGTATAAAGCAGATAAAGTTCTAGAGAGGTTTCTGGATAAAGAGGATATTATACAAGTTCTTCTGTGTTTTAAGAAGACTGTCAACTAGTGCATAATTTTTACAAACATTTTGTGAATAAATATGGAGCATATTGGTTATACTAGACAAACTTATTGACAAAAGTCTCTTACTGAAGCCAGTTATAATACTGTAGTTGGCTTATTCAGAATGTATCTTAGCAGCATTTTTAGCATACTATTGCTTTTTAAAGCAATGGTACCAGAATAAACACTTATTGTTGTTAGTAGTATAGTTTTTCTTGAAAGTGTAAGAATAAGATATACTAGCAGCAGTAGCCTTTTTGAGAAAGTTAAACTTGATATTGGCCTTGCAATACTAAACTAAGAGTTTGTAGTTCTCCACTCTTGTTATAAGTTAAGACTTAGTGACTAGTCAAAAGAAGAACCTTGTATAGATATCACAAATAAGACACTCACTGGTTGTGATATTTGAACTGAATAGTGTTCCAGGGATTCAGTATAAGGATGTCATGATGATAGATGATGGAAAGTATCAATAAGAATAATTAATGTTGTTAAGTCTGAGGTCTAGCCCTCAGACACAGAGATATATATACAAAAGAGTGATGGTTCATGTACAAGCTGTTGCCATTACATAATCAAAACTTGTACCTGATAGAAGCTGTCATCTGTTATAGCAGCTGTCAGGCTAATTTTAAAAGGTAACCAATTATGTTACTATATTGATATGCTTGTATCTCTACCAATACTTATTGCTTTGAGACACACATCATATATCATTGTAAATGAATTGATGAGCACTTTCCAACGCAAGTTCAATCATGCAAATCCGTTCAGCCATTCATGAGATATTAGCAGACAAAGCTTTTATAGCTACTGATGGCCTGATATCTCAGTCATTTGTTGTTGCTTTTGTACATCTTACATATATACAAATAGTCTTCATTTGAGGCTTTCCAGAGAAACTTATTTTGTGAAAATTATTATAGAGATACAAGCTGAATGAAGTTTGTAACAATAACAAGTATGTGCTGAATGTTCTCAGTACTAGCAATTGTAATACTGAGTAACTACAAAGTATATAGCAGTTTCTTGGACTATCACAGTATATTGCTCAAAGTTGAATGAGCAGTTAATACGAGTCTTGCTCTTAGAGTCTCTCTAGAAGTTCTAAATAGCAATCCAGATCACTAATATATAAGATCTGGAAGATGTCTTCATAATATAATACATAAATACTAATATAATACTTTTAAAGAGAGGAAAGCTAAAAAGAGCTATTGTTATCTGGAAAGAAGTAATTGGGAAAAAAAGTATATAAGTCCTAGTAAAAGATGTCTAAAACCTTCAAAAATGATTTGGACTGAGGCAAGTAAGGCTCTACCTCAGTAGTCTTACTAAAACTAGTAGTTTTCTTTAGCTACTGTTTAATTACTTCTTACTTTACTGTTGAAGCAACAAAGTTAGTAGATATGAATATACTATTCTATGTCTTGCAAACAAACTCTACTCTGAGTTTAGACTAAGCCTCAACCAAGCTCTTATTATAGAACTTAACTATAGAAGCAATATTAGCTACAACTTCTATAATGGGCAAATCAAGTGAAATCAGGACCTGCTACTTAGTAGGCTTATAGATTGTCATTTTAAACACCATTAATATACTAGAATAACTGGCACTCCTTTAGGAAGCATCTGCACCACCTGAGCTGGCCTAATATATAGAAATTATTGTAGCTTGAGACAGGTTAGAAAACATCTCCTTAAGCTATAACAAGCATAGAAAGTTCTTATGAGATGAGATAGGAACAAACCTTGAATCTTGCTAAATAATGCTGGATTTTGCAGCCTAAGCAAATGATTTGACCTAGGCTTAGGTTTAGAAACCAAAAGAACAGAAGAAGATACTATCTGGGACTTGATAATCTTAGAGGTTATCATAACTAGACTAGATATCATAGTTGAACTCAGATGAGTTGTCACTGATTTTGAGACTGTACAAGTTGTTACAGCCTTGATAAGAGAAAGAATCTGTAAAATAAATAATGTCTTACTTCTAAAGTCAGAAAAAGATATAAAAAGAGAAAAAGCTTTACTCTTTTTCTTATACTTTCTGTTAGTAACTAGAGAAAAAGCAACTTCAGCCTCTAGTGTATCAATAGTTATCTTGATATTAGAAGAAGACATTGGAACAAGATTAGAACCATAGATAGTCCTTATAAGTCTTACAAGAGTAAAAGTATTAGATTGAGATAAGACTTTAAAGTGATTCTACATAGCTTTAGAAATATCTTTGAGCAGGTTTCAGATATAAGAGCTAGCTTCCAAAATAGTAGGAAATTAGTTAATAGAATGTTCTTCAAGAGGATACTGTTACAATCACAAGACCTTAGAGTTGGTCGAGTAAAAAAACCTTGTATTGGGTTAACATAAGAGAACTTGATAGAGAACTTGGTACAAGATTGTCTATCTTATATACTAATACCTAATGGTCTGTGCGAGCTATTTCTAGCCTACCCTAAATGACCATGTGTACACCTTAAGGTCAACATGTGTATCATATGTTGTATAACATTATCTCTTCCAAAATGTTCTATATCCTTCCATGTGTTATGTGACTTGTGACTATGTCATTTGATGTGACCTGATGTGTGACAGCGTGATCTTGTCACTTCTAACCCTAGTTCTAAAAATAGACTAAAGGAAAATAAATCAAAAATAAAATAAAAATAAGAAAAGAAAATAAGAAAAGTTAAGTTCACTTCTTACATTCTTGACAGATACTTTTTTATAAAGTGTGTAAGACATTCAAGAGAACCTCAAGATATTTAGAATAACTAAACAGTGATAGTATATAGTAGTCACTATCTTATAGCATATCATAAACAATGTTACTGTTTCCCAATTAGAAAGATAACTTAGCTGATTTATAAATCAGATTAGTTGGTTATAGAAGATTGGGGTTTTTAGGTACTTTAAAAAGTAGTCTCTGTCCTCCTCATTAGACATCTAGTCATTCCAGCTCATAGTAAATACTTTTCCTTCAGAAATTTAGACAGGAAAAACAATAGAAAGCTTAAGAAAAAACACTTTCTTGGAGAAAAGTCTACCTGTAGTCATTCTTAGAACAGTATGTATTTTAAGGTTTGATCTCATATATTATCCTCACTTTCTCCTAAGTGATATCAAGCTAAGATAGAAGAAGAGACCTTCTTAGAGATAGAAGAAGCAGAAATACTCCTTGAAGAGTATCTTGTAATATGATGAGTTTGAAGTCTCCCTCTTGAATGAATTCATTTACCAGCTCTAGAACTGGCTTTAGAGAGCAAATTAGATAAGTCTGAAGACTTATCAACACATTAAAAACTATCCTAGAGACTAGAAGGAAGTACAGAATTTTTCATTAATTGATTTGGATTTTTAAAGTTAACCATAGTAGTGGTGGTTAGAAAAAGAGAAGTGTGTGACAATATTTTAGTCTTTATCCAGACATTGAAAAAGTGCTACAAGATAGTTTTCAAAGTCTTAGAAGTCCTAGCAGAATACAAGCTATTTCTTTGTTCCAAGAAGTGCAAGTTCAATAGACAACAAATAGAGTATTTAAGCTTCATTATTTCCAAAGATCAAGTTGAAATAGACCTAGTAAAGATAGCTAAAGTTTATAACTAGCATATTTCACAAAACTAAACTGACATATAGACATTTCTTGACTTTGTTAATTTTACTAGAAATTTTCAAATATAACCTGACTTCTATTCAGTATGATAGAAAGTAGTAGTATATAGGTTTGGAGGCAAAAGGTTTTTGAATTATTTTTTATTTTTTTCTTACTTTATAGTTTAGTTTAAGAAAGTATAATATAACATCATATATGACAGTCATAAGATCATAAGAGTATAATAGAGATATAAAATATGTTATAGCTATAGTGTTGTAGCAACCACTTGCTGGAATAGCACTCGTAGTATGCTAACTTCAGCAAAGCTCTCAGATGGCTATCTAGTAGTGGGGATTACAAGAGAACTCAACAAGGAGCCCTTGCTGTATTGCTCCTCTATTTATATAAATACATCATGGTCTGTGCTACAACAATATTAACCTGCCCTTATGTCCATGTATCGTCCTCATATCTTATTACTCATCCACATATGTTTTCCTTAAGGCCACCATGCTTCCTACATGTGCCCTGATATCATACCTTTAATCTCCGCTGTATATGTGCACACTATGTGTACACCATGAGGAACCCATGTCTCTTGACGTCATCCCTAACCCTAACTCTGATCTAGACTCCTCTCAATTCTTCTAGACTGTTCTAGACTCTATCACATGACTTCCTAGTCACGTGCTCTTCATCCGTTATGGACTAATAAAATACTATCTATTTATGTCTGGCTAACCCTAACCCTAGCCAAAGTCTGTCCACACTCTCATCTTATAACATATAGTTATATAATCAGGTGAATATTGTAGAACCTACAAAAAGATTTAGTTATTACTTTAAAGTAGGTTAGCATAATGTATATAGACCAATACTATTATATGCCAAGTCCAATCCTATAAATAACCTATTTTCCATAGTAGTGTTATTACTCTATAAGACTTTGTACATAATTTATCCTTTACAGCAGTATTATTATCTTACAAAACTTTTGTTTATAATCCATCTTCCATAGTAGTGCTATTACTCTATTCAAACTCCATCAGTACTCAGTTTTTCACAGTAAAGTTAACTTTTTTCCAACCCAAACTTCTATTAGTGTCTTCCTACTAGAATATCTACTCAGCATAACTGCTAACATCACTCAAGACTGTACTATGAAGTAATAGTACCATACAAGTACTCTTTATTATTTTTTAGTACTTAAGAACTAGTAGATACACTCTAATAATCAACAATGACCATTGTTAAACACTAAACTCTAATGTTTATAATAACATACTTATTCTGTTAGAATTCAATCTCTTGGACTTTATTTTACTTCTCTAAAGTTACAACTATGTAGCAAGTAAATGGTATAGTATATAAACTGAAGCCAAGATCATTCACAGAGCCTACAACTTTTTGCTTCTTGTATTAGTTTCCATACTTAGTACAAATCTCATATAACCTCACAGACTTTCACTTCCAAGTATAAACTATGCCTAATAAATACTTAGAGTATAAAGTAAACTATCTTGTATTAGAAGCTCTATCAAGTTTTGGCATCTCCATCCTATTCTTTATTCTTTGACACTGATCACATCTTTTCGTATTAGTCAATATATGAGTATGCTTTTGGCACAACTCAAGGACTTAAGTTATAACAAGTCTTAGCTTTTTCAGATATCAAAGTTCTATCTAGTATTGAAGTAGATAGCTTAGGCTTTGCAACTAGAGCATTTTTCTCTTGATTATTCAAGAAAGATAACCAGTTATATTTTTCATCAAGTTTTTGTTTCCTATTAAGTATAATGATAAGATCTACAACAAGAAAATATTAGCAATTATTCAAGCTCTTAAGAAATAGCATTACTTTCTGAAAAAAGCAGAAACTTCAGTTAAGATTTGGATAGATCACAAGAATCTTAAGTATTTATAATAGTTAAGAAACTCAACTAAAGACAAGTCTGATGATTGTTGTATTTAATTTTGTGCTACATCACTATCTTAGAAAATTTATGGACAAGTCTAATATACTATTTCAAAGACTAGATTATAACACTAGCTCATACAACAATGAAGATATGGTTTTGATTAAGCTGGAGTTTCTTACTGTTATAGAGATTACTAAGTGTATAGTCTGTAATCAATAGTATATAGCAATAAGTATTTATAGAGATACAAGCATATCAATGTAGTGACATAATTAGTTATCTTTTAAAATTAGCCTAACAGCTGCTATAACAGATAACAGCTCCCATCAGGTATGAGTTTTGATCATGTGATGGCAACAGCTTACACACATACTATCACTCTTTTGTATATATACTTCTGTGTTTGAGAATTAGACCTCAGACTTAACAACATCAATTTTCATCCATTTACATCAATTTTTATTCTTTATTATCTGTATTGATCTTAATTATCATTGTCATCATGAATGAACTTCTGAATTACTTCTAAACCTCTGAGAGTGCACACATGGTTCTGATATTACAAATAAGTGAGTAGTTCATTTTGTGATAGTAGTCAGTGACAGTAGTTAGGTGGAAAAAAGATTATACTAGGATACAACAAGAGCTATGTAACACTAGTCTTTAACTGTGCACTAAAGAATATAAAAAGAACAGTATCAGTGTCAGGAATTAATAAAAGGAATAGAAATGATAATATGAAAGATTAGAATACATAAAATCCTTCAAAGAGTTCTTGTGAATACAAAAGGATAAAGTTAGGAAGGATAATATATGAGTAGCATCTGCTTATAAATGCTTTTCCTGGCTAACACACTCCTGTTGTGGCAACTACTAGTCACAAAGACCAATAGGGCACAAACAATAAATCTCTTAGTAGGATATTGTTGTGGAAATTACAAGAGAACTTAACAAGAAGTCTTTGCTGTATTTCTATACTATTTATATAAAAGTCCCATGGTCCATGCTAACAATAACTAACCCTACCCTCAAGTTCATATGTCAGCCATGAGTACACTATATGTATACTGCAAGATATATATGCTACTAATATGCTTCTTGATATTATTCTTCTTGCTCTTCTCCTCCAAGTCTAGACCTTGTGACTTTTGACTGTTACTATAACCATGTTATCTGATATGACTGATGTGTGACAGTGTAATTGTGACATCACTCTAACCCTAATTCTAGCTCCAAATAAAGAAAATAAAAGAAAAAGTCAAAAAAAAGAAAAGAAAAATATTAGTGTTCAGGTATATCACAACAACTTCTAAACAGTGAACCTTACACTATGTAACAAGCTTTTTAAGTGTCTCCAATAATACTATCTATCCTAGGTAATACATCTTAAAAACATCTCTCAAGTCAAATCTTATGACTGAAGATATAAACTGATACTCATCTTGCCAGTCTCTTCTAAACTGCTAGAACTCTCTAAAACTTATCTAAAAGTGATAGTAAATACTAACAATGCTTACTTGATAAAATAGAGTTTAAACTACTCTTGAGTAGGAGTATTCTGATGAGGGTTCTCTCTCTTACTCTCTTTTGCTCATGGCTTATGTATTAGTCTAAAAATACAAAGAATAGAACTAGAGAATAAAGACCAAAACCATAATGAAGCTCTCTAAGACCTAATAAGTATATGGCCATTTCTTCATTTGCAACCTAATATCAATCTATCACAAATGAGCTACTCACTAGTTGTGATACTGGAACTTAATGGTGTTTCAAAGGTTTAGTATAAGGAGATAATAATAATAGATGATAAGTAGTATCAACAGGAATAATTGATGTAAATTGATGTTATTAAGTCTGAGGTCTAATTCTCAAACACAGAAGTATATATACAAAAGAGTGATAGTCTGTGTACAAACTGTTGCTATTACATGATCAAAACTCATACCTGATGGGAGCTGTCATCTGTTATAGCAGCTGTCAGGCTAA
>Ga0157359_1000564_pt1 | contig 13761 bp, 12 predicted proteins | sample AttcapACBM3_FD_111482 | JGI IMG/M metagenome (GOLD analysis project Ga0157359, IMG submission 111482) | Fungus gardens microbial communities from leaf cutter ant in Botucatu, State of São Paulo, Brazil - Atta capiguara ACBM3 | ecosystem: Host-associated > Fungi > Mycelium > Unclassified ...
AAGGTTGAGGTGACGGCATCTGGCCATGTCACCTATCAACGGGCAAAAGAGATACAAAAGATTTATCATGATCTTTTTTCAGAAGTGAACTATCGGGATAATTTGATTAAAGGTCATATCCGTTTTTCAGCACCGGCTATCTTATGTGAGTTTGAAGCGAATAAATGGATTCACGCATATATGCTGGAAAATGAAAACGCAGAATTATGCCTGTTGTCCCGCGAACGCACTTCTCTGTCGGTAGCTTCCCCCGAATTCGATGATCTGGTGCTAAAAAGTGGCATGCTGGATACACCTGATTTAATCCATCAGTCTCTTTCCCCGGTAAAATTTGTGCTGTGTGCCACACCGGACTATCTTGCAGAACATGGTGATATAACAACGCCAAATGACCTGGCTGATCACTGGATAATGAAAGTCGATCATCCTTTTTTAAGTTCACCAGTTACGCTGACCTGTCAAAATAACACAGTGAATCTTGATATTCAGAACAACAGAAAACTGCTTTCTAATAATTTGTCCAGTATTCTGCATATGACGTTGTCTGGAGCGGGCGTGGCGTTGGCATTACCAGAATGGTTAGTGAGGGATGCGGTTAAAGAGGGAAAATTAGTCATCTTGTTACCAGAATGGAAGCTGCCGATGATGCCGGCTTATCTGGTGTGGCGTTATCGTGAAAAATATTCTGTCTTTTTTAATGATTTCAGGAAGTTTGTTGAGAAAAAATGGAATGATTTGATGCAGGTAGCCGGTAAGTAAGAACGTATCGGAATCCGTTATTAAGGCAGATTAATGACGGTATTTATATTTAGCCAGTAATAGCCAGTTGACACTCACCTCCTGGCTTTATTTTTTAGGTGTCATATCTTAGTTACAACATTCATTATCTTATATAACCCATATAAATGGTGAACTATGCAATAAACAAAAAAATCATTAAATAAAGTGATATCTTAAAATTAATAACGCCCATCAGGAAAAAACGTCGTTTCCCCCGATATATTGAAACAGGAAGAATTCAATTGAACTGAACGACAATCGCAACGAATCCGTCAGCATTTTATATCAATCTGTCTTCACGCACCTACTATACATAACCGGGCAGAATAACAAAGTTGATTATTCCGTCAGAATCCCCGCCCTTTTCATCGTATAGCCCTCTGGAGACCTCGCCCAATGCTGGCAGGGAGCAGTCAATCTTCCATAAACAGCAATGACCGCTCACTCAACTGGAGTTTCTCCCCCTGATAACGATGAGGCAACTGGTGATACGACGGGGCTGCAATGATGTGTTCGATGTTCTCAGACAACGCATTCAGGGCTTCCTGCATTTGTGGCAGGTAATTATGCGTGTCATAAACCCGGTCGATACCTTCCAGCGCATGATTCATAATTTTACGTGCCACATCATTGGGAGTATTCAACGCGGCCAGCCGCGAACGGGCTGTTCGGCGTAAATCACGCGTGGTAAAAGGCTCCAGACCCAACCCACGATCCGCCCGGATCATCCGTCGTAGCGCCTGAGTGACCGCGCCTTTCGATAAAGGTTGTGACAGTGTCACGGGTGAAGGCACCAGCCAGGGAGAATCATCCGGGCTGGCACGCATTAATGCCTCAATACAGGTACGCATTAACGGTGTGATCGGTAAAACATGTTCACGCAGAGACTTATTACGATTCCCCTGATGCCAAATGCCGGAATCCAGATTAAATTCAGACTTACGTGCCTGCACCACTTCGTCCGGTCTTCTGGCCGATAACAAACAGAAACGCAATGCCCAGCGACACTGCTCTGAAATATCCCATTCATCCAGTCCATGCCAGAATACCCAGATCTCAGCATCACTCAGTGTACGTGTTCCTGGTGGTGTATTTTTTCCGGCAATATCGCGTTTTTTCATCGCACTTAATGGCGAATGGTCGATATATCCCTGAATTTCTGCCCAACTGAGAAACTGCTTACACAGAGAAAAGACCCGCCGGGCTTCTTCCTTTTTTCCCTCTGCAATCAAAATATTAAACAGACGGTTGAACTGTAAACGGGACACATTTCCCAACGGCCGATCGCCAATGACCGGCAGGACATGTTTCAGCAAAGAAGATACCGCAATCTCTGGCCGACGCCGGGTTTGCAGTAACGACAACCTCACCCACAGTTTCATGACCTGTTGCACACTCCCTTCGTCACCACATTCCAGCTCTGCCAGTGAAGCGCTACGCACTTCATGCAACCAGAGCAATACATGGCGCCCGACATGTGGCGAATGTAAAACAGGTAATGTCTGCGTTTTCATTATGTACTTCCCTCAACCACATTCGACTGTGGCATATCTCACCTGCAGAAGATCAGTTCACGTTCTGGTTCATCAACGGATATTGATGAACCAATATTCCAGTGATTTTCCTTCTATTTTAACCAGTTACGACCTGTGACTCCAGACTTAATAGGTCTGGAGTCACAAAAAGAACGATACGTGAAATCTGAGAAAAAATGTATAGCAGTATCAACAAAATTATTTGAAGTGCAGGAAAGAGAAAAACGATCAAATGGAGGCCAATTTCATCACCCTTCTGTATATAAAATCATCATCCACAGAGGCGGACAAAAAAATAGCCCATGTTGTTCCCTATCAGCCTGCAAGCCGGTTGGCTTCAACATCCAAATTTCATACACTGCCAAATATTGTGATCACGATTGAAGAATGAGGAATATTGAGTGGAAGACAGTCAGGCAACAAAAGAATCGAGTCAGATTTATCGTATCTCCTGGTTAGGCTATATCCGCCCCGTCATAAAATTTCTGGTTATTCTGGTACTCTGTGCCCTGTTTATTCTCAATCTGGATGCTATTGCTGCAATGATTAATTTTCCGGCATTAATATCCAGTCCTTTTGCCATCGCAGTACCTGCAGTGATTGCGCTTCTGGCATCCATCAGCTTTGTGTTGAGAATTTATTATTTACGCACACTGAAATTCATTATTAATCATGATGGCGTTTACCTTTTCCGTGGTATCTTTCCATGGACAAAAGGCACAACAGGAACCCTGTGGCAGGATATTGCAGATGCACAATACTTCCCTGGATTTATTGCCTGGTTAACCAAAACCTACAGCGTGCAGGTCAGATTCCGTTTTAACAAATCTAATGAGACATTTGTTCCTTACATTTGGAATGGTCATCGTGCCGTGATGGCGATCAATAAAGAGTTACAGGAACGCGCCCGATAATCGTTGAATTCCTGCCCCCATGGGCAGGAGTTTTCACCTAAAATGTACATCCTGTACAGCTTTTCCTTCCCCGATGTTTCCTGGTGGCTAAGATTTTAAGTGTTTTTGTATGTTGTAACTATGAAAAGAAAAAACCGTCATGGGTAAAATACAAAAAAATTTAAATAATCATTATATAACAACAAGTTAATTATTTTATTTATGGTTATAAAACATAAAAACTCAACATCTGGGCTATCCATAACCCCCCTCATCCATAAAAAGTAACCCTGCTTTTTCTACAAGAAAATCCATATCAGACTGAATATCACCTTAAGATAATGCTGATATATTCATCATTTGAAAGATATTTATACTTTATCTTGTCAACCACACTTTCTGGCACAACAACATGAGAATTCAGTATTATCCTGGTGACTTAAATTCGACGAATTTTCATGATCGGTGTCATAGCGTATAGATTTTTGGGCTGATGTAACATTTGAAAAAACATTTTTTGAAATAATTATTTTTTCATTCGGAATTTATCTGTACACTTGCGTCAGACATCAAAGATGACTAAATTTAAATCACCTCACATTTTACGGATCCCGTTATGAGTGAAGCTCTGAAAGTATTAAATAACATTCGTACCCTGCGTGCGCAGGCTCGTGAAATCGCTTTATCTGAACTGGAAGAAATTCTGGAAAAGTTTGAAGCTGTTGTTAGTGAAAAACGCGAAGAAGAAGCAGCTATTGCTTCAGAACAGAAAGAACGAGAAGAAAAACTGGAAAAATACCGTCAGATGTTACTGGAAGATGGTATTGATTTAAGTGAACTGACCGCTCTGGAAGGTAATACCACTAAAACACGTAACAAACGTGCTCCTCGCCCGGCTAAATATCAGTACACCGACGAAAACGGCGAAACCAAATCCTGGACAGGCCAGGGCCGTACACCTGCTGTCATTAAACGTGCACTGGATGCAGGCAAATCTCTTGATGATTTCCTGATCAAGTAATACGAAAAAAGGGCTGTCTGCAAAGACGGCCCTTTTTACTTCTAACGATTACGTTCAATCCTGAATGGATATCCCAGCTCCTGGTGAGCAAGGGTTACAGTGATTGAGTTACATCATTTCAAACGGTTTTATCTCTGCTGTTGGCGCAAGAACCGAATTGGATAATTCATCCAGTTCAATATTATTTTTAACACGCTCAGGCCAGTCGTGATTAGCTAACGCAGCTTTACCAATGGCAACAAAGTCTGCACCTTTTTCCAGAACCTGTTCAGCCAGTTCGCCATTATCCAAACCACCATTGATGATTAAAGTGGTATCAGGTGCTGCCTGACGCGCGATTTCTGCCAAAGAAAGTGTATTGTCGCTAAAAGCAGATTCCCAGGCTTTATATTCCGTTATATGAATATAATCGACGCCTGCTTCAGCAATCAGACTGAAAAGCTGTTTTGCTCCGGCTTCCCCTTCTTTCCATTTATGCTGGAAATCGTTCACTTTCCCCTGGGAAATTCTGACACCAAGAATAGCTTTATCGCCAAGACGTTTTTTCACAGCTTTAATCACTTCCAGTGTTAAAGTCAGTCGGCCGGTAAGATCGCCACCCCAACGGTCATTTCGCTGGTTGGAATAATCAGTCAAAAACTGATCCAGTAAATAACCGTTAGCCGCATGGATTTCCACACCATTAAAACCTGCCACTGAAACAGCCCGCTCTGCGCTGTCTGCAAAACTGTCGATGACATCCAGAATTTGCTGCTCTGTCATCTCAGTTGGCAGAGGATATTCACCCTCTCCGTGATAAAAACCTAATTGTTCACCCAAAGGACGCACAGCTGAAGGGGCAATAGTCTCTGAACGCCAGATATTTTTCTGGGATAATGCACCGGCATGCATTAATTGTGCGATAAATAGTGTGTTGTTCTGCTGAACATCATGAACGATCTGTTTCCACCCCTCAGCCTGAGCATCACTGGCAATTCCCGGTTGGTTTACATATGTCTGAGACCAGGTTTGATCGATATACAATCCTTCTGAAATTAATGCACCAAAACCACCCTTCGCGAAACTGGTGTAATATTTGCGCAGGGTTTCAGTAGGCATTCCATTTTCTGTAGCCGATATTCTGGTCATCGGGGCAAGAATAATCCGGTTACGAAATGCCTGTTTCGCAATACTTCCCGGCACAAACAGTGTTGGATAATGCATATGATCTCCTGATTTTTACGTTACAGGTACTATTGTAATCAGAGTTCGAGTCAGTCTTAATACGCTTACCACAACATACTGAATAACGCATTTCGATATAATGGACATTAAAGACGTTGAAATTTTCTGCAGTATTGCAGAAACAGGTAATCTTACCCGGGCGGCTGACCGACTAAAACTGACCACAATGAAAGTGTCCCGTCGCCTGGCTCAGCTCGAAGAAGAGTTGGGTGTACGCCTTTTTCAACGTACTACTCGTGCGCTTTCTCTCACTAACGAAGGCGAAGAATTTCTGCCTTTCGCTCACAGACTGATTGAAACGGAATCGACAGCAAAATCCATGTTCAGCACAGAAGCTCAACGTGCATATGGTTTGCTCCGAATTACTGCGCCATCAGGTATAGGCCGACGTTATATCCTGCCACTTTTGCCCGATTTTATGGCCGCCAATCCGGAATTGCAGATAGAGTTGAGTCTGAGCGAAGATATGACGGATATTGTGTCTCAGGGATATGACATCGCCATTCGTGTTGCTCCTTTAAAAGACTCTCAACTTATTGCGCATAAAATCGTCGAAAATCCACGTATTTTATGCGCATCGCCGGCATACATTCAGCAATATGGCCAACCCACAAACCTGGATGAGTTACGTGCTCACTATTGCCTTAAACTGTCTACCGTCCCGAACTGGACATTTGAAGCGGAAGACTTACATGAAACGCTGAACCCAACAGGACGATTCACCTGTTCCAATGTTGATGGCATACGGGAAATGTGTCTGGCAGGTGCGGGTATCGCGCAACTCACCGTCCTGGATGTCTTTCATGAACTACAGAGTGGTCGTCTTGTGGCTATCAATCTGGCTGATGTTCAATCGCAAACGTTGTCAGTTTGGGCATTAACACCCAGCCGCCAGTATACTCCCCTACGTGTTACTGCGTTTTTGCGTGTATTGAAACAATCATTGGGGGAATATGCTTTGGGGCAGAAGCATGAATGAACGGGTGCTGTGCGACGAGATAGTCCGTCGCGTTACCAGGGTTGTCAATGGCGAAGACCGCGGACTCACCGAATATCAAAGTTTGCTCCAAAAAATCAGGGAAAACCTCAAATGATCTTCATTCGGCTCCCAGTTTATCTGTATGTTATGTCGCTAACGATCGCCTGTTTCACAGCTTCGTCTGCCCCAACAGACAACTACGATTATATCGAAATCCAACGTAACGCAACACCGACCAGGATAAACAAGTGCACTGGCATACCGTTCTCTGTCGATCTAACTGATAGTGGGATCAAGCTGAAATCTGCGGCAGGCTAGTTGGTCGTTCGTAATGAACTGGAAGAAGCATCAGTAGAGGCTATCGTTGGCGATTTCTGGGACAACCAACAGTGCTTCATTGCGTTGAAGACAGCAGAAAGCGACGTTAATGAATCATATGACGTCTATGCTATTTCGCGTTCCTCTGCCCCCAGCAAAGTGTCCGGAATCCCCAGCATCGTTAATCCTGACTTCGTCGATGGCTCTGTCGTCAGTAGCTATCGGGATGCTGCCCGTTGGCACAAAGAAAAGATTTGTTATCCGCAAGCCCAGTCACCTCACCTCTGTGAAAAGCGCGACAGCCTGGACGACAACATCGAGAGCGTGAAAAAATGCACTACAAAAGATGATTGCCGAGCAACGGGCTTAGTCTTTTCGACCTCTGGAAAGCTTGTGAGTGGGCAAGTAACCAGCTCCAGGGTATTTATCATGCAGATTTCTTCTGATGGAGAAGCCACTCCGCTGCGCTCGTATCTGGTCAAAGGCGATAGAGTCAAGTTACTTGATTTCAAGAGCATCCGCAGCGAAACCTACTATCAGATTGAATACGATGGAAAAAGAACAATAGTAGGCTGGTTGAATGCGGATGACATTACCCCGTATTGAACGATGCCTAAAATCGACGTACCGGCGAGCCAAAACCATCACGCTCATCGTGGACAATTACATCATCCACAAAAGCTGGGAAACGCAGCGCGGGTTAAAGGAAAATCCCAAGTTCAGGGTGATTTATCAGCCCCTTTACTCACCCTGATTGAACCAAATCCAAGTCGAAAAGGGTTTAGACCACAGTATACTTATCAATCTCACAGCTTAAGATTTTCGGTTATAAGACCTAACCAGTCATTTGATAATTTTAGAGCACCAATAAATCGCAATGCTAATAGTGAGGAGTACAATGGGCTGGAAGGAGATGGCAGATCAAGCTCATATACAGCTATATAATTATATAGTTTTTTATTTTTTGCTGTTGCTACAGTGTGTTGTGGATCATTTAATTAAAAATACGAAAATTCCTACCCTGAACATTATTTAATGATTTGGTTGATCTTAAGTTTCCATAAAAACAATTCCCATGTATTGATTGGGGTAAATTTATAATGGTATAACTCTTTCCGACATTTCATCAGGAACATTGCTCCACTTTTTTCCAGGTACAGAACTGAGTAAAAAAATGATAACTGAGGCCTGAGTAAAAATGGCAGACAGGAAAGGAGGGAGTAAATGGATAAATATGTGGTAAGTGATGACGTTTTTATCAGTCAGGTTTGAAAGCATGTGGATTTCAGTCGCTTGCAATGGATAAGCACTGTGACGATGATAATTGGAGCAAGATCCGTGTCGGCGACATTGTTATCGTAAATATTAATAACATGGAACATGATAAAATGAAGATACCTGATAAAAATTAATTGAGTTGTTTTTCTTGTGAAGATATATCTTCACGGTAAATCAGGGTTCTTTCGGCACTTACTTGTTCAGAGTTTACATCTTCCCATAATAGTAAGATGTTGATGCCTGAACGTGTATATTTAACTAAATTATACTGACCTGTATTTATCTACAATTTTTATAGCACCCCGTTTTTTGACTCGGTCATTATACGAGTGAACACAATATTTTGTGTTCTTAGTTATCAAATTTAAACGAATGCGGTGTTCATATTGTTTATGAACCCTGGCAGTGGTTGTGGAGAGTTACTTATCTTTAGCTCTACACATTATTTTATATGCTAAAACAGCAACACAGGAAACAAAGATGAAAAAGATCTTATTTGCTTCATTACTCCCCGCTCTCATCGGTAGTGCTTTTCAAGTTTTTGCAGGGGCTCCAGCTCCCGCCACTGTCGATGGTGGAAAAATTAACTTTACGGGTTCTATCGTTGCCGCCCCTTGTGCTGTGGACAATGATTCTGGCGGTCAAATCATCAGACTTGGTCAGGTGGCCGCTAATAAACTGGCCGGGGCCGGGAGTACCAGCGCCAGTGTACCATTCTCTATTAAACTGACGGGTTGTGATCTCTCTGCTAAAGATGCGTCGGATGCGACTAAATCCGCGAGCTATACAAAAGCCTCCATTACTTTCAGTGGCAATACTGTTAGCGGAAATACGAAGGCTCTGGCTCTGTCCGGTAATATGGGTGGTGAAACAGTAGCACAGAATGTGGGAATTCAAATTCTGCAGAATGGTACTGCCGTCGCTGTTGATGGCTCCACTGCAACAGCGCAGAGTAAAATACATGCCGGTCAGAATGAAATTCCATTCAGCGCAAATTATGTGCAAGTTGGGGCGGAATCTGATGAAGTAGTTGCTGGTCTGGCGAATGCCAGCGTTAACTTCATGGTTAGCTACGAATAAAGCAATATATTAAAGGCAGGTGAAGTTTTCCTGCCTGTTTCTCTTTATTTTTAGCAAGGAGCTTCCATGTCTGGTATTTTATTGCGAAATACGCTGTGTGCCATTTTCGCTTCAACTGCACTTCTTATTTCATCGCTTGCCTGTGCCGGTGGGATTACTCTTGGGGGAACTCGTGTCGTTTATCCCACAAACTCAAAGCAGGTGAGTATTTCGGTGCGTAATACTTCAGAGAAGTCTAATTTCCTGGTCCAGTCCTGGATTGAACAGGCTGATGGAAAAAAAACCTCCGACTTTTTTGTTACCCCGCCACTCTATGCCAGTGGTCCCGGGCAAGAAAATACCCTTCGGTTGATGTATATTGGTCAAACGCCAAGAACGGATCGGGAAACTCTCTATTATTTCAACACTAAAGCTATCCCTGCTGTTGATAAAGAAAAATTTACCGGGAAAAATTTCCTGATGCTGACGGCTATAACGCGAATTAAGCTTTTTTTTCGTCCGGAAGGCTTGATGCCCTCCGTGGATAAGGCTCCAGGAGAACTGACGTTTAAGCGCGGCGATAATAGTCTGATTATTAACAACCCAACACCTTATTATATTACTCTGGCTCGATTAAAATTAGGCGATCAGGAACTGGAGGACACAATGGTTGCACCAAAGGGTAGTATCACGTTACCTCTGAAGACCACTGCAGCTCATACCATAACATTTAGAACTATTAATGATTACGGGTCTGTCACTCCAGTGCAGCATGCGGAACTTAAATAAAAACTGCTAATTAAAGCGTATTGAAATATTACAAACCAGTAGACATATACATAATTAAGAAACTGATAATATGAAACCACATCAATTCCTGTTGAGGCACGCTGCTATCGTGTTATTGTGTCTTCTTTCAAAGAAAGGTTATTCAGAATTATACTTTCCTCCTGAGCTTGTATCATCTGATCCTCAGATGATCGCAGACCTTTCTCGTTTTAATAATATGGGCGCCCAGCTTCCGGGGTATTATCTTGTTGATATTTATGTAAATGGAAAACTGTCTGGAAATCGAAATTTAAAATTTATTGATATAAATCATATAAAGAGGCGAGTTAATAAAGAGGATATTCGGGATAAAACCGGGCTTATGGCTTGCCTTACCCGTCAGGAACTGGACAGTTTTGGAGTCAAGATTGCCTCTTTTCGTGCCCTGCAAGCAGTAGCGGATGAGCAATGTATTTCTCCTGGAGAGTTTATTCCTGCGGCTTTTACCAGCTTTGATTTTCCACGAATGCGCTTAGACATCAGTATCCCACAGGCCGCTATGCGAAATGATGTCAGAGGTTATATTTCGCCCGATCGCTGGGATAACGGTATTAATGCTGGTCTGCTGAACTACAGCTTCAGTGGCAATAGTAGTCATGGACATTATGGTAACAGTAGCAGTCAATATCTCAATCTTAACAGCGGGCTGAATTTGGGCGCCTGGCGGTTTCGTGATTACCGTATTTGGAATGCCTACAATAATAAATACGCTGATTTTCACCAATGGCAGCATATTAAAAGCTACGCTGCGCGAACGATTATTCCTCTACGGAGTGAGCTGACGCTGGGAGACAGTAACACCAACAGTGATGTATTTGATTCTCTTGGGATCAGAGGAGCACTGATAGCGACCGATGACAGCATGTATCCTGACAGTCTCAGAGGATTTGCACCTGCGGTGAGAGGAACAGCCCGTACCAACGCTCAGGTGAGCATTCGGCAGAGTGGTTACATCATTTACCAGACTTATGTTTCTCCGGGGGCCTTTGTTATAAATGATCTCTATCCAATGTCATCCAGTGGCGACCTGGAAGTTTCTGTAAAAGAGGCTGACGGCAGCGTACAGCGATTTATCGTGCCTTATTCAACAGTTCCTGTTTTGCAGCGTGAAGGATACCTGAAGTATTCCGCAGCAATAGGGAACTATCAGTCTGGCAGTAATAGCTACAACCACCCGCAATTTATGCAGGGTACGTTGGTATGGGGAGGCCCTTATAATACTACCCTCTATGGCGGTTTACAGTATGCCAAAAATTACGTTGCCGGGCTCATTGGTACGGGGCTGAATCTGGGGCGGTTAGGTGCATTGTCTGCCGATGTAACCCAGGCTAACAGCACGCTTGCCGATGGGAATCGTTACCAGGGCCAGTCGTTGCGTTTTTTGTATGCCCGCTCTTTTGGCGATTTGGGGACAACATTTCAATTAACAGGCTATCGTTATTCAACTCAGGGATTCCATACGCTGGATGAAACAGCTTTAAAAGGCATGGAAGGCTGGCGTTATGATACAGATACTGTTGATGCTGAAGGTCGCCGGATCAAACGGCCTTATACGGATTATTATAATTTGTATAATAATAAACGCGCTAAAATACAGGCCAATATCTCTCAACGTATTGGTCAGGTGGGGTCGATATACCTTTCTGGTGTCCAGCAATCTTACTGGAATTCCAGTAATCTTAGCACCTCACTACAGGCTGGCTTCAATAGTTCGGTAGGCAGTATCAATTATAACCTCTCATATCAGTATAATCGGGATGGTAATCAGCCAAAGACAAATAAGTCAGTTTATGCATCATTCTCTGTTCCACTGGCTGCATTATTGCCTGCGTATAACCGTCATTCGATATATTTAACTTATAACTTGAACCACGATGACAATGGAAAAATATCCAGTCAGGCGGGAGCAAATGGAACGTTATTAGATGATAACCGATTAAGTTGGAGTATCTCTCAGGGATATTCACGTGGTGAGGGGAATAATGGAAATCTGCGTGGTAATTACCAGGGAGCATATGGTAACAGCAATTTAGGCTACAGCTATAGCAATAACTATAACCAGATAAGTTATGGGGTATCGGGTGGCGCTATTTTACACCGGAACGGATTGACGCTGGGACAACCTCTGGGTGACACCAGTGTTCTGGTGGCGGCTCCTGGAATCTCGGACGTAAATATAGAAAATGAAACCGGCGTTAAAACAGACTGGCGTGGATATGCAATTAAACCTTACGCTTCTGTTTATCGTGAAAACCGGGTGGCTCTGGATACCGACACACTGGATATCCATACTGACATTGATAAAGCTGTTAGCCATGTAATACCGACAAGGGGAGCCGTTGTCCGGGCTGTTTTCAAGGGCAGAACAGGCAATCGAATTCTTATGACATTACACCATAAAGGCAAGCCGTTACCTTTTGGCTCAATTGTAAGTGCAGGTGAAAGTAGCGGAATTGTGGGGGACGATGGGCAGGTATTCTTATCCGGAATGCCGGATGAAGGGATTATTCAGGCAACATGGGGGGATGGCGTAGAAAAACAGTGTTCGGCTCACTACCGGTTTCCGGAGAAAAAACAAATGGTAACACTATCGCAAATCACGCAGGTGTGTCGCTAATATTTTCGATACAGAATTCATATCGCTTCAATAAAATCAAATAACAGGATTTATTATATGTTAAATATATTTAAATATCATTTTTCTGGTAATAAACTCGCGATAACTTGTTGCCTGCTGAGTTTAGCATCCGGAGGCGCAGAGGCTGCAAATGATTCCGTAGACATTACAATTACTGGCAGAGTGTTAGCTAATACCTGTACTATTGATAAATCAGAATCAAAATTAAACCCGATTTTACCACCTATTTCCGATAGAGATATTAAAGGCGTGGGCGTTACCGGGCAAGAAATACCCGTTACCATTGCACTTAAGGATTGTGGTGCAAACGTTGAATCGGTAAAGGTGAGTGCAACAGGAACTTCCGGAAGCAGCAGTAATAAATCTGTTTTCGGTAACATGAATACAGATTCTAATGCGGCAACTGGCGTAGGGCTCTATTTTTTTAAGCGGGATACAGGCGTTGATAAATTCAATACCGATGGCAGTAATCCTGAGTCATATACACTGACACCCAGTCGGAACAATACGCTCAGTTTCCGAGCTTCATATGTCGGAACAGCGGATACTGTGACGGCCGGGGAGTTTCGGTCAGTCGTCACTCTGTCAATGACTTATCAATAAGCTATCATTAGCCACTTAAAAAGTAAGATTATGAAAAATAACAAGCTATGCTTTTTTCTGTTATTACTGATGCTGCCCCCTGGCCCTGGGTACTCACAAACCGTACTTGAGACCGGTACCGGCGCCCTCGATCTGGAGTTTGAAAACATTTATCCCTTGGGGGCACCTGCATGGTTTACCACCATAAATTATTATGTTGCACCTCGCGTTGACGGGGAGGAAGTATGTTTGATCACAAATTCAGATAATGACGTGACAATTGATATATCTTACGGTCTGGAAAGAAAAACGCAAAAAGTAAAGGCAACGGTTGAACAGTCTGCCACTTCTTCCGGACAGCGTCTGCGTGTTGATCTGCCCTCAAATCCGTTTAATAAGCCATTTGGCTACATCTTAAATTCGGTAAAAGGCCATATGACGATCCGATGCCCAACAACCCCGTACACTAAATCCGTGCACACATATGCCTACAATGTGGGTATAGATGATCAGCACTCAGAGAGTGCCGAATATCCGCTCAGTCTGGATCCGCAACATTACGTGAAACTTTCAGTACCCCAAAATCCTCTGGATTTAGGGGTACTGAATAAAAAATCTCACTACTC
>Ga0157359_1000565_pt1 | contig 13754 bp, 15 predicted proteins | sample AttcapACBM3_FD_111482 | JGI IMG/M metagenome (GOLD analysis project Ga0157359, IMG submission 111482) | Fungus gardens microbial communities from leaf cutter ant in Botucatu, State of São Paulo, Brazil - Atta capiguara ACBM3 | ecosystem: Host-associated > Fungi > Mycelium > Unclassified ...
AATGGACAAGCATAGGAAGACAATAGAGTAATCTATATGAAAGGAAGAATATATGTCCCAAACAACCAAAAGATACAAGAGCAAATCTTACAAGACAACTATAAGCCAGCAGAAATAAGATATCCAGGACAATAAAGAATGCTTGAGTTGATCAAGAGGAATTATTGGTGGTTGGAAATAAGAAACAATATTGAGAAATATGTCCAGGGATATCAGAAATGCCAGCAAAATAAAGTGCAACACATGAAGAAAGTAGGAGAACTTTATCTATTGGAAACACCTGAAAGACCATGGCAAGAGATTAGTATTGACATCATTAGACCACTTCCCAAATCAAATGACAAAGACACAATTGTGGTTATAGTAGATTAATTTACTAAGATAATCAGACTTAAAGCAACAACTATGACAGTATTATTGGAGGATATAGCCAAAATCTACAGAAATGAAATATGGAAGATATATGGAGTACCATAAAAAGTTCTTAGCAATAGGGGGCTTCAATTCACCTTACAATTCATAGAATACCTCAGTAAAGTATTAGGAACAAGAAGAATACTATCTATAGCATATCATTCTCAGATAGATAGTCAAACAGAAAGAATCAATCAAGGGATCAAAGTGTTCCTGCAACATTATGTTAATTACCAACAAGACAATTGGACAGAATAGTTATTAGTAGTGTAATTCCAATACAATGGCAAGAGACATACAGCTACAGATTATACCCCATTCAAACTTAACTTTGGAAGACATTCATAAAAAGGGAACCTAACAGTGAAAATAAAATTACTAAAGCTGAAAGACTTCCTTGAAGGATTACAAAGAAGTTGAAAAGCAGCAAAAAGATCAATGAAAATGGCAAAAGAAGCCATGAAGAGATAATTTGATAAGAAAAGACAAAATTTACAAGAACTGAAGCTAGGAGACAACATGTGGCTAGAAGCTAAAAATATCCAATTGAAATGACCATCCAAGAAGCTAAACCAGAAAAGATATAAACCTTTTAAAATTACAAAGAATATTAGTCAGAAAGCATTTCAGCTAGAGTTACTAGAAAGATAGACAATTCACAAAGTGTTTAATAAAGACTTGCTGACACAATGAAGGGAACTCCAATTCAAGAACAGCATATGGAACCAGCACCACCACCAAATATTATTAATGAAGAAGAAGAAAATGAAGTAGAAGAAGTATGAAACCATTAAAAATGAGAACATAATATATAATTCTTAGTTCATTGGAAAGGATATGAGAATGAAAATAATCAGTAGATAGTGGAAACAGGGTTACCAAATGCTAAGGAGACAATTTAAGATTACTAGATGAAGCTTTTGAGATAAAAGAAGAGGGTAAAACTCTAAGTTGACATCTTAAAACAAACCAAGCACTAAGAAATCAGTATAATGACCTACCAATTCACAACTGTACCTATCTCCCCTAATCCCTATTTTGCTTGCACTATTAATAACATGGACTTTATTATAACTTTAAACCATGAAAAAAAAGATTAGACCAGAAAATATCACAATAATTCAGAGATTGGAGATAATGGCCAATATTTGATTGTAAATCCAGAATCTAGTCAAGCTAGTAGATATTGCAAATAACTAGCCAGCAGATATTAATACTACATTACTTTAAACTAGAGAAACTCAATAAAGAACAAATTGGAAGAGATATCTAGAGCATATCAGAGAAACTCAGAAACATCATACATAGAGACATGGAGTGCCAAGCATACCACATACAAGTGCTACTTGCTGATGAATTAGTTCAATGCAAAGGCAAATAAAATGAAAGGGTTGAGAGTTATATCAAAATGATACAAGATGTATATCAGGAATCATATCATAATACTCTTCAACCATTAATTACAGATAAAGAAAAACAAAAAGAAGAAGTGGTTCAAGACAAAGGAATATTTCTGCACAAACCATATGATATATTATCAAATCCAGCACCCCAACAATCCCAGAACCTGATCTTATACAAAAAGAAATCAACAATTTAGAAAAGGTTTTAAGAATATTACAAGCTCCAACAAAGATGACACCATTCCTCTTACCAGATTATTATAGAGCCATTTTACAAGGAGAAAAAATGAACTGACAATATTGGAAAGAGATCATGGCTGAATTTATTAAATAAAAACACAACTCAGATACAAGTCATTAAGAATTCCCTATTAAAATGTACATTGGAGGACCATCACACAAACCATTCTTTATTGCACTAACATTATGAAGAACATTGGTTATTGAACCAATCAAGAAGTGAGATGTGATGGGAGATCTAGTATTTCCAGAATAAGTTCATAAGGACATGAAAGTTAAAATGGGAGTATTTTTATAATCACATGAGCAATATCTTATGTTTTACAGGAGTTTACTGCATACTGGGGCTTGTTTCACTTCTGATTCATTCTTCACTGGGCCTTGTGTTATCTTTATGTAGTAGTAGAGATTTCTGTAATTCTAAGGATTACTACTCATTACATCTAGCTCTAGTTCTTTAATATAATCTCTGCTTTCTAAACAATATTTCTTTCTTTCTTATTAGGTAATATTACTGAGTATATATTACATAATTACCTAAATAATTGCATTTTCCCCTGTGATACCTTTACTCTTACATTAAGCATTACAACCTTGAGTACTCATTGCTTGGTGTCTGAGTTAAGTGAAGTTTACTCAAACTTACAGTTTCCTCATTTTTTTCCTTATTGTTTCTCTAAGGATACCTTATGTATTTATTGTGGTCATTAGGTAGATATAGCTATAAATACTATCTTGTATTTTTATGCTTTATCAATTGACTCATTCTCCACTCTTACTCAAGTTTTTGCCTAAGTTGCAACCTGAGCCAAGTTTAAGGTCATAACAATAGTGGACTCATAGATGACACATATAGCTTTAGAGTAGGACAACTGGTATAGGACATGAACCATGATGTATTAGTATATCTTTGTTACTCTTGTATTAGAGTTTACAAGAGGAACTCAACAGAGTTCTCACTATTACAATGTATACTATTTATATCAGTTCTATATATCTCTAGTTACTTTATCATTATGAGTTACAGGCTTGTCTTTATTGCTTTCTTTCAGAAAAGGTTTGTGAGTAGCTTTTTGTCAGAATCATGAACAATGGACTTTATTTTAGTTTCTATTTTCTATTTTTTTTTCATTTTCATTTTATTTTGCTTCTTTTTTTATTTAGAGTTAGAGATTAGTATGATATCATGATCACAACTGTTACAAACTTGTCACATGAAACAGTCACAGTCACATAGCCACAATGGAATATGGTAGAAACTTTTAGAACAATGATATCATACAATGTATATAACACATGTTGATCTTATAGCTTATACATGGTCTTTAGAGTAGGCTAGATAAAGTAGTAGCATGGACCATCTAGTGTAGTATATAAGGTAAACACTTTGTACTAGGAACTCCATCAAGTTCTCTTGTATAATCCCTATACAAGATTTTGCTTATTGACCAACCCTAAGGTCATTGAGTTGTAACACTTTTGCTTTTATATATTAGAGTTGAAGATGTTGGACTTTATTTATTTTTATTGCATTTTTCAAATTCTCCTCTTTTTCCTATATATTATACTCTACTATAAACCCTTTCCATTGTATCAAGTACTTCACAACTCCCCTTATTTTTATTAATATCTTTTTTACCTTCTGTTCTTTGACTCCACTATAATTCCTCTACTTGTTCTTTATATCTCATTACTTAACTAACATTCACTACTAGATGAATTCTTATTGAAGTTGGCAGTTGTAATTTGACTGCATTGGTAGATACTACCTCTTTATTAATATATAGACCAATATATTGATCTACTAATTTATTTGCTAGTCTTTTTTTGAACACCAGATTATTTATGCTCAACATCACCTTATTTCTTTTCTTCCACTTCTCAGCTTCTCTTCTCCCTTTATCTGCTTGTTACTTTATCTTCTTCTGTGCTTTTTTTAATACTGCCTCAGCTTCTTTCTGTATCTTCTTCATTCTTTCTGCAAATTCTATTACTTTTTTCTACTTGTTTCTTCTTCTAATACCTGCCCCTATTCTTAGTTTTCTACTATAATTTTCCATAAATGGCAATATCTTTGTTACTAAATATACTTTATTGTTAACTACAAACTCAGCTGTTGCTAGTTATTCTGGCCAATCCTTTTGTCTATGATCTACAAAGAACCAGAGACATTATTCCAACTTCTAATTTATTTGTTCAGTCTATCTATTTGTTTGTAAATGAAAGGATATTGACAACTTCATCTCAATTCCTAACATTTTATTCAACTTCTTGGTTAAATCTACTGCAAACTGTGGTCCTCTGTCAGAAATAACACTCTCCAGCAATCCATGTAACTTTTACACATTATCTCTGAACAACCTTGCTAATTTTTCTGCTAATGTTCCTTCTATTGTTGTTATAAAATGTGTCATCTTGGATAATCTATTATACACTACTAAAATCACATCTTTTCCTACTACTAATGGCAACTTAATAATGAAGTCAACTGTCAAATATGTTCATGGCATCTCTAGTACCTCATTTGCCATCAGCTTCTCTATTGGTACTTCTGTCCTATTTTTTATTATTTGACACAGATCATATTCATCTACATATTTTCCAACATCTTTTGTTATCTCTGGCCACTAGTAATTTCTTATCACCAACTTTATTGTCTTCCATCTTCCATCTCTCTCTATATCCTGCCACTAGTACATCATGATGTAACTGAATGATTTCCACTCTTAACTCCTTGTTCTTTGATATATATACTTTTTCTTCCTTCAACACCAAATCCTCTTCTACTTGCCACTTGTCTCCTTTCACATCTTATATTCTGACCTTATCTATCCCAACCCACAGATAACCACCTACTCTCATCCATACTCCCAAACATCTTCTAGTATAGATGTCTTTGCTAGTCCAAGATAACTCTATGGATTTCTCTCCCTTAACATCCAAGAATCATTAGTAACCAGAGTAACTTGCTTAGTAATTACATTCTCAGATAGCTATCCTAGATATACCAACTAGTATATAATCTGGTAGTTTATACTGTAGTAGTCATCCTGAAAATCAACTAAAACTAGTACTCCTCTTTCAATTTTAGTGATAACACACCTTGTTACTTCCCAATGGCCTTCTACTCCCTAAGTTTCCAGTCCTCAATCCAAAATATGCAACCTATGTGACTCATAAAGGTATAACACATAAGCTGAAGCCAACAGTCATTTTGCTCTGCCTTCTATATTTTTGAATAATATGTAATTACTTAGTTCTGGACTTTTGAGATATCCCCTCTAGATCTCAGATAACAAGGTGTGAACTGTGTCTAACACTCCTATCTTCTTCCTATCTTCTTTATCTCCTCTACTACTCTGACTACTTCTTTGTCTTTTTTTCTAGCTATTTTCATTTTTTCCACTATATTTACTTCAGATCCTTTTATTACTATTTCTGCTAAGCTACAAATCTATTCTTCTTTATTAATTTTTGGTTTTTGTTGTCCTTTTTTACTCCTACTTTCCAATCTGGTTTTCTACTTAGTCTATCTGCCTTCCATATTGTTATTCCTAGCATATTTTTAAAAATAAAATTGGATCTTGACAGATAAAGAGCCTATCTTGCTTGTCTGAAATTTAATTTCTGTGCTTTTATGAAATATTCTAAGTTCTTATGATCAGTTCAGACTTCAAACTTGAACTTTGTGCTCTTTAACAAATGTATTTATTTTTCCAATCCTCTAATAACTACCAACATCTCTTTATCATGGATCTCATAGCTTTTCTCTATCTTATTGAGAGATTTGTTATCTGTGACCACCTTGAAATCATCTCTTTCATTGCTCCATTATGCACTCTCATTTAGAGCAGGAGGCTGGACATCTCTTGACACAGATACGATGACAACCAATCAATTCTTGCACCTAGAGACAATTTCTGCTGCTGCTGCTATTCCTATTACACCAATGACAAATTTAGACCCAGTATCTCTGCTGCCATCATCTAATTTCTTACCTTCGCAGTCACTGATAGGCAGCACAAGAGGTGGATGGTTGTCTATCTTCTCTAAGATAATGACTCCAACTTCTACTCCTCTCCCTCTAGGTTCTCTTCCCGGTCTGTGTTCTCTGCTTCAATCTCCTGATAACTTTGGGGCTGTTATTTCAATCCAATTCATCTTATCAAATTCCTATGTTGTGCCTATTTCTGCCCTGTTGCAAACACTCACCACCACCACTACCAAGTCCAGTACTTCATCTGCTGAACTTGAATGTTCTGGCTGGAAGAAGTTTCAAGCTAAGAACCATACTATAGGTCTCCATTGTTCATCCTCATACTTCATAGATAAAACTCCTCCTGTGGTATAACCTAATGTATTCACTTCCATCCCTATTTTTTTAATTTAAATCTAGTACTGCTAACATTAGTTTTTTTGTGAATTTCTCCTTTAGCTTCTTAAATACCTTTTCTTGCTTCTCCATTCAATCCTACTTCTGATTTTTTTTACTAGATCATATAATGGTCTAGCTATAGATACAAAATCTTTGATAAACTGTTGATAGTAATTGGCTGGTCCCAAAAACTTCTGTATATCCTTAACTCCTTTAGAAGTTAGCCAATCTAACACTCCTTTTATCTTTTCTTTCATCTTAATTACTTTCAGTCTAATTACTATTCCTCAAAATCATACTTCCCTAATCTTTCACTTGCATTTTTCTGGTTTTACATGAAACTTGCTACTTTTCCAGTATTGATTAAGTTCTATAGGATTTTGTTTATCATAGTTTGAAATGTTGTTGGAGAATTTGTAAGCCCAAAGAATATTACAGTTAGTTCAAATGACTCTTCTAGCATTGTGAACACTGCCTTCTACTCATCTTCTTTCTTTATCCATACATTATTATAATCCCATCATAGATCTAATTTAGTAAATAATTTTTTTGTACAAATGTTTTCCACAATATACAAAATTTGAGACAAAGGGCAATTGTTCTTAATAGTCCATTCATTTAAGTACCTATAGTCCTATATTATATGCTTCTTACTATTTTTTTTTCCTACAAAAAATACAGGTGCTATTTGAGGTGATTTTGAGAGTCTAATATATACTTTCCTCAGTTGTTCTTCAATGAACTTATATACCTCTCCTCTCTTCTCTCTTGATAATAAATATACCTTCCCTCTCCTTGGCACAAATTATTTCTTCACTTCTATTGTATGATCCCACAGCTTCTTTGTTGGCATCCTCTCACTTGTTTTCTTTCCAAAGATATGAATCCATCTGTGGAACCTTGAAGGAAATAATTTCTTGGCTTCTTCCTCTGACTTTGCTACTTCTTTTTCTTCAACCTAAATCTCCTATTCTTCTGCCACTCTTTTTGCTTCCATTATTCTCTCCCTTTTTGGTTTCTTCTTCTTCTTTTCTTTCTTCTTCTACTCCTTCTTCTTTTGCTTCTTTCTCTTTTCTTCCTTCTTCTCCTCTTTTTTTTGTTTTTACTACCCCAGTTTTTCCTGCTTTAACCTCCACTACTTTCCACACTTCTCTGGACATCTCATCATCTTTACCTTCTGTCCTCTAGTCAATTTCATAATTGTGATGAGCAAGCTATAGCATTGCCAAAATTACACTCTACTTCTAACCTCCAATCACATCAATCTCTGTCCTTTTTTTATGTCCCTGGTAATAAATATTCACTCTTACCATATACTCAATAGATATTTTCTTGTTAAGAGAACTATCCACATTTCTCATATTATATTGGTCTTTCAATTTTCTCTGGTTTAAACCCTTACTTCCTAGCAAATTCCAAACTCATGATTAATCTTGTTACACTACTATTCAATCATACCTCCACTGTTACTCCTTCCTGTGTATTAATCCTTTCAAGTCCAATCTTTACTGTTACTTTTCTTAGCATATTTTCATTATCAAGATTACAACAGAATGTATTTTCCATTACTCTACTAAGTATTGCAAACCTATTATTACTAGAGTCTAATTAAGAACCATTAAGCTCTCCTTCTCTTTCTGTTTTTTTCATAACTAATTCTCTTTCCTTGTCTGACTGTCTGTCAGGTGCAGTTCATACTGGGGGTGAAAGTTCATGGAGTTGGCTCAGAGATACACAAACTTGTGAAATGACCTTGGCTTCAGCTCATATGCTGTGCTGTCTGACTACCATGTGGTTGCAACTTCAGATAAAAGGAAGAAGTTCAAGATAGGAGTGAGTACTGATTGTTGTGTTGCCATTGAACACTGGAGATTGAGTTCAATAAAAGTTATCTTCATTGATTATCAGACTAGTGAATTACAGTGTAACTACTAGTCTTATATACAAGTTAGAACTATAGGAAATGCTTGGGGTTTCAGTGGTATAGCCCCTATTGCCCTGAGTGGAGGTTTCAGTGGTGAGACACTGACAGGAGTAAGGACTCTACCATAGGAGACTGAGTCAGATAGAAGTATTCCTGTCATAGAAGATAGGATAGCTAGATTATTGCATCACTACTGTAAGAGCATATTGCAAGAAAGATGGCTGTTATGAAGATGGGCTTGTATAATAAAGGTTGAGAAAGTAGTATCACTATAGAGATGTATTTTCTGGACAGGTGGACTTGGCATATGACACTAGTAGGTATTCTGATTCTATCAGTTTTTACCTGATCACTTTATTTATTCCTTGCTTAAACTTCTCTATCAATGGTTATCTCTCATATCTACTTTCTTTTGCTACTTTTCTAAACTCTTGTATAAATTCCTGTGTTTTTAACTTTTGTTCTATCTTTTTCAATTCCATCATCTTTATTGTTTTATTATTCCCTCCTTCAAACTCTTATCTTAGGTTAGTAAGAAAGTTTTTTACTATTGCAAACTTAAAGCTCTCATTCTCTAAATCTTTCATAATATTCTCCTTCCAAATATTAGCCAACTCTCTTTATATGTTAGAAATACAAAGATTAAACTCTATTTTATTTTTCTTTTCTTTTCTGTTTCTTTCAGTCTATGCTATTATTAGAACTATGGTCAGGGATCAGTGTGATGTCACATGTCACGGTCACACTGTCACATGATTACATGCCATGATGGAAAATAGTAAAAGGTTCTGGAAGAAGTAATATTATACTATAAGTTATATATATAGTAGCTTAAGGCTACCATATAGTCATTTAGAGTAGGCTAAAGTAGTAGTGCACAGACCAGTAGTCTGAGGTATATAAGGTAGATGATCCTGTACAGAGTTCTCTATTGAGTTCTCTTATATTAACTCTAATATAAGGTTCTATTTATTGATTAGTCCTAAGGTCTTTGAGTTGTAACATTACACATATGACAAGATTTATTATATCTGTTCTTCTACTAATATATCTTTCATCTTCATCCTGACATAAAACTTACATGCCATCAAAAACTCTAAGACCTTACTTGTATTTCCATTAAATATTAGTAGCTTGGCTATATCTATATTTAACTTGATATTGGGTCTAGAAACCTCTACCACTCCTTCTTCCCTTCTTTCTAGTAATGATTGTAACACTACAATCTACTTCCATTGCTGTCTTATCTGAATCAAAAGTTGGTTGAAGTTGTGCTAACTTATGTTATTATAAAAAGAGAAAGAATCAATTGGTAATAGTATCAAGAGTGGTAGTATAGGAAAGAAGATATGTATAAGAGTAAAGAAGAGAAGCCAGTGTTGGTCTCACTCTCAGAATCACACTCTGAACTTAATACTATCTCAGTAGATGCTAGTAGATACTCTTTTCATTCTGCCTCACACTGTTTACTAACTACTTATGCTACCAACTACTGCCTTAGTGAAAATGTAAATAATTTTGACCTAAAAAGGTTATTCTATTCTAGATAGTGCTTTAAGAGCTACTACCATTCTCTTATATAAACAGATCACAAGTAGATCTTGAAGTACAGAACTTTTACACAAAAAATACTATCTATTACATCTACTCAAGATTATATGTTTACAAAGTACTAGTGAGCTTTAATGTAATATAAAAACTAAGCTTTCTCTTTCTAGCTAGTATATCCCTTAAGCCTGAGGTTCAGCTATTTTTCTTGACTAAAGAGCAGTGTTACTCCTAGTTGAGGATGATAAGAGAGTAAAAAGAGATAAATAGAGAAGGCTTCAAATTGAATGGTCTCAAGAATAGGTATTAAGTTCTAATATTACAACTCAAAACTCAGTGATAAGTCAAAAGAAAAACCTTGTATGGGGTTTACATAAGAGAACTCAGTAGAGTTCCAAGTATAAAGTATCTATCTTATACATGCTAGACTAATGGTCTATACTATACTAAACCTAGTCTACCCTAAAGAACATATGTTATCCATAAGGTCAATATGTAATAGTTATGTGTGATATCACACTAACTTCTAACTCCAAGTCCAAAATAAATGGAAAATGAAATAAAATGAGAAAGAAAAATAAAATAAACCAAGTCTATGTAAAGGTTTTGTTATTTTTGCAAAGTTCTTTACAAATTGCCTATAGTAGTTGGCTAACCCCAAAGAATTTTGCACTTTTTTAACAGTTTGAGATGCTGACCAATACAATATTGCTTTTACCTTTTATTTCTTTATTTTTATTCCCTATAGTTCTATTACTACTCTTAAAAATCCAACTTCTCTCACTTTTCATTTGTACTTTTTTAGCTTTACATACAAATTATTTTCCTTCATCCTTCTTGAGATTTTCTCCACTAACTTATCATATCTTTCTTCTCCTTCTATTTCTACTATTACATCATTAATAAAGCTTGCTATCTAACTAGTGTTTATTAAATCTTGCAATAACTCATTTATCATGGCCTGAAACATGGCTAGTGAATTTGTCAATCTGAAAAGCATTGCAGTCAGTTCAAACAAACCCTCTAGCACTGTAAATGCTATCTTCCACTCATTTTCCTTCTCCATCCTCATATTATTCCTCTACCTTGGATCCAACTTAGTATAAAGACTCGTTTTGTTCCAATATTTTTTGACAATATCCAAAATTAAAGATAAAGGTAATGGATAATTGTTTTTCACCATCCACTTATTGAGATACCAATAATCTTACACTATTCTCTTCTTTTTATTCTTCTTTTTCACAAAGAAACCTAGGACTATCTGTGGTGACTTTGATGACCTTATTATAAATATTCTTTCTTCAACTATTCTTCTATGAATTCATATACCTCTCCTTTTTCTCCAACCACATATGATATTACTAATTTCTTAGTAGGTCCAATGATTATCATCTCTTCTAAGATCAATACTATGAAGAATGGTTCATATGATAGTCCTTCCAAATATATTTCAATTGGAAATCCTTAATAACTTGTGTTTAAATTGTACTTCTGTTTTATAAATTCAACTACAATTTTGTTTCTGTATTGAGTATTTTTTTTCTCTATCTAGTTGAATAGATTTATAGTAAGCTAGCAGAAGAAATGGTATTGTCTTTACTAGGAATTGTAGTATCTTTAATATTTTTTCTAAATTGTCAATTTCTTTTTTTAATAGTATTGGTTCTGGTGTTAGTAGTCTGCTTGATTCTGATAATACAGCATATAGTTTGTAAAGAAATACTTCCTTGTCTTGAATGACACATTTTTTTGTTTTTGCTTTTCTTGAGATATTTCTTGAGGTATTTCTTGAAGTGTTTGATATATTTCTTAATAAACTTATTGTAATACTTTGATATATTTATCTACTACTTCTACTTCTTTTCCTTTGCATTTATCCAGTTCATTAGCTAGTAATACTTGAATATAGTGGGCTTGTTGTTCCATATCTCTATGAATGACATTTCTTAATTCTTTAGATATGCTGTAAATATCTCTACCAATTTGCATTTTATAGATTTCCTCTGTTTGTAGTAAAATGGTTTTGATATCTGCAAACTGATTATTTGCTACATCAGCTAACTTGATGATATTTTAAATCTAAAGTTGAATATTTGCCATAGTTTCCAATTATTTTGTGGTATTTCTTTGTCTGGTCTTTCTTTTCTTTGTTAAGGATTATGATAAGGTTCATGTTACTAACTGTGTGAGTAATATAGGGGTTGGAAGAGAAGGGAGCAGTTGTGAACTGATAAGACATGTCTTGAATTTCTTTAATGCTGGTTGTGCTTTAAGATGTCATTTTGGAGTTTTATTCCTCTTTTTCATAGGTTTTGTCTCAAAAGCTTTATCCAATAGTCTTGAATTGCTTTCTTAGCATGTAGTAACCCTATTCCTGCTATTCATTGGTCATGTTCATTCCCATATCCCTTCCAATGAACTAAGAATTGCATGCAGTGTCTTTTTTTCCTATGATTTCATACTTTTTCAACTTCATATTCTTCATCCTTATTGATAATGTCTGGTGGTGGTGCTAGTTCTATATGCTGTCTCTTGAATTGGGGTTCTTTGCATCATGTCAGAAGATCTTTATTGAACATATTGTGTATTGCCTATTCTTATGGTAATTTTAGCTGAAATGCTTCTTGTCCAATGTCCTTTGTGATTTCAAAAGATCTATATCTTTTTTGGTTCAGCTTTGCTTTCCCAACCACATGTTGTTTTCTTCTTTCAATCTTTGAGAATTTTGTCTTTTCTTGTTGAACTGTTTCTTCATAGCTTCTTTTGCCTTTTTCATTGATGATTTCACTGTTTTCCAACTTCTCTGTAGTTTCTTAAGGAAAGTCTCCAGTTTTGGTAATTCTATCTTTATAGTTAGGTCTTCTTTTCATGAATGTTTTCCAAAGTTAAGTTCAAATGGTATATATTCTGTGGCTAAGTGTTTCTTGTCATTGTACTGGAATTCTGTTACTGATAACTATTTTGTTTAATTATCTTGCTGATAATTAACATAATGTTGTAAGAATGCTTCAACCTCCTGGTTTATTCTTTCTATTTAACTATTTGTTTGAGAGTAGTATACTATCAATAATGTTTTTTTATTCCTAGAGCCTTACTTAAGTTTTATATATTGTCTTCATAGATCTTAGTTATTTTCTATAATAATACTGCTGTTATTATTATCTTGAGTCTGATAATTTTTATAAATTGATCTACTATGACCATTATTACATCCTTGTCATTTGATCTTGGTAATAGTCCTATGATATCAATACTGATTTCCTGCTATGGTTCTTAAGATGTTTCTAATAGATGAAGTTCTCTAGCTTTCTTCATATGCTGCACTTTATTCTGTTAACATTTTTAGCATCTCTAGACATATTTCTTGATACTGTTTCATATTCCTAGCCAGCAATAGTTTTTTTTGATTAATTTGGGTATTCTTTGCTATTCTAAATATTCTATATTTGCTGGTTTATAGTTCTTCTGTAATATTTGCTCTCAAAATTTCCAGTTGTTAGAAATATAGACCTTTTTTTTCATGTATACCACTTCATTATCTTTCTATGCTTGTTTATTTTTCTTCTCAAGTTTTCTCTGTACTTTTCATTTTCTAATACTGTTCTTTTATATTTCTTCAAATATTGTAGTTTCTTCTACTATCTAATATTCTTTTTATCTTTCTTAATGTTCACTTGATCTTTTCTTGACAAAATATCTGTTCTCATGTTTGTCTTCCTTAGAATATGTTATGAAATCATAGTCTTATGCCAAGTCTACCTATATGTTATATCCCAAACTCCAAAACATGTTCAAAATATGTTTGACTTCAATATGATATCAAATCCCCACGGTTATTTGGTCTTATTTG
>Ga0157359_1000566_pt1 | contig 13751 bp, 13 predicted proteins | sample AttcapACBM3_FD_111482 | JGI IMG/M metagenome (GOLD analysis project Ga0157359, IMG submission 111482) | Fungus gardens microbial communities from leaf cutter ant in Botucatu, State of São Paulo, Brazil - Atta capiguara ACBM3 | ecosystem: Host-associated > Fungi > Mycelium > Unclassified ...
AGTGCTGCCGAGCGGCCCGCCGCCGCAAGAACGTACCCCGACAGTCGCCAGCGGCAGGTCATCCCTGCCAATCCACCGCCTGGCTCCAGAGGATGACTTAAGGCGATAATTGTATTCATATTGGCTTGGACGCGGGTCTCCGGAGGGGATCGCGTAAGCGCTTGTTCATAATCTCGCGAGCTAGAGCCAAACAAGGCGCAACGGCCACCGGGAGTAACAGCCAACGGCTGGCCCGTAGGGTGAGCGCCAGCGAATCAAAGGGCTGAGGAAGCGGATCGGACCCGCGCTCGGGTTTACGAGTGGTAAATGAGCATTCCGAAGCTATTTTCAACGCGGTTTGGCCGACGCGCAGCAGATTTTGAACAGGCTCTAACGCCAGCCAAAACCCTAGGACCTGCCTGCCGGCGTTCCCGGCCTAGCGAATGGAGCGGTAGATGAGTCATGCACAGCTGATGGATTGGGGATTCGTCCTGATAACCCTGTGCAACATCTTGCTGATCGCCCTGGTGGTCTTTCTGCTCTGGCAGCGCCACTTCGCCAACGGCGTCGCGCCCAAGGTCGAGGAGGAGGGTGAGGGGCAGGCCGCTCCGGTCGCGGCTGAGGTCGAGCACGCGCCTGCCGACACCGCGCTGCAACCCAGCGCTCCGGCTCCGAGTCGTAACCTCGACCTGTTCGACGAAGGTCCGCTGGAGGTCTACGACGAGAACTATCCCGACTGGAAGAAGAGCGAAGATCCCTACGTCGAGCAGTTGCTGTCCCATCGCGAGGCCTTGGAGCTCAAGGTGGACAACATGGTCGCCAGGCTCGCCCGTGCCCACAAGGTGGTGACCGGACTGCGGGCGCAGAATCGCGAGCTGCGCGCCTCCGAGGCCCGGGCCCAGCGTCTGCAGGAGGAGTTGACCCGCACCCAGGGCATCCTGAGCCAGATCCGCCAGGAGCGTGATGCCCTGTTGGTGGAGGTCCAGCAGGTGCGTAAACCGGCTTCGCCGCCACCGAATCCGACCGACCCCGGCGTGCCCTCAGCGCCTTGAGCGGCAGCGTCCGCCAGTCATCCGCTCAACCGCCGCATCCGTCGCGCAGACGGTTTCCCGGCAGCGGCTGCCTCTAGACTGGCCGTTCCAGCATTACTCAAGGACGATTCGATGAAACTGCTGCTGTTGTTGGTTGCCCTGGTCGCCATCGGCCTGTTCGCCGTGAGCCTCTACAACGCCCTGGTCACGGCCCGGAATGCCTGCCGCAATACCTTCGCCCAGATCGACGTCCAGCTCAGCCGTCGCCACGACCTGGTGCCCAATCTGGTGGAAGCGGTGAAGGGCTATCTGCGTCACGAGCGCGAAACCCTGCAGGCGGTGATCAGCGCGCGCCAGCAAGCGGAATTCGGCCTGCAGCAGGCCAAGACCCACCCGGATGATCCCGCCGCCCTGCAGGCGCTGGGTGTCAGTGAAAGCCAGCTCAGCGTCGCCCTCGGTCGCCTGCTGGCGGTGAGCGAGAGCTACCCGGAGCTCAAGGCCAGCGAGAACGTCCAGCAGCTCAGCGAAGAGCTGACCTCCACCGAGAACCGCATCGCCTACGCGCGTCAGGCCTACAACGATGCGGTGATGGACTACAACAATCGCCGCGAGACCTTCCCCGGCAATCTGCTGGCGACCCGCTTCGCCTTCGCCGCGGCGCAGCCGTTGCCGCTGGAGGAGGGCGCCGCCCGCCAGGCGCCGCGCATCACCCTGGGCTGAGCCGATGCGCTTCGTCCTCGACCAGACGGCCGCGCGGCGCCGAACGCGACTGTGCTTCCTGCTGTTCGCCCTGCTTCTGCTCGGCCTCGCCGCCGTGGGGGGCAGCGTCGCGCCCCTGGCCCTGTCACCCGAGGTAGTGGCCCGCCTGGGGGGAGCGGCAGCGGCCCAGCTGGTCACTGCCCTGGCCCTCCTGCTAGTCCTGGCCGGTGCTTCGCTGTGGAAGATCCGCCAGCTCGCGCGCCAGGGCGGGGAGGTGGTGGTGACCGCCCTGGGCGCCACCTCGCTGGACGATCTCTCTGGCGCGGATGCCCAGCGGCTGCGCAACGTGGTGGAGGAAATGGCCATCGCCGCTGCCGTGCCGGTTCCCCGGCTTTATCTACTAGCCGATGAACCGGCCATCAATGCTCTGGTGGCTGGCTACGGCCCAGCCGATGCCGTGCTCTGCGTGACCCGTGGCGCCCTGGAGCGCCTGGATCGCGCCGAGCTGCAAGGCCTGGTCGCCCATGAATTCAGCCATCTGCTCAATGGTGACATGCGCCTCAACCTGCGCCTGATCGGCTGGCTACACGGTATCAGCCTGCTGGCCGACCTCGGCCGCGAATTGCTGGTCGCCCGCTCGCCCTCCTCCGGCAGGCGTTCGCTGCAAGGCGCCACCCTGTTCACGGTGGTCTTCGGTCTGACCCTCTATGTCTGCGGCTCCCTGGGGCTGGGTTGTGCACTGCTGATCCAGGCGGCGGTATCACGCTCGCGCGAGCGCCTGGCCGATGCCTCGGCGGTGCAGTTCACCCGCTATCCCCAGGGGCTCGCTGGCGCCCTGCAGAAGATCGCCGCCCATCCCCTGCAGGGCCGGCTCTACCATCCCAAGGCGCGGAGTGTCGCCCATATGCTGGTAGGCGATGCCGGGGTCTCCTGGTTCGCCACCCATCCGCCGCTGCTCGAACGCATCCAGCTGCTGGACCCGCACTTCACCCCGCACCGGTTGCAACGTCTGCAGGCCGAAGCCCGGATTCCACTGGGGCAGGCCTACGTCGCCGGTGAACCGCCGCCCGTCCCACCCACCGTCGCTCCTGCCGCACCGCCCGTGGCGGAGCTGCCCTCGCTGAGCGCGGCAGCTCGCCTGCTTGCGGAATTGCCGCCGGCGTTGCGCGAAGCCGCCCGTGATCCCGCTGCGGCCTGGCCACTGTTATTGCGCCTGGCCGGTGCGCCCGCGCCGAGTCTGACGCCCGCCCTGGCTACCTCCTTGGCCGAGCTGCATCCGGCCCTGCGCCTACCCCTGGCCCAGCTGACCTTTCCCGCCCTGCGCCGTTTGCCACGAACGACCCTGCGCGAGGTGCTGGTCGCTCTCAAGGCGCGCTTGGAGCCGCGCGCCGACAGCGACCTGACCAGCTATTGCCTGGCCAGGATCGTCCAGCACCAACTGATCGCCAGCCTGGCACCGGCCCGCCAGCGCTCCGCCGGTCGCCTCGGCCTTGCCCAGGGCGAGGCGGCGGTGGTCGCGCTCTACGCCACGGTGGCCGAGCAGGCTCACGACAGTCCCCTGGCGGCGCAGCGGGCCTTTCTACTCGGCCTCGCCAGGGCCTTGCCGGGGCGGCATATGGCCTATGCGCCAGCGCCCCTCTGGCGCCCGGCGCTGGAGCAGGCCCTCAATGGCCTCGCCCAGTTAGCACCGGAGGCCCGCACGCTGGTCTTGGAAGGCCTGCTCTCGCTGATCGAAGCGGACCAGCAGGTGAAAATCTCCGAGCTGGAGCTGCTCGGGCTGTTCTGCGCCATGTTGGAACTACCTTGCCCCTGGCCACGGAAAGCCTTCCTCTGAGCGCTGATGGAGCAGCGTCCACGTTTCATCGTGTGATCGATGCGGGGGCTCTGACAGCGGACTCCTGATCCAATACGGCTGCCGTGGCAACGGGCTAATCTGTCCAAGGCAGGAAGGTGACCGACGACTACAGCGGTACTGCAACGCGAGCATGCTGCGCTACCGGCCAGGCTGGAGACCGGTCAATCGGCGTAGAGCGCATCGCGGATGGCGTCCGGGAAGGGCCCGGTCATGCCGGCGATGGCCGTGTTGGTGAGGATCACCACGCTCAACTCGCGGACGGGATCGATGAACCAGGCATTGCCGTAGACCCCACCCCATTGCAGGGTGCCGGGGCTCTGGGGCGTCTTGGCGACCCGCGCATCGCGCAGGACCGCCGCGCCGAGGCTGAAGCCCCAGCCCGGTGCATCCTCGCGCTGCAGCCCTGGAATCTGGTCTTCCATGAACAGGCGCTGGCTGCTGGGCGACAGCAACCGGCCCTGGCGCATGGCCTCCAGGAACGCCAGGTAGTCACCTGCGCTGCCCTGCATGCCGCCGCCACCGGAGGGAAAGGCCGTGGCCGAGAGGGCGCGCGCCGGTGAGTAAAGGATGCCGCCTTTGGGCAATGGCAGGCGATAGGGCTCGCTCATGGGTTCCGGGCGTGGATAGCCGTCCCGGTAGGCCGTCGCCAGGCGCGTGGCGTCGGTGACGTGGAAGCTCAGGTCCTGCAGCCCGAGGGGCGCGGCCACCTCGCGCTGGACCACCGCGGGAAGCGGCTGGCCGGTGGCGGCCTCCAGCACGCCACCCAGCACGTCCAGGCCCAGGGAGTAGCGCCAGGCGCTACCCGGGCGGAAGTCCAGCGGCACCCCGGCCAGGCGCCGGAGATTCTCGTCGAGGGTGATGCGGGCGTCGTCGAGACCATCGGACACGCCGGCCTGGTGGTAGGGGCCGTCCTGCTCCTCGCCGAAACCATAGTGCAGTCCCGAGGTATGGCTCAGCAGCTGCGCCAGGGTGGGCTCCGCCGGGGTGCCGTCGGCCAGGCGCGGGGTGAAGTAGGGCAGGTAGCGACTCACCGGCGCCTGCAGGTCCAGCTGGCCCTGGTCGGCCAGGCGCAGGGCGGTGACCGCCACCAGGGGTTTGGTCAGGGAGGCGAAGCGGAACAGCTGATCCTCCCGCATGGGCCGCTGCGCCTCGCGATCGGCGAAGCCCGCCGCGCGCTGGTACACCACCCGTCCCTGGCGGGCGACCAGCACCACGGTGCCTACGATGCGTTGCTGGGCGATGGCGCGGGCCAGGATCGGGTCCAGGCGTGCGGCCAGGTCGGCGTCCTCGGCCTGGGCGAGGGGAAGACTGAGCCCCAGGCCGAGCGCGCTGGCGAGCAGTAGGGAAGGCATCTGGTTTAAGCTCCTGACGAACGCCGGCGATGAGTCCGGCCAAGGGAGGAATCCTCGCATGATTCGCGACATTTTGAAGATGGGCGATCCACGCCTGCTGCGCGTTGCCCCGCCAGTGGCGACCGAACGGCTCGGCTCGCCCGCGCTCAAGGCGCTGATCCAGGATCTGTTCGACACCATGGAAGCCGCCGGCGGCGTGGGCCTGGCCGCGCCGCAGGTCGGTGAGGACTTGCAACTGATGGTGTTCGGTTTCGAACGCAACGCCCGCTATCCCGAGGCTGCGCCGGTGCCGCGGCAGGTGCTGATCAATCCACGGATCGAGATACTGGACGCCACCGAGGAACTGGGGTGGGAAGGCTGCCTGTCGATCCCCGGGCTAAGGGGCGAGGTGCCGCGGGCGCAGCGCATCCGCTACCAGGGTGTGGACGGCGACGGCCAGGCGGTGGACCAGGAAGCCGAGGGCTTCCACGCCCGGGTGGTCCTGCATGAATACGATCATCTGATCGGCCGCCTCTATCCGTCGCGAATCCAGGATTTCGCGCGCTTCGGCTTTACCGAGGTGCTGTTTCCGGAACTGGCACCCGCGGCGCAGCGCTAGCGTCGAGCTGCGCCCGTACCGCCGTGACCAACTGCGCGAAGGGCAGGGCGCCGTCCAGCGCCTGGGCCTCCTCGATGGGCGCTTCCGCCGAGCGGAGCAGCAGGGTGGGCACCGCGGTGATCCCTAGCGCTTCGGCGCGATCCTCGGCGTGCAGCACCAGGTCGCTGTAGTCGCCTGCCGCCAGACTGGCTTCCAGGGCCTGGGCATCCAGCCCGACGCGGCGTGCCAGCTCGCTGAGCACGCCCAGGTCGCCGATATCGCGCCCCTCCTCGAAGAAGGCCCGGAATACCGCGAGGTGGAAGGCGTCGAAGCGGTCGTGCTCGCGGGCGAATTCCGCTGCTTCCAGGGCCAGGCGACTGCGCGGCTGCACCGGCGGCAGGCGCAGCGTCATGCCGTATTCGGCGGCCAGTGGGTAGACGGCGCGGTCCCAGGTGCGGCGCAGGTAGTCGCCCGTGGGGTCGAGGGTCGGCGTTGGCTCGGGTCGCAGCTCGAAGGCATGCCACTCGATGGCCAGGCGTTCGCCGAAGGCCTCCTGCAGGCGCGCCAGCTGGGGCAATTCCAGGTAGCAGAAGGGGCAGACGTAGTCGCTCCAGACATCCAGACGAACACGCGGGGTGGCGGTCATGGCAGAACTCCGGAAGGGCATTCAGGGCGTCGGACCGCGATCCGCTGCGGATGTTCGGTGAAAGTGTCGAGATCTTTCGGTGATCGCCAGGTGCTGCCAAGCCCAGCACAGGTCGATGTTCAATATCTGGAAACCAAAAGCCCCAGGAGCCGTGCCAGGAATGCGCGGCAAGCCTCGTTCCAGTGGCAGACGCTGAACCTGTACCCAACGCTGGGGTTCGTATACGAGCACCTTTCCTCTCAGGCGCTAAGGACTATCACCGTGGGTTTCTTCGACCGCAAACTGACCTTCCTCCGGCAGACCTTCTCCTACGTCGGCTGGTCGGTGTTCTGGCTGCTGCTCTGGGACATCGCCGTCACCGTCGACTACATGGTCTTCGTCGACCAGCGTGCTCAGCTGCCCAACATCCCGCTGACCCTGATCGGCTCGGCGCTGATCGTGCTCACCAGCTTCCGCAATACCAGTGCCTACCAGCGCTGGTGGGAGGCGCGCACCCTCTGGGGAGGCATGGTCAACAGCTCGCGCAGCTTCGGGCGCCAGGTGCTGACCCTGATCGACGACGGCGAGGAGCACTTCAATGCCCTCAAGACGGTGCTGATCGAGCGCCACCTGGCCTATGTGCGCTGCCTGGCCTGCCAGCTCAGCGGCGACCCGCTGCCCAAGGAAGTCCGCAACTACCTGGGCAAGGAGGAGTGGGCCATGCGCAAGGAGACCAATAACTTCGCCAACGCCATCCTGAGCGGTTCGGCCAACCTCATCGCCCTGGAATACCGGGCGGGTCGCCTGGACAGCATCCGCCTGGAGCGTCTGGAAGCGACCTTCGTCGACATGTCCAACTGGCAGGGCGGCATGGAGCGGATCGCCAACACACCCTTGCCCTATCCTTACGTCAACTTCCCGCGGCTGTTCATCTTCCTGTTCTGCGCCCTGATGCCCATCGGCCTGGTGGAGAGCCTGGGCTGGTACACGCCGCTGGCGTCCACCGTGGTGGGCTTCATGTTCCTGGCGCTGGAAAAGGTCGGCACCGATCTGCAGAGCCCGTTCCAGCGCAGTCGCCACCAGATCACCATGGGCACCATCTGCACCACCATCGAAGGCAACCTGCGCACCATGCTGCGTGATGCGCGGGGCAGCTACGCCTCGGTTACGGAGATCGTTCGAGACTGTCGGGCGTTATCAGACGAAAAGGAATCCAGCTGACCGGCTGTACCGGCTGGCCCTGGAACATCGCCAGGGCCACATCGACCGCCGTGCCGCCTTGGTCCTTGGCATCCTGCAGCACGGTCACCTCCAGCTTGCCGGCACGCATCTCCTGCAAGGCCTCCGGCGTGGCATCGATGCCGCCGATGAGATAGGCCTTGGGGTCCTTGCCGGCCTTCTCCAGGCCGCGGATGGCGCCCACGGCCATCTCATCGTTGTTGGCCGCGATGATGCTGAAGTCCACCCCCTTCTTCAGCCAGTCGGCGACGGCATCGGCCGCCTGGCTCCGCTCCCAGTTGGCGGTGGTTTTCTGCACTACGTGCATGTCGGGATACTTGGCGACCACCTTTTCCACATCCTCGGTGCGCAGCCGCGAGGAGGGATTGTCGGGGTCGCCCACCAGGATGGCCACCTTGCCGCGGTAGTGGGCCAGCCGCGCCAGTTCCTCCATTTGCAGGGTGCCGGATTCCAGCTCGTTGGAGCCGACGTAGGCGGCCTTGGGCGGCCATTGCTCGGGGATGTACTGGCGATTGAGCAGCACGATGGGAATGCCGGCGGCGGTCGCCTCGCGCAGCAGGTCCGGTGCGGCCTTGATGGCGGTAGGCACCACGATGAGGGCATCGACCTTGGCGGCGATCAGCGTCTTCAGCTGGCGCTGTTGCAGGACCGGATCGTTGTTGGCGTCCTCGACGAAGGTGTCCACGCCGAGCTGGCTGGCGTGCTGTTCCATGCTGCTGCGCAGCAGATTCTGGAAGTTGTCGCTCTTGGCGGTGGCGATACCGATCAGGGGCGTGGCCGCGAGGGTCGGGGTCAGCCAGGCAGTGGCGCAGAGGGTGACGAGCAGGGCGCTGAAACGGATGTGGGTCATGGCTGATGAGTCCTTCACACGCTGAAGCGATGCAGGAGTTGACGTTGCCCCTGGGCCATCTGCGCCAGGTCATCGCTGCTGCGCGCGGTGTCCTCCGCGCCCTGGGCCACCTGGGTGGCGGCAGTGCTGATATGCACCATCATGCGGTTGGTCTCCTGCACCGTGGCGCTCTGCTGCTCGGTCGCGGTGGCGATCTGCACGTTCATCTCGCGGATGGTCGCCACCGCCTCGCTCATCACCTGCAGCGCCTGCTGGGAGCCGGAGGCCCGTTGCACGCAATCGTCCGACAGCGTCTGGCTGGTGCCCATGACGCTGACCACCGAATGGATCTTCTGCTGCATCTGCTCGATCATCTGCTGGATCTCGCTGGTGGAGCCCTGGGTACGACTGGCCAGGGAGCGTACCTCATCGGCCACCACCGCGAAGCCCCGGCCCTGCTCGCCGGCCCGCGCAGCCTCGATGGCGGCGTTGAGCGCCAGCAGATTGGTCTGCTCGGCGATGGTACGGATGGCATCGACGATCCCGTCGATGCTCTGGCCATAGCCTTGCAACTCATGGGTAGCGCCGGCCGCGCGCTGGATCTGTTCGGCCTGCTGCTGGATGCCGCCGATGGTGTCGCTCACCGCCGCGTGCATCCGCTGGGTAAGAGTGAGCGTCCGATCGACGGCCTCGCGGGTCTCGTGGGCGCGCCGGGCGACTTCCTGGACGGTGCTCTCCATCTGGGTCATCGCCGAGGACGTCAACTCCAGATGCTGGGTCTGGGCCTCCACCGCGGCGGTGGTCCGGCTGCTGACGGCCGCGTTTTCGTCGGCGGTCCGCGCCAGATCGTCGGCGGATTGGGTGAGTTGGCCGAAGGTGGTACTCAGCATCTCGGTGAGTTCGTTGAGATAGCCGCCCAATTCGCCGAATTCGTCCCTGTTGCCGGTATCGAAGCGCACCCGCAGATCACCGGCGGTGACCTGGCGTAGCGCCTCGCGGAAGCGGCGGAGCGGGCTGCGCAATCCGCGTGCCACCCAGAACCCGATCAGCAGGGCGGCGGCGACCGCTACGGCGCTGGCGAGCAGCAGCACCAGGCGGCTGGTGTGCACGGTGGCATCGGTGTCCTGCTTGCTCTGGCGCGCCATGTCCACGGCTTGGCTACTGAGTTCGCCCAGTTTGGTCAGCACCGCGGTCAGTGCCTGGTCGGTGCTCTGTCGCTGGGCGTTCAGCCGCGTCTGCAGGGCGTCCTGCTGGCGGTAGGCCTGATAGAGACCGTCCGGCGCTTCGAGATCGTGCAGCAGGGCGGTGACCATCACCCCGGTGTAGCGGGCGGCCCGGGCATCGACCGCGGCCAGTGCCTCGAGGCGGTCCTGGATCACGTCGGCCTGGCCCCTGAGGGTGCGATCCAGTTGCGCCAGCTCCGGTTTGACCGCCTGGGCGGCGAAACCACTGTAGGCGTGGCTGGTTTCCAGCAGCAGCAATTCGGCGAGACGTGCCGCTTCGCTGGCATTGCTGGCCTTCTGCTGGGCGGCGTAGGTTTGCAGGTAGCGCGCCAGGCGATTGCCTTCGCGCGTGGTATAGCCCTGCAGCTGCACCACGGCGTCCTGTTTCGCCAGGGCCTCCTGTTGCAGCTGCGCCAATTGGCGGCCCTGGCTCGCATAGCTCTGGCCCAGTTCGCGCTCCTGCTGCAGGGTGGTGGCCAGTTGGGGATAGCCATCGATGAGCGCCGGAATCTGGCCGAGCGCCTCGCCGTAGCGCTTGATCTGTTCGTCGAAGGTCTTGAGGAAGGTCGTGACCTGTGCCTCGTCCTTGGCGGCCAGCAGGCTCAGGATGGCCTGGTTGGCGCTGAGGATGCGCACGCTGAGTTCACTGGTGGCACGACCGAGGGGCGCGGACTGATCGGTGATGACCGCCAGGCGATCCTGAATGGAGGAGGTACTGCGGTAACTGACCGCGACGATGCCGAGCAGGACCAACAGCAGCAGGCCGAAACCGCCGACCACGCGTTGCAGGATTGTCATTGTTATATCCCCGGATTGAAAAGGTCCGCGGGATAGGGGCGGGCTGAGGAACCGGCTACAGTCGCCTCCGTCGCCCTACCCTCGGCACACGATCTGCCGCCCCGCTGCCAGGCTATCGGCAGTCCTGGCGTAGGCAAGAGTATTACAAAATATTTCGTAGTTATGACCTACTTGAAATCCCACTGCATCTGCGCAGGGATGCTGATGTCGCGCGAGGAGTTCACGCAGACATCCAGGTAGTCGGTGAAGCGCGGCGGCGCGGCGATGCCTTCCTCCAGCAGCCGCTGGTTGTCGAACAGGTAGTTCAGATCGGCGAAGCCACCGTAGAGCTTCAGGGCGCGCAGCACCAGGCGCGGATTCGCCGGGCCGATGCGTTCGTTGAAGTCCGCCGCCAGCTCCTTGAGGTCGGCGCTGTCCACCTGCCGATAACGCTCGCCCACCGGGGCATCGCCCATGGCACCGGCATAGGCCTGGTCGATCTCGCCGAAGGTGCAGGCACCGGCGTTACCCGCGGAGATGTGATAGAGGCTGTGATTGAGCTGGGGTTTCAGCGCCAGCTCCACCAGCGCCTCGGCGCAGTAGTCCACCGGGATGACATCGATCTGCTCGTCGAGCCCGCAGGTGAAGCGCTCCAGGGCGAAGCCCATGCGGAATACCCAGAAGATGCTGCCCGAAGCCTTGCAGCCCGAACGGCGATGCCCGACCACGATGGACGGCCGGGCCACCACCAGCGGCAGCTGCGGCAGTTCGTTGCGCAGTTTCAGCTCGATGGCGGCCTTGGAGGCGGTGTAGTCCACCAGTTGCTGCTCCGGCTCCGGGAAATCCCAGGTCTCGGCCACCGGCGACTCACGCTGGGGACCGCAGGCCATGGCCGTGCTCACGTGGAGGAAACGCTGCAGGCGCTTGGACTGGGCGCAGGCCTGGGCGAGGGCGAAGGTGCCGTCGACATTGACCGGCCAGATCTTCGGGTTGCGCGAGAAGGAAGCCACCGCCGCGCAGTTGATCACCTCGTCCAGTGCCGTCAGTTGCGGGAGCGCCGCCTCGATCCACTGGGTGTCCAGCAGATCGCCGCAGAGGATCTGCTCGGGCAGCAGCCGTGCGGCCAGGTGCTCGTCGATGTCGTGGATGCGCAGATTCTGCAGCAGTCGCTCCAGGCCTTCCGCCGGGGTGGCGGCGCGGACCAGGAATCTCAATCCCTCGACATGGCCCAGCTCCAGCAGGCGCAGGGTGACGGCGCCGCCGAGAAAGCCGGTGGCGCCAGTGACGAGGATGCGCCGCGGGGCGGGAGAGAAGTGGATCGAGGAGTGGGACGAGGCGGAAAGCGGCATGGCGGTGGCCCTGATTGGGGAGATGAAGGTAACCTTGGAGGTAACCTTAAGGCGTTACGCTGAAGGATCCCTTAAGGCAGGGGAACCTGGGGCGCGCCGAGCCTTTCTAGATGAATAACCTTACCTACCCTTAGGCATTCGTCTGGAGACCGTTATGGAATTGCCCGTTCACGATCTGACTACCCTGTTCGAGCAACTGGGGCTGGATTCGGACCCTGCCAGCATCGATGCCTTCATCGCCAGCCATTCTCCGCTGGCCGACGACGTGAAGATCTCGGAGGCCGACTTCTGGTCACCGGCGCAAAAGGCCTTTCTCAAGGACGAAATCATGGAAGACGCCGATTGGGCACCGATCGTCGACGAGCTGAACGTCCGTCTGCATCGGCGGGACTAATAAAGAGAAGAGGCGGGTACGCCTGCCTCATCTTTCCGCCATGCACCATTCGGAGTAGCGCCATGAATGCCGTATTCGCCCAACAGCAACCCCAGGACCCGCCCGCCGCCGACGATGAAGACGAGGTGAGCGAAGAGCAGCTCGACGAATCCGTCGAAGAGACCTTTCCCGCCAGCGATCCGATCTCTCCCTGATGATTTTCTGGCGCCGTTTCCGCGGCGCTTTTCCTACCCTTGATCCTGCTTTCCTGCACATTCGTCGCACCAGTTCGCCACGGCAAACAGCACTTTGCCCCGCGACTGCTAAGGTGATCGCGTCGCGAACGCCCCGCTGTAGCGTGGTACGCGACCTGATGGATCGTGAAATGCAGGGACTCAACCATGATCAAGACCTTCTTCGCCACCCTGACCGGCCTTCTGCTCGGCAGTGCTGCGCCTCTGGCGGTGGCTGACCCCATCGTCATCAAGTTCGCCCATGTGGTGAACGACGACACGCCCAAGGGGCGTGGCGCCCTGCAATTCCAGAAGCTGGTGCAGGAACGCCTGGGGGGGCAGGTCAAGGTCGAGGTGTATCCCAACTCCACCCTGGTGGGCGATACGGACGAGCTGGAGGCCTTGCGTAGCAACAAGGTGCAGTTGCTCGCGCCGTCGGTGTCCAAGCTCAACGCCCTGTCCAAGGCGCTGCAGGTCTACGATCTGCCCTACTTGTTCGACAGCCTGGAGGCGGTCAAGCGCTTCCAGCGCCGCGACAAGAGCCGCGAACTGCTCGGCAGCCTGACCAGCCATGGCATCACCGGACTCGGCTACTGGAACAACGGCGGCCGGCAGCTTTCCGCTACCCGCGACATCCGCGCGCCGGGGGACCTCAAGGGGCTGACCTTTCGTGTCGAGTCATCCGACGCGCTGGCCGCCTACTACCAGCAACTGGGCGCCCAGGCGCTCAAGCTGCCCTTCGCCCAGGTCTACGAGGCGCTGCGGACCGGCAAGGTGCAGGGTGCGGAAAATCCCTGGTCGAACCTGCTGGGGCAGAAGCTCAACACCGTGCAACCCTACATCGTCGAAGACAACCACAATTTCCTCACCTACATGCTCATCACCAACACCGGGTTCTGGAACGGCCTGCCGTTCGGTATCCGTAGCGAGCTGGAAGCCATCGTCGATGAGGTAACGCAAGCGGTGAACCGCGATGCGGAAGCCATCAACGTCAAGGCCCGCGAGCGCGTGGTGGCCGCCAACACCAGCAAGATCCTGGTGCAGACCCCGGCCGAACGCGAGGCCTGGCGGACGGCCGTGGCGCCGCTGATCAAGAGATACGAGGGCGAGATCGGCGCCGATGTCCTCCGCGCCGCCGAGGCGGCCAATCGACGCTGAGATAGCGCGGGCGTCCCTTTCGGAATTGCGGCAAACTGGCACGCTTAGCTCCCGACAACAAGAGGAACAGCCGTGCAGCACGCGGTCATCAGCGGTAGTGGGCTCTATACGCCGCCCGAAAGCATCTCCAACGACGAACTGGTGGCATCCTTCAACCAGTGGGCCGGCCAGTGGAACGCCGAGCATGCCGAGGCCATCGCCGCGGGCACCCTGGCGCCCCAGCCGGAATCCAGCGCCGCCTTCATCGAGAAGGCCTCCGGCATCCGCAGCCGCCATGTGGTCGACAAGGCCGGTATCCTCGATCCGGCGCGCATGGTGCCGCGCATTCCCGAGCGTTCCAACGACGAGCCGTCGATCCTCTGCGAGATGGGGGTCGCCGCGGCGCGCGAGGCCCTGGAACGCGCCGGGCGGACGGCCGCCGACATCGACGGCGTCATCGTCGCCTGTTCCAA
>Ga0157359_1000567_pt1 | contig 13745 bp, 9 predicted proteins | sample AttcapACBM3_FD_111482 | JGI IMG/M metagenome (GOLD analysis project Ga0157359, IMG submission 111482) | Fungus gardens microbial communities from leaf cutter ant in Botucatu, State of São Paulo, Brazil - Atta capiguara ACBM3 | ecosystem: Host-associated > Fungi > Mycelium > Unclassified ...
AACGGCATAATAATTAAATAACGCCCCGATATGCTCACCATACCCAATGCCGCGCTACCAGACCGAAAGAAAAACTCCATCGACTCGAAGATTTAAATGGTCTTTACCTCGAAGTGAAACCCAATGGCAAAAAGGCATGGTGCTATCGATTCAAACTCAATGGAAAATCAAGCATGTTTGCTTTGGGTGAGTATCTAGCGGTAAAACTCTCCGAAGCTCGCGAGAAATGCGAGCAAGCGCGTAAGCAAGTCGCAGATGGAGTTAGCCCGACACAAGCTCGTTAGTTAGATAAGATTCGCAAGGTCAACGATGCATCCAACACCTTTGGGCTAATAGCCAAAGAGTGGTTGCAGATGAAAGACTGGGCCGAAATCACCAAAACGCGGCGACTGGTGATGCTTGAACGTGTGGTTTTCCTCGTAATAGGTAAGCTCCCTGTCAGGGAAATAACCCCTAAATTACTTCAGGAAACCACTAAACACGGCGCTCCTACTGTTGCCAGTGAAGCCCAACGTACAATTTCATCCATTTTTGAGCTGGCGGTAGCAACGCTCAGAGCAGACAGTGATCCTGTCTGGCCGGTACGTAAGGCATAAAACTCAGCACAAACAGGCATTGAATCCACAGCAAATCGGGAAGCTATTAGGCCGTTTTGATAACAGTCGCGGCACATATCAGGTTAACTATTGCATGTGGCTAATGTGATGGAAGCTGGCGCGTCCCCCTGAAGCCACCGAAGCGGAATGGATAAAATTCGATCTTGATAACGCCCTGTGGGCCATTCCGGCAGCGCGGATGAAAGCCCGCAGATAACACGTTATTTCCCTGCCTCTCAAGCTGTCAAAATGCTCAGAATACTACAGTGACTAATCAGACATCGGCACCACCTTTTCCCGGGCAGGGATAATCCGAAAGGTTCAATGACATCATATTCTCTACCCAGCTACTTAAAAGCCTCGGCTGGAGTGGCATTTATAGCCCCCATGCGACAAGAACTACAGGGAGTACGCGTTTAAATGAGATGGGTTATCGGCCAGGTGCTATCGAGGCTCAGCTTGCGCATGCTGATACCAACAATGTTCGTCGCACATATAACCATGCGACCTATCTTGATGAACGTGAAGTGATGATGCAGGAATGGGCAGATGATATGGAAAAATGGTTAGTTGAGTTCAATTAGGAATTATTACCCTTAATGAACTTTAGGAGGATGTTACTTCTTACTCGAGGTTCGCTTTGTGCCAAGAGCGGAAATTAGAGTGCCAGAGACCCTCTAAAAACTGATGGTTCATTTGCAGAGATACTTAAAATTGTACTCACCACATACCCCCAATTCGACAATTAAAGGTCCGTTCCTCATGCTCCTTTAAACTGGCTCAAACACTGGCAGATGATTGCGATGAAATTGCTCTATACCGTACTGGCGCAGAGTCTCCAACCAGCGTTCAGCTTCGGTTCGGCCAATTTTAAGTTCAAGAGCTGCCTCGCGCAGCAACAAGAACTCAGTGCGCAATGTGGTTGGCATGATGCCGGGGTCGTCAGTATTCACCAGCACGCGCACAGGGCCTCGGCGCAGACCGTAACGATTGGCTACCGCACCACACTCAAGCGCCGACTCGTCCGGTGGATACCAGCGAAAAATCGGATGTTCGGCGTGTGATTTTAGCCGCGCGATATAGACATTGGATGTCGGGTTCGCCTCGATGATCAGTCCCAATTTATCGTATTCGGTGAGCAGCCAGTCTTGCAGCGCGTGCATGAAATCCAGCTCGGCAAGGGTATCAACATCTTCCAGAATGCTTTCATTTGCATTGCTGTCAGGCTTGGGCTGAAACCCGGTATGTGCCGCCGCTTCGTCACCCATGCGCACAATCACCAGAGGTGCTTCTGTAACCGTAGCAAGCCAGTCATGTCGTGCCTGATACAGCTGGCTGGCTGTTGTGCGGCGTTCGCTCAATTCGCGATGATCAGGCAATGCGCACAGCTCTCGCGAGTCGACCGGCCAGGCACCACTCAAAGACTGAAGGCGGGAATGGCAATTGCGTCGCAGCCACCATGCTTGATACAGTTCGTCCGGTATCACATGATTTAAAGGTGAGGTCTTAAAACTTGTAGCCGAATTCAAACTCATCTGCTGACTAGCATCATCGTCCATCAAATCTGGCACTTGCCACCAGCGCGACAAACGCCAGAAACGGGCAATTCGCCGCTCGAACAGCGGCAATACCTGCTGAGCCAGTGGCAGTAAACCGCTTAGCACACTGGCGTGATGCCACAACCACACCAAATTATCCAGATGCTCGTCCAGCGGCAGCATCATCTCACCTTGCCGTGCAGCCCACTGTTTTGGCACTATGCCCAGCGCCAGAGCATGCCCGAGCCGGTCGCCCTCGCGCATTTCGCAAAAACGAACGGTTTCGTCGATATGGCGCATTCCCGATGCCGGATGGGCGTAATCCTCGCCGGCATGAATACTCAGGTGAAAGCCGGTTCTGGTACGTTCCCCATTCGACAGTGGCTTGAAGCCGCTCCGCAGCCAGCGTAGCACCGGTGCAAACCATTCAATTTTCAGCGCGTTTTCATCCCCCGCCACATCTAGTCCACGAAACCACCGCGATGGCTGAAAGTGGAAGTGCGGGTTGAGAGTGCCCCCCAGAAACTCGGGATTATTCCAGCCAGAAGCACTCTCCAGCGAATCTATAACCTCTTTTGCTTGTTGCCACAACAAGTTGCTATTTGGTTTGGGACGCTGTTTTTGCTTATGATTATCAGTTCGCGAGAAATGCCCGCAGAATTGCCAACGTTCCATTGCCTGTATGCTGGCCAAAGTCCTCCCATCCAATGAGATTTCATGTTCACCAAAGATATAGGGTGGTTGTGGTAATTGCAGCTTGGCTTTTTCCACCAACTCAGCAGCAATTTTTGCGGCAAACCTATTATTGAATGATGATTTCAGCCCATTGGGGGCTTTAACATCAAATGCAGTTAAGTTGCTTTTAATTTCCGCCACATCGTTTGTACCAGACCAAACTTTTTCGACCCTATGGGCATTGCCACCTGTTGGACTAACATTTTTCTTAAGCGCTGAATTTGAATACTGCTCAACAAAGCGAGTCAACCCTTGCCCATCCATGATTAGGCTTCGGCGTAAAAGGTTGACCTTTTGCCAGAAACATAAAATAGCGGCTCGTTTTTTAGGGCTAGTTGTATGCTGCAAATAGCAACGACATAAATAGATATAAAGCCACAGCCAACGATTCGAGTGATCTTTGTCCATAGCTCTAGCAAATTCGCCTAGTATCCAATCGGCGCTGCCGACGCTGGCGGTCCGTTGACTATTTTGTAGCAAAGGCAAATCTGGCCAGTGATCCTTTGCTTCCCCATAGTCGGTGTCTAGACCATGAATAACGGCCCAATCCAAATTTTGGTCAAGCAACAGAACCAATAAATGACGGGCGTCTTTTAATAGTTTGGGTAAGGAGCTAACCCAATTACTCTGCTTTATCTGGGTCTGGGGTAACTTATCAAAGAACCTAGCATCGAGAATGGCACTGTCTGCCGAAATACCTCCCCAATGAACATGTCCCTCGGCAAACGGAAGTGAGGGGTTGCCCGGTGGCGCAAAAAAGGCTCTTTGTGCGGGCACTACACGACAAATATCATGCGCGTCAGGGCGTGGGATCTCTGCTAACCAGCGCGCAAAGTGCCAGCCTGCAAGTAGCGTCGGATCCAGCCCCGCAGCTAGGCGCACATAAGCCTGCACCTCTCCCTCACGGTAGCATAACAAGTCGCCATTCCGCTGTAGTAGCCGTTGTTGGAGCTCGTCCAGCCAAGGTAGCGCGGGTGTTAGTAGCAAATCGCCATCAAGCATGTGTCCCATCAGTTGACGCACATCAGTCAGCCGGTGTTCACGCGGATAACGCGCCTCCACTCCTTCTACCAATAAATGGTAGAAGTCTTCTATCAGCAAGTGCCAACGGTCAGACTCCAGAGCATCCGCTGGCTTCAATAACTTGTCCCAAAGCCATGTGGCCAACCTTTCATCGCCGAAAAAACATTCTGCGGCGTGTTCAGTCAAAGTGCGCTGGAGCATTAGAGTTATCCAGAAATTTTATTGTTGAGTACTGTTTGTAATGCGGTTTTTGCAGCAGATTTTCGTGGAAATTTACTCGACATTTCACTCCACAAATTCTTGCATTCAGTTTGACTTTTAGTGCTTAAAGCTTTTTCCACTGCTATAGGATCTTTTGTATCAGTAGGTGTAATCGTTAATTTCTCAGCTAACCACTTATCCGAAGTTACTTTTTTATCCTTACTTGCAGCTTTGGATGGTATAGAACCCGGCTCATCCTTAGGCCAATCAAACTTGATAGCTTCATCAATCCACTGTTTTAACGGATGCTTTGCTAGCACAATACTCACTGCCTTCAAAGAGTTTTCATCTTCAAGGGCCTCCAGCATTGGTTTGACGTTGACATTGAACTGGTCATTACTTGTGTAATTTTTTAGCTTTTCTGGATTGATATTGGTAGTTGCTATCACATTAGGTAAGCCAAACAGTTCCCCCTTTTCAAAACTACCAAAGGCAAACCAGGTAGAGTAGAAAGCATATGCGGCCATATCTAACGCCCAATGTATATTAGTAATAAAGTTTGGGAATTTATTGCCATTAGCCAACTGGCTATAGACCTTATTGAATACCTTGTAAACCAGCCATGGGGACAACTCGATTTGCTCAACACCTTGAGTCTGACGCCACTCATTAATTTCTTCGCTGAGCTTCCGAATAAGTACAGTTGAATCATGACCCTCAACAAAATCTGCTTCTGCAGAATTATCCTCACCAGCGCTAGCTTTCGCATCTAATATTATTGCTTTGGTTGGTGCCAATGCTGCGGTAGAAAAGAAAGGAGCCCGACTCAATATTGCATGAATAGCTTCTTCTGAGAGCGGCCCAATAACACTAGCAATAACCAGCTCAAAAATCCGACCAATATTGAGTAACATGGTTTGCTTGGCATTGGTATAGAAGTTATGCTGCGCCAGCAAGTCAATCAAAAAAATTGACTTGCTTTTCTTCTCATCATCCAAATTAGCTATCGCTGTCTGCTGAATTTCCTTGGCGTAATCCCACTTTTTGCTTGAGTTTATCCCAATTTCTGCCAGTGGATATGGCAGCATGGTTTTTTGTGACTTGATGCCTGCCAGCCATTCTTCTGGCAAACTTTTAGCCAAAGATATCGCCCATGCCGAAAGGTTGTCTGTCTTGTCGAAAAGCTCAAAGTTGGTCGCAGTGTGTGTTAATGGCTGGAACAATGGGGTATCGAAAATACTGCAGCGTTGTTTGGATGACTCAGAGGGCTTCACCCTTTTCCACTGCTGTTTCGCAAGCAGCAACAGATAAACGATGCCTCCCTTGGGTTCATAGCAAAAATAATCAGCCAGTCGCTGCACCAAGATATTTCTGTTAGATGATGCCAAATCGTCTTGAGGTGGATTCTGTCTTTGCCAGTTTTTGCGAACATCTAGCTCATTTTTTGCAGAATGAATCGATGCTGGCAATTGAGGAATTAAGTCACTGCATTGCCTGACAAGCTGAATTAAAGCGCGAATAGATGGTATTGGTAGCGACAACTGACTACCTTCTAACCCATTCACCGGCCCAGCCAGAAAAATCTCCAGCCATGCGATAAAGTTGCGTAACGGCATCACTTCAGCTTGATGACCATCACGCAAATAGATATTACTTTGCTGCCAATATTTGCTAACAGGCGGCATGGTTAAACGGCGCGGGAACGGCAGGATCTTGCGCTGATACTCTGCCGCCAATTCTACGGCTTTTTCATAGGCATCTTTGCGACGGTAGCTGGAATCCTTCGTCAGGCGACCATGAAAGTCGCGCCAGGTTACATCGTTGTAAAGTTCGCGGTCGCCGCAGACAATGGGCAAGACATGGGGGGTTGCTAGATAACGGCGTACAATTTCAAGATTTTCAAAAGCGCGATTCAGCGACGTATCGACGTCGTCGATTGCCAAAATCATCAGTTTTTTCTCCAACAAGCATAACACTTCACGAAAGAAATCCTGCACGCAGTCGGCCAATTGCTTGTTGCTATACATGGCGCGTACCTTGTCCATGCCTTGACGTTCTTGTTGTGTTTCGACCGATTCCAGCGACTGTGCGAGTTTCTCCAGCGTCTGGTTCAGGCTGCGGACTTTATCCGGGTTATTCCGCTGCTGCTCTTTAACATCTTTGTCGTGCAGAACGGCTGCAACGATGATATGTAGGAATAACGATTCACTATTTTCCAGCAAGGTCGGGTCTACCGGGTCGAGGATGTGAACATCTTTCAAAACATCCCGATCTTTTAGATAGCTTTTTAAGTTGACCAGCACGGCAGTTTTGCCAGTGCCGCGCGCGCCATCTATCGTGATTGCATTGTGTTCGCGCAGTTCATTCAACGATTGGCCTTTGGCGGCATCAGCTTTATTCACGGCTTCAATAATCATCTGTGCTAGCGGTTCGTATACTTCATCGCTTGGAAGCAAAGTATTCGCGTCGGGCAATACGGCGGATTCACCAGCATTTAGAGGAATATATCGCTTGTTTTGGCTCATGTGCGGCACCTATCTTACGGTTTTTTTATAGGGCAAGGTTGGGAGCATTCTAACATGAAAAAAGCAAAAGACATTTATCATGCCAAGTGCAACATGAACATTAGAAGAGCGTTACAAGAGCGTTCTGTTCTCGATGTCTCAAAAGCCTAATTGAAACTGAGGAGGGGTTTTAGAGGCTCAGCAATTATGAAGATCATATTTAGTTCATGGTCTGTAGCAAGATTGACCTGCTCCCGTTGATTAATACACCGCGATGTTAGTAATGTCTTCATAAGCCACATGAGGACATCCTCATGAAGAAGCGTTTTTTCGACGAACAGATCATCAGTATTCTCCGCGAAGCTGAAGCCGGGGTTTCTGCCCGTGAACTCTGCCGCAGGCACGCCATTTCCGACGCCACCTTTTATACCTGACGTAAGAAGTATGGTGGTATGGAGGTGCCCGAGGTTAAGCGCCTGAAGTCGCCTGAGGAAGAGAACGCCAGACTCATGAAGCTGCCTGCCGAAGCCATGCTGGATAATGAGGCACTCCAGGTGGCTCCGGGGCGAAAGTACTGACGACAGACCAGAAGCGGGAAGCCGTTGAGTTTATGTGTGATGCGACCGGTCTGTCACAACGTCGTGCCTGCAGGCTTACAGGGTTGTCCCTGTCGGCCTGCCGCTATGAGGCTCAGCGTCCGGCGGCTGATGCGCATTTATCAGAGCGCATCACTGAGCTGGCACTGGAGCGCAGGCGTTTTGGCTACCGCCGCAGCTGGCAGTTACTGCGCCGTGAAGGCCTTCATGTTAATCACAAGCGCGTGTACCGCCTTTATCACCTGAGAGGGCTTGGCGTAAAACGCAGGCGGCGTCGTAAAGGGCTGGCAACTGAACGTCTGCCGCTGCTCCGCCCGACGGCGCCCAACCTGACCTAGTCGATGGATTTTGTCATGGACGCGCTCGCTACCGGTCGCAGGATCAAGTGCCTGATCTGTTTAGACGACTTCACGAAGGAATGCCTGACGGTCACTGTTGCCTTTGGGATTTCAGGTGTGCAGGTGGCACACATTCTGGTCAGCATTGCGCTGTTTCGAGGCTATCCGGCGACGATAAGATCTGACCAGGGGCCGGAGTTCACCTGCCGCGCACTGGATCAATGGGCTTTTGAGCATGGTGTTGAGTTGCGCTTAATCTAGCCAGGCAAGCCAACGCAGAACGGATTTATTGAGAGCTTTAACGGACGATTTCGCGATGAATGTCTGAATGAGCGCTGGTTCAGCGATATCGTTTACGCCAGGAAAGTCATTAGTGACTGGTGGCAGGATTATAACGAGTGTCGTCCACATTCAGCACTGAATTATCAGACGCCATCAGAGTTTGCAGCACGGTGGCGGAATGGAAAATGTGAAGGTAAACAAACCGATATTACTAACTGATGGTTGTATCTAATACTGGGAGCAGGTCATACCAGCCCAGCCGTGGCATAAGCCCCTTCATACACTTTCATTAAAACCACTAACTGAAGCGATAAGGCGTGGCGGGTGTAGGAGCGCGCTCCATTCGTAATATGTAAAGTTTTTACTCGCGATTTGAAAGCGTTGCTGTGATACAAGATTCAACCACATGTTGTGGGGGTTGTTTAGTATTTAGAAAATGTGGCTGGCTTCTGAAGCGCTATGGTCAGAGCAGCAGAAACCAGCCTGTTTAATCCGGAGGCTATAACTTTTGAAGTTTATTACCTTACACTTCACTTTCCACACATATTGCATTGATCCTTTCTAAACCTGTGACTGCCAATACTCCCATGAAAGACAAAAAACAGAAGGGGCAGTAATGGCGGCTATGATATTGTGCATCGAAGCATTATGCATTTTCCATTAAGTTATATGTGAAAATTAACCAAACAATAAAAACCAACAAACCTAGAATGCCAATTTACAACCCAAGCACACCTTGCAACTCTCGAAGTCTAAATTCTGGTATGTTTTTAGCATTCAATTTTTTTGCCGATAAAAAATTAATTATACTCTCAGGCGAAGAGTCACTTGGAAATCTGAATTTATTCTTTAAAAACAGAGCAGTACTACGTGAAACTCCTATCGCCATAAGACTCAATTCTACTGGATTGCAAGAACCAAACTCAAGGTAGGCGCTAATATTTTCCACTTTTTCAGCTTTATCCTCCTCTCCTCTCGATATCAGAACACAAATCAAAGTTTCTCTGTATATTTTTAAATAACGAACTAAGTTGTATCTAACTTGATTCTCAAGGGTGTTAAGAACCTCTCTGATAAGAGAAGATGTTTTTCTCCTTATCTTATCGACGGATGCACCTTCATTAATTAACCTTGATAACTCTTTCGAATTCCTGATTTTATAATTAATCATCGACTTCAGTGAGTGGGAGGTCATCCAATGATGAGCCATAACACTTATTAACTTTGCATACCGTAATGTTATAGGCCATGAGAATACATCAATGACGACCTCAATGGCGTTATCCACCCTCGCCTTACCTCCCTTCTGATAAGGGCTGTAAAGAACGTAATCATCTAAATTATCCTGTTGAATAAAAAAATCGTAAAGTCGTTGTATATGGTCAGGTCTGACGCCTGAATTTAACTTTATTAATTCATCTGGAATGGTTATTCTCATTCTTTTTACTTTATCGTAATTATATTCTAACAGCTCATGATATTCCTCCTGTTCCATTTCAGAGAAATAGGATAATTGGAAGCCATCCCTTTCGACCTCCTGATAAAAACGAGCCAAAGCTACGTCTGCCAACTCTTTATCATCAGCTGGGGAGAAAATATTATCTATAGCATTAGAAATAATACTACCACCATCTGCCATGACCTTAGACATAGCAGAATTAATAGTCTGAAGTGTTTCCCCACTAAAGGATTTTTCATCCCATGAATTACTCCTTACACACCAGACATTTCCGTGAAACTCATATTTTAAGCGACCTGCTCTACCTGCAAGGTTAAGAAAGTCAGCTCTAGACATCGGCTCATCACCACTGTGTGGATTCTCTAAAATGAGATGTTTAGCTGGCAAGTTAACACCTTGCAGTAAGGTACTAGTACATACTATAAATCTAATATCACCTCGCTTGAAGAAATATTCAATACCATTTCTAATTATAGATGGCATATTACCATAGTGGAAGGCAACCCCGGAACACAGGCACGTAATCAATGTATATTTCTCATGCATTTCATCTTCTATGGAGGCAATGAATTCTTCGAAATCACTTTGTAGATACAACTTACTAATGTTTTTCGCTATATTTATAGCCACCTCTTCCGCATTAGATGGTGTATCTTCAAATACAATTACCGATCCGCCTGACCGAGATATAAACTCAGCGATCCTAGCTTTCTGAACCTTACGATTACCACGCAGCACAAAATCTAATTCATAGACTCCAAGATCTATAGGCTCATCTTCAGCATTTACTTTAACATTAATAGCTTTGGTATTATGGCTTACTTGATTAACAAGCAATATATTTTGTGTTACCGGTGAAATAGTTTCGATAAATGATTGGCCATTCTTTCCCCGTCTAAATATAGAAAAGAAGTATTCAGGGTTACTAATCAAAGGACTGGAGAACATTACTTGCATATGTGGGTATTTTTCAAGGGCTAATTCAACCGCATTCTGTAGGATTATACCTCTTTTACCCTTTTGAATTTCATGAGCTTCATCAATAAGCAATGTGTTTATATGGAAATGGTTATTCCTATAGGAATTTGAAAGTAAACTGACAAGCCTCTCTTGTGTTAAAACGTATATCAATCCCTGTTCTATACTATCAGTTTCGATTACTTCAGGCGCTGTTCGTATAACAACTTTATCAAAACCCGCCATCTTACACTCATAGCGAAACTTGTTGGACACTTCGCTTATTAGGGCTCGGGTTGGCACCACATAGACAACACACTCTTTTCCATAAGTTTTAATCTTATCAATAACTGCCAGAGAAAGTATAAATGACTTTCCTGCTGATGTAGGTGCAGAAACGCTGAGGAAGTTATTGTTTCTCAAGGATGATAGCAATTTGCATTGAAAGTTTGTTAAAGTCACTTCATTATATGTATTCTCAGCTTCACGCCCTATTCTTTCTAAAGAAAGTGATAGGTTTAAGGAGGGGGACTCTCCACTATTATATTTTTCTCTTAGCAATGCCCTCCCGGGGAAATTCCCAATTCTGGACAAAATGAGGTCACAAGCAGCAATAACATTCTCATCATATTTTTCATCAAGTTCTAAAATCCTACTGACGATATCATAGGATTTTTTTATATCAGACTCGTTCTCGGACAAGGATAAAACAGAGCCATACGACAATAACAAATAAATTTCTTTAGCAGTTATTTGAATATCACCCTTAACCCTTAGTATTTTATCAATACTTAATTTAACAAGGTTTAAGTATACTTCATCTTTTTTTAACATTTTCAATCTAACGCCCTATTAAATTCATTTCTAAAATCAACAACTGAAGGAAATGGGATAAAGAAAACATCAAACCTTAGATATTTACGATTGAACCTTCCAAACTTTTCATCTAATAAATTAATCCATTGAGGCATTATTTTAGTCAACTCGTTAATAAATTGTTCATTTACAGGAGTTATTGAGCAATAATCAATCTTGTCAAATCCATTCCAATCAAAGCCTATCAAACATGCGTGATTTATGCGCACATCTGAACCGGGTTCACCTGAAACGAATAAATTCCTCACAGCCTCTCTAACTTCATCTTTTGCATATTTATAATGCTTAGTTGCCATGCCAAATTCATGTTTATACATTTCATTAGCATGAAAGTCATCAATGCTTTTGAGCGCTGAATCCATTGCAGATGACATTTGCTTGTAGAGCTTTGACTCTCCGAAATAGAAATCAACAACATTATCTTTATCGTTCCATTTGATATGTATTCCATCGGATCCTTTTACTTCGTCATTAGAATTGGTTTTCAACTCCATTTTTGCTACTAATTGTGGCGCTCCAATGATAGCTTCAAGAAGAAAAAACAATAACGTTTCGCCAGCCTCCCCAGTTTTATCAGGTGAATCATCTGTGATTTGAGGATGCCTAAACAGAGACCGGGCATTTTTTGCTAACGCTAACCATTGTTGAGCTGAGAGAGGTTCACCTCGGTCTTGCATCGAAAAGCAATAATCGATTATATACTCATATAGTTTTTGAGCTAATGCTTTCACCATAGGCCTTCCATTGCCATCAAACTTTAAATGATGGAGTCTGACCTCAGCACAAAGTGATTTAATACACAAAGAATGCTCAACCACATCAATGCATGAATCAAAATCTTTTTTGCTGACAGAGACAAATTTATTCACCTCACTTATAGTTTTCATGAGATATTCTCTAGTAATAAATCGGCCAAAAACTGCATCATGGTTTTCCTCTCAGTATGATATACTGCATGGTTATAAGTGCCTCGAATGGTGTTTGTATCTACATGAGCCAACTACAACTCTATTTAACAAGAATCAAAGCCATGCTCATGTAATATCGTTGGTATCATATATCTAAAACCATGCACAGTGATTCTACTTTTATAACTAATTCGTTTGTTCACTTGATTAAAGCTTGCCTCACTCATAGGCTTGTTTAGATCGTTCCGCCCAAGAAAAACATAATGGCAATTTACAGTTATCATCTTCAGTTCATTAAGTAAATCTAACGCCTAGGTGGATAAAGGTACAAGATGTGCCCTGCGCATTTTCATCCTTTAAACAGGCATTCCCAAATAGCGTTGTCCAGATCAAATTCTTCCCATAATGCTGCACTTAATTTGATGGCTCCAATACCCTTTATCATCAGTAATTTCGTAGCAATTTGAACAAGCCTATTCCCGGTGTGATCGTCTAATGCTCGCAGGAAATCAGGGATTTTATCAGCTTTCAGGAACGGGGAGTAATTTGATTGGTGTACTTCTAGGGCACTAGAAGGATCAGCCGCAGGATTGAACTCAGCCCTGCTTGTAGCTATCGAGTAACGAAAAATTTCACAACAACTCAGCCGTACTTTACGCATTTTCTCTAAACTCCCGCCTTTTCAATTTTACGCAACACATTCATCAATACCAGCAGTTTAATCTCGCCTACTGTACTTATTTCTATATTAGGGCGAATATCGTATTGAAACGCTTCCATGCTGTAGGAGACATATCCCACAAACCTCTTTGCTGACTTCATCTGACGACATTCCCTCGCATTTTCTTCAAATTCATTCTCAGACTTAAATTGCAAAGCAAGCTTTGCTCTTTTCAAACCTCACTAAGGTTCTTTACTTCCGACACCACTTTTCGGGCATTACCACGACGGGAACAAGCATCTGCAAGCGTGATCGTTGAGTAGACCCCAAGTGAGATAATTTAAGATTACCTGCATAACGATAACAGCAGCCCTTGCTTCTATAGGGTTCTACAAGTAAAGATAGCCCTTTGCCATGACCAAGTTTATAAGCTTTAGCTTCAGGCTTAACGCAGCGAATCTGCATATCGTTTAAAGGCATGTGTTTAGAAATCCATGATCGAACAGCAACACATAAACAATCCTATACATATTTAGTATCGGATTCTACTGAAAGGTTATGGATTAACACGGACTAAAAAGTAGGAATGTAGTTATAAAACACAAATTTTATGGATGCTTTCGGACGTTTAAGAGAGTAAAGACGCTGCCGGAAAAAGGAGTCGAACCTGCGACCCACGCATTACGAAAGCGAACCAACTGCAAAATGGGTGCGCTAAAGATATTTTTTAAATAAACAAAAATATCAATAAGATAAGATAAAAATCACCGTTTAACTTATGATCAAAATCTGTTGTTTCTTGAGTTTTTTTGCAACCTTAAGAAACTTGGTAGACCCTCTTAAATCCACGCAACCGCGTGGATTTGTCATTTAATAAAACCTGACTTTTTTCTCGTAACAACGGCACTCCGGCCTCTTCCTGAAACCGTTTCTTACCCCCACCCTCGCAAAAAAACCCCTATTCTACCAGCAGTGATTTCAGCCGGCTGAGCCAGGCCTCCGTGTCGTTCAGCAGCGCACAGCTGAGATTTTCAATGGTCATGTGTTGCGCCATTGAGGCGCGGCGCAGCA
>Ga0157359_1000568_pt1 | contig 13744 bp, 15 predicted proteins | sample AttcapACBM3_FD_111482 | JGI IMG/M metagenome (GOLD analysis project Ga0157359, IMG submission 111482) | Fungus gardens microbial communities from leaf cutter ant in Botucatu, State of São Paulo, Brazil - Atta capiguara ACBM3 | ecosystem: Host-associated > Fungi > Mycelium > Unclassified ...
TGACTCAGGCTGTACTCATGGCAGCACCTGAACCTAAAAATATGGTGAATGCAGGCTTATCAGCACTCCTGAACGCCATTAAAGATGATCCGCGTATGGCACGGATTATCTATATCGATGCCATGCTGGTTCAGGACCTGCATAATCAAGCCACGATTCAGGAAACCTTGACTCAGTTTGACCGTATTATTCAAGGCTTTGTGATGATTACCATGCCCAATGCGCCGCAAAGCACCGAAGAAGTGTCTTTAATGGCAACGGGCTTAAATGGTTATGTGACCCATATTATTATTCGATGGGTCTCAGAAGGCTTTAAACAGCCGCTTGCAGATGTGCTTTCAGCTTGTTGTGCTGTGTTTTTGTCCTTTATCGAAACAACATCTCAAAAAAATTAAAATCGTTTTACAGTTTTGTGACATGAAAAGCACTTCCATGACAAATTGATTAACTCAATGAATTTACTTGCTTTATACCTAGGCAAGTTGTCATCATTTGGTCATTGCGCTGCCCCACAATTGTCACAATTTATTGCTAAATTCGACTTTATTCCCTCTTTTGCAATGATATTGTCATAATTAATCTTTGTAATAAGCCTGTCATAACAACAAAACGGTTAAACCGTTACGGAATTTAAGGGTATTGCGCTGTGAAAGATGACTATATTTTAATTGTCGATGATGAGTTACCGATCCGCGAAATGATCCATACCTCTTTGGATATGGCAGGCTTCCAATGTTTACAAGCTGAGGATGCCAAACAAGCGCATCAGATTATCGTTGATCAGCGTCCTGCACTTATCTTGCTGGATTGGATGTTACCAGGTGGTGTGAGTGGTGTAGACTTATGCCGTCGCCTTAAACGCGACGAGAACCTGTCTGAAATTCCTGTAATCATGCTCACTGCACGCGGTGAAGAAGACCATAAAGTTCAAGGTCTTGACGCAGGTGCAGATGATTACATGACCAAACCCTTCTCGACACGTGAACTGGTTTCCCGTATCAAGGCGGTATTACGTCGTGCCAACGCACTGAGCGGTGAAAAAGTGATTGATGCCAATGGCTTATTGCTGGATCCTGTCAGTCAGCGTGTTAGCTTTGGCAATAGTATTTTAGATATGGGGCCAACAGAATATCGTTTACTGGCCTTCTTTATGACTCACCCGGAACGCGCTTATACACGCGCCCAGTTACTTGATCAAGTGTGGGGTGGCAATGTCTATATCGAAGACCGTACCATTGACGTGCACATCCGTCGTTTACGCAAAGTGTTAGAACCTTTTGGTGTTGACCGCTTTGTCCAAACGGTTCGTGGCACAGGTTATCGCTTCTCGACACGAGCAGATTTAGCAGTAGGTTAAAAATCTTTTATGTATGAACCTTATCCCGTCCCTGAACTGGCACGTGAACACCAGCGTTTTCGCTACAGCAGTTTATGGACGTTTGCAAAACAAGATTTAAGACTGTTACTTTTTTTCTTATTGATTGCAAGCTTAATTGGATTTGGGGTTGGATACTTTTGGAGCTGTATTTTTATTGCTTTTGTGGTGTTTTTCGCCCTGCAGCTCCGCTCGCTTTATCTGGTCAATGAATGGATTTCAAACCGCCCCTATGATGTCCCGCCCAACTTAAACGGGATCTGGGGTGCATTACTGTTCAATGTTTATCGTGCACAACGTCAGGAACGCATTGTTCAAGCGGAAATGGTTGGTCTCATTGACCGAGCCCAGTCTTCTCTGGTTGCTCTGGCAGAAGCCGTGGTTCTGATTGATGACCAACATCAAATCGAATGGTGGAACCCCGCAGCCGAAAAGCTATTGGGTATTAGTCCCCTCGACCGCGGACGTAACTTATTGTCGATTTTACGTCAGCCAAGTTTCATTGAATATTTTAACAACCCAGATCAATCCCCTGATGGGATTCGTCTGCAAGCGCAGATGGAAGAAGAGCGTTATGTGCACGTCAAACTCACCCGTTTTGGGGGAGAAAGTCGTTTATTGGTCGCACATGACACCACGCGCGTCCATAATCTGGAACAAATGCGTAAAGACTTTGTCGATAATATTTCACATGAATTGCGTACACCGCTGACCGTACTCAGTGGTTATATCGAAACCTTTACCGATCAAGATGACATTACGCCGCGCTGGAAACGTGCTTTTACGCAAATGCAGTCCCAGACCAAACGTATGAATGCCTTGGTCAATGATTTATTGTTGTTATCAAATTTAGAAAATAATAAGAAAGTCGCAAAAAATCAGATTATTGATATGGCAAATCTAATGAACCAGATCTTTGATGATGCGCGTGCTTACAATCTTGATTATGGTCATACTTTAAATTTGGATATTGATAGCCATTGCGACCTAATTGGCTCAGATATTGAAATTGCCAGTGCTTTCAGTAATTTAATTACCAATGCAATTAAATATACGCCGCCTGGTGGCATCATTACCATTGGTTGGCATGAAGCAGGTGACCATGCCTCTTTTACGGTACAGGACAACGGTATCGGGATTGATCCAAAACATTTACCACGCCTGACTGAACGCTTCTATCGCGTTGATAGCGCGCGTAGCCGTCAAACTGGTGGTACAGGTTTAGGACTTGCCATTGTAAAACATGTACTCATGCAACATGGCGCACATCTAGAGATCACCTCTAAAGAAAATGAAGGCTCAACCTTTACCGCGATCTTCCCCAAAGAACGTCTTTATCGAATGCTGTAAATGTTTAACTTCAATAAAAAAGCCGATCCTTCTCGATCGGCTTTTTTTAATTCTGGATCATTCCAATCAACTACTTGCTTTCGCATTGAGCTCTGTCGACTCGACTAAATGACTTGGCAAGCCAAAAATATGGTCAAAGAAGTAATTATAAACAAAGGTATAACATGGGATCAGTACCATCAAACTGAAGTCCAGCAAGAATGCTTTGACTAAACTGATTTGCATCCACCATGCGATCAATGGAATCAAAATCATGACCAGCACAATCTGGAATCCAATCGCATGCGCAACACGTCTCAACACGGTACGCTTTTTCGACGTTTGAGTTTTTTCCCACATCTCAAACACGTAGTTATAAAAAAAGTTCACTGTTACGGCGATGACCGCAATTAAAATCGACAAAGGCCCTGTATGGCTAATGGTGGTACCTGAAAGTACTGCCAGCACCATTGCACAGATAAAAAAGCTAAAAACTTCATAGAAAAAGACGTAGGTGACTCTTCTCTTGGTTCCTTGCATTACAACACCTTGAAATAAATAATGAGTGGATTTTACGCTTTAATTTTGATAAAAAAAGTCAATCGTTATCAGTACAGCTGACAAGTGAATTAAGATGAAATTGACCAGTGAACAACTTGAACTGATTCTTGAAATTATTGATCGTGGTAATTTTTCGGCAGCTGCCCGAGCACTGAATCGGGTTCCTTCCGCAGTCAGTATGGCGATTGCTAACTTAGAGGCAGAATTAAATTTAAAATTATTTGAACGCAGTAAAAACCATCTTGCTCCCACTGAAATTGCTTTGTCCATCGAGCCCCATGCCCGATTGATTGTGACTAAATTGCGCCAGCTAGAAATGCATTTAACTGAACTTTCAACAGGACTGGAAACCCGTATCGCGATTGGGATCGCTGCAGACATCGACCAAAGGCTGCTCTTGGCTGGTATTGAACGTTTGATGCAACGTTACCCACTTCTGGATATTGAAATGGTCAGTGCGCCACAACAAGAATTAAAAGCACGTTTACATCAAAATGAAATTGATCTTTATATTGCCTATAGCTCATCCGAACTCGACCTGAATGAACGATTCCGACTGCTCGGAACTGAAAAATTTGTCGCGGCGGTTTCACCGAAAGATGCACAACAGCTTAAGGATAATAATAAAAATGAACTCACCATGCTCTCTGAACTCAGACAGATTATTGTGGCAAGCAAACACTATCCCCTACCAGATAGTCGCGTTCTGGTTTCTGATTCTTGCTGGTATACCGATAGTTTATTTATGGCGATTAATATGGTGGAACAAGGCTTCGGATGGGGAAATTTTCCACTCTCGATCGTGCAAGAGCATTTTGCGAAAGGCAGTTTGATTCGACTCGAATTTCGTGACACCACAAATCGACTGGATATGCCGATTCATGCAATCTGGCCGAGCCACAAACCTTTAAGTCAAACGACTCAGATGCTCATCGAACTTTGGACAAAAGAAATCAATATTGAATAAAAAAAGCCCGACATCCTGTCGGGCTTTTTCGTATTCCTTTCACTAGGCACAACTCCTGTCATACCTCACGTCCTGATGCCTGAACTTATCATTTTTGTTTTATGTTCTGGAACTTCCTGTTCCTGATGAGTTCATATTAGGCAATTCAGCCTAGGTTGAAAATGGGACATTTCCTCTAATCAGTGTAAGCAAAAACGTACATCAGCATGCTCTCATCTCATTTTTCCAATTAGTTATAATAAAAAGAGAATGCGAGCACTTCTCTAATCTCCTGCCAAATCAGCCTGCTGCGATATCACCTGCACCCCCATATAGCTGTCATAACTCTGCGCCAATAGACAAATCATCACAAAGGCAACTAAGGTCAAAATCTGCTTTTTCATTCTCATTATTTGCTACCTCATTCAAGCATCTATGAAAAAGGTATAAGATTTTTCCCATCTCATCTAATATAGAAAAAACCAGCACTGATCTAATTTTGAGATATGTGGACATTAAAACAATTTAATTATCTAATCACGATTGTAGAAACGGGTGGTTTTATTGCCGCCTCAGAAAAGCTGTTTATTGCCCAATCCGCCCTAAGCAGGCAAATTAAAAATTTAGAAGAAGAACTAGGCTTTGAAATTTTTGATCGGTCCGAGAAAAAAATTAAACTGACCACTGCGGGAGAAGCACTGTATAAAAGTTTAAAAACCAATATTGATCATTTAAAAAGTTCAATTGTTAGCGCCCAAAGTATCAGTCGAGGTGAAGGCAGAATTATTAAAATTGCGCATTCCAGCAGTATCGTACTTGACCACAATAAACTCGAAATCTTCAAGCAGCTCTGTGATACCCATAACATTGATATTGAGATGAATACCTTATCATCCGAGTTACAACTGGAATATTTATTGAATGGCAGTATTGATCTGGGTTTTATCCGCCCACCGATTTACCATAACCTGAATGACGTAAATGCTATCAGTTTATATTCCGCGCCATTGTATGTCGCTGCCCATATTTCAGACCCATTTTTAGGTGAAAAAGAACAGATTTCGATACGGGAATTAGCGTCATTGGATTTTGTTTCTGTACCCCATAAAGCGCGTGGGGGCTTAAGTTATTTGGCCGCCAACTTATGTCTGGTCAATGGATTTTCGCCAAAACGAAGCAGAATTTATTCAAGAAAAAGATCTCAACTTGAGCTGGTTGCTAATGGCTTTGGAATTTGTATCGTGCCTGAAGAATTTAAAGTGATCCTGCCAAGTAATGTCAGGCTTATCCCAATTCAAGATGAAAATACGTTGAGTGAGGTCAAACTGATTTGGAGAAAGGACAATGATCTGATCGTGAATAGCTGTGCTGATGCGATCCATGCTTATTACAGTTCACAATAAATAAAAAAGCCCGACATCCTGTCGGGCTTTTTCGTATTTCGTTACTAGGTGCAACTCCTGTCGTACCTCACGTCCTGATGCTCAAACTTATCATTCTTGTTTTATGTTTTGGAACTTCCTGTTCCTGATGAGTTCATATTAGGCAATTTGGTTTAGGTTGAAAATGGGACATTGCCGTTAGTGGATGTAAGCAAAAGCGTACATGGTTTTTATGTTATTCATTAAATGAAAATTTCACCTTCTAGATATAAGTGACACTCTCCCGCGATCTCTATGCGGTCATTCTCAAGTAACTTGCAATACAGTACTCCACCTCGTTTTGATGCTTGATAGGCAATAATATCTTCCTTTTTAAGTCGCGACTGCCAAAGTGGTATTAACGAGGTATGCAACGAACCTGTTACAGGATCCTCATCTATTCCCATAGAAGGCGTGAAATAACGGGAAACGATATCAAACCCACTCATTTTTCCCTCTGTGGCATCATTTAAAGCAGTAATTGCAACACGTCGCCCACCCAGAGTTTTGATTAAATCAAAATTAGGGTATTCATTTAAAACAGCCTCTGTATTTTGATAGATCACGATATAAGCCTGTGGATTGACATATACCTCAGCAATGTCTTGGGACAAGCTCTCTTTTAATGCTTGAGGAATCTGTTCCATTCGACTTGGGATCTGTACAGGAAAGTTCATTTTGATCCTGCCATTTGCACCGCGAGTGATGAAAAACTCACCCAAGTTCGCCACATGAAATACCAACGATTCAATTTCAGGTTGATTTTTAAAAATAATAAAACTGGTTGCTAACGTGCCATAACCACAAAACTGCACTTCTTGTATCGGTGAAAACCATTTAATTTTATAGTTTTGATCATCAATTTTCCTAGCAAAACTGGTCTCAGATAAATTATTTTCTAATGCTATATTCTGCATTAAACATTCATCCAGCCACTCTTCCAAAAGAACAACCGCAGCAGGATTTCCTTTAAACAACTGATCACTAAATGCATCAACTTGATAAATTTTCATTCTAAACAACTATAAATTTTTCCAATAAGATACTCTTCATTACGAGTAATAACGTATATTTTTGATATGCAAAAATTGCTCATTTAAGATTTTTGGATTTAAAACTATAAAAAATCAAAATCTGCTTTAGATAAAAACTGGCTAATCTTATTTTCTCATCGCTGTATCATCTCCGTTCAAGATTTGATTAAAAAGACAGCTAAAATGCAATTTTCGATTCTTGTCAGTATGTTTATCTTTTCGTTAAGCATGTCCATTTCACCTGGGCCAATTAATATTACAATTCTTTCAACCAGCTTAATTCACGGTTTTAAGAAAACGCTCCCCTTTATCTCAGGCGCAACGCTCGGCTTTACCTTACTATTAATAATTTTAGGCTTTGGTTTTAGTCAAACGATTAGTCATTATCCTATTTTTTTCAAAATACTAGAATGTACAGGTGCTTTATTTATTTTTTATATTGGTCAGAAAATTATGTTTTCTAAACCAGAGATTGAAGTTGTAAAAAATATCTCTGTTGCCAGTTTTACAGATGGATTTCTATTACAGTGGCTCAACCCTAAAGCATGGATTGCATGTCTTTCAGGTATATCTTTATTTTCCTCACCAATCAGTTATTTCCCCCTCATTCTATTTATTCTTATTTATTTCGTTATTTGCTATATTTCTTTAATTTTGTGGGGAATTTCTGGCCACAAATTATCAAAAATATTCACTAACACCTCCAATATCAAAACTTTAAATTTTTTAATGGGTGGATCTCTCATCCTTTTTGCAATTTATATGTTACTTAAGATATTTTGGATTAAATGATTCATATATTTTTTCAATTAAAGCATGGGCAATTCCATTCATCGGGATATTGGCGGGCCAAACCGCATAGACACTTAAAGGTTCAAGCTTCCACGCTGGTAAAACTTGTACAACTTTCTGTTGGTCAATGTCTGACTGAGTCAAGTAATCAGGTGGTGCAGCCAATCCTGCATTCAATTTTACCAATTGATAGGAAGCCTCAACATTATTTACGTAAATATTGGGCTGATATGAAATTTCTATTTCTTCTTGAGTATCTACATTCCTTAAAACTCTATTATTTTTTCTCATGCTCAACCCTATCCACTTCATATTCATCAAGTCTTTAGGATGATTAATACTTGGATATCGTTTTAAAAAATCAGGGCTTGCAACAATACTGCGAGCTAAAGAAAATAGATATTTCGCTTTAAATGAGCTATCTGGTAATTCACCAATTCGAAAAGCAATATCAACATTATCAGCAATAAGATCTGTCCGGCTATCATCGCAAGTAATATGTAAAGTAAGATCTTTATATTGATCACAGAATACCGTGATACATTGCATAAACTCTCCATGAATAAAGACTGCAGGGATCGAGATATGAAGCTGTGTTTTTTTAATAATAGAGCGTTGCTTAAAATCTAAAATTCCTGATTCATATGTTACTAACATGGCCTGAGCCGTATCTAGAAGCTTCTGACCATCATGTGTTAAGGTCATTTTCCTTGTATTTCTATAAAATAAAGCACACTCTAAATTTTTTTCTAGTTTTGTTAGATGTAAACTCACAGTCGCAACAGATAATCCTAAGGCTTTAGCGCCTTTAGAAATTGATCCAAACTCAGCAATTTTCGCAAAAATAATTAAATATCTTATATCTTCAATCATATTTATCTACGGAGAATAATTTTTCGAGATTAAAATATAATCATACACGTATAGGATTTCAAAAAGACTTTTTTCTCACTATCACAAACCCAGCGATAAGTGCACAAACAGCTAAAACAAGACCTAAGTTCTGAACAAAACCTGCTATAGCCAACATCACACCCAGTAATAAATAGTAGGTCAATCCCAATATCGCGCCAGCTGTTCCTGCATATTGCCGATAATCAGTTAATGCAGTACTAAGTACATTTGGAATAACAATACTATAAGCAATCACAATCCCCATCATCGGGGCTAAAAACCAGATAGAGTCCTGTAAAATAAAGACTAACATACTAGATAATAAGGCGAGCAGACACGTATATCGAATTAACCCTTCAATCTTCCAGCCATTCATTAACATCCTGCGATTGAGAAAACTCCCCACTAAAGAAGAAATAGCCAACACTCCTCCTGTCCAGCCAAATTCACGTGCGCCCCAACCCAATCGCTCAAACAGAAATGGAGCAAGACTGTAATAGCTAAAAATCATTGTGTTGAACAATGAAATTAACACAGCACTTTTCCAGATTCCTAAATCCTTTAACATAACGGAACCCAGTTTAAATAGCGCTGGCCTCGCCATTGTTTGTGGACGAGTTTCGGGTAGCACTACCACTGTAAGTATAAATAAGCATATAGCTAAGATTGCCAATCCAATAAAAACACCAATATGTCCATAAAAAGAAACGATCCAGCCACCACTCATTAAACCAAAGACCGGACTGATAGCGAGTGCAGCTCCCAACACAGAAAATACACGTGCCAAAGCATTTGACTCATAGCTATCGCGTAAGATCGTTTGCACTACAACTGATCCAGCAGCAGCACCTAAGGCTGCAACCATACGAGCCAGCAATAGGATATTAAAATCAGTTGTAAATATTGCCAGCACTGCACCGCATGCATAACAGACTAATCCCAAAAGCATTGCTGGGCGGCGGCCGATCCAATCGCTTAACCAGCCCCATAATGCGACACCGATGGCAAAAGCAAAGAAATATACGGAAAGCGTTTGAGAGCTTTGTTCATGACTCACATGAAATGACGAGGCAATACTCGGTAAAGCAGGGCTATAAATCGTTTCTACCAGTTGTGGAAACATGATTAATAAAATTAATAACCATAACGGTGGCTGTTTCTTAATTTGCACAATTTTTTGTTTACTGACTGAGTTCCGCCTATTGTTGTGAAAATGAATTGGTCTGATTACAATAATTCAGACTCAAAATATAAAAAAACGGACAAGATGGCGAAAATCAGCCCTACAACTAGCTTTAATGCCGATCATTTTTATCTTCCTGTGGTGGGCATCGCTGCTGATATGCCTGTACATGACTCGGGCCAGCACAGTCATAGGCGACATCAACTCCTGTTTTCTGCAGCAGGCTGTATTACGATCGAAATGGAGACAAAGGTTTATTTACTTCCTCCCGGGCGGGCAGCATGGATACCAGCAGGTGTGTTACATCGTGCAATAATGCGCGGGGTGATTGCCTATCGCTCTTTATACTTCTCAATGGATTTACCCCTGAAACAAATTCCACTACAGATTTTTGCGGTTAATCCACTTTTGTTTGAAGTAATTGAACGAATGGCATTTTGGCCTTGGGATATGTCTGCGGAATCTCAAACCAGTCTTTTGACCGTATTTATGGAAGAATTAAATACGGCACCAAAAGAAAACTGGGGATTATTATTTCCGCAAGATCGTCGCTTATCGGTCTGGATAGAGCGTATTCGTCAAGGTGAATTGCCTTTACGGTTAAATATATTTGCGCAACAAGCTGGTGCTTGTGAACGCACCATTAGCCGAATATTTATAAAAGAAACAGGGATGAATTATCAAGACTGGCGTCAGCAATGGCGAATATTGAAAGCCATCGAAAGGTTAGCTGAAAATGAAAGTATCAGTGAGATTGCTCAAGCGCTAGAATTTAGCAGTGACAGTGCATTTATCGCTTTTTTCCGTCAACATACGGGCGTGACACCCACCTGCTATACCTCATAACAAAGTCACAAACTGAATGATCCAACAAATAAAAAAGCCCTTTAAATTTTAAAGGGCTTTTTTATAATTTTATCGATTAAACGGAATGACCTAAACGCTCACCCATCACCACTGTCGAATTGGCTTTAAACTGCTCTTCCCATACCATTTTATCTTTTTCAAATAAAACCACAGCGGTTGAGCCAAGATAGAAGCGACCTAATTCCGCGCCTTTATCCAATTGCATTTGATGATGTTGCAATTCAACACGACCCGTCGGTTTGACCTTACCCGTTGCGACTGTTTCAATACCAGCAACAATCATTGCACCCACCAGAACCACCGCCATACGACCAAGTTCGGTATCAAATAAGCAGACCATACGCTCATTACGCGCAAACAAGCCCGGTACATTCTCAGCAGTCACTTGATTGACCGAGAATAATTCACCTGGGATATATAAAGTTTCGGTCAATGTGCCCGCCAAAGGCATATGCACACGGTGATAATCTTTAGGTGACAAATAAACCGTAGCGAATTGCCCTTCATGGAAAGGCTTCGCCAACTGCGGATCACCAATCAATTTTTCCACTGAAAAACTTTGACCTTTGGCCTGAAAAATATCACCCGCTTCAATTTTACCAAGCTGTGAAATTGCACCATCCGCAGGACAAACAATACTATCCGCTTGTTCATCAATACCGCGTATACCTTCTTTGAGTGCACGGGTAAAAAATTCATTAAAAGATTTATAGTGTTGCGCATTGCTTTGTTCAGCAATACTCATATCAATCCCGTATTTTGCTTTAAACGCCTGAATAACAGCAGTTTTTACCAAGAGATTTTCACTTGCGGCAACCTTGCCAATCACACGGCTGAGTTGATGTTGCGGCACAAGATTTTGTGCTTTGATAAATAATTGTTTTTTTAAATCTGCTGCAAAGCTCACAACGGTGACTCTCCTGAAATAATAGGACTATCGAGGCGATTGCCCCATTCACTCCACGCACCATCATAGGCTTTAACTTGCCAGTTCAGCAATCTTGCCAGAATATACGCCAAGCCCGAACGATGGTGAGACTGACAGTACACCACCACAGGTTGTTGTAAATTAAAGCCTAATTGTTCTAAACGTTGTTGTGTGCGTTCAAGCGGGTGTAATTTTAGATGATTTTCACGATTAAGGGCAGTACTCCACTCAAAATGTAACGCATTTGGGATGTGACCGCCGCGTCGCGCAGCTAAACGTAGACCTGTATATTCATCATTACTGCGGCAATCCCACAGTTGAATATTCTGTTCTTCGACTTGCTTCAACAATTCCTGATATTCGACTCGATATTGCTGAACGGTGTCTAAATCAATTTGCAACAGATCCGCAACAGGTTTCACTGCATCGACTTCAGCCGTCGTCGGCAATCCAGCGCCCAACCAGCCATGAATCCCCCCATTAATCAGACTGGTATGATGAAAACCAAGACAATGTAAATTCCAGATTAATCTCCCAGCCCAAGCCCCCCCTTCATCGTCATACACCACCACATGATGCTGCGGTGAAATATTTAGCTTCTCAATTAAAGCTTGTAATCCTTCTAAATCAGGTAACACGCCATTGGCTTGTTCTTGTTGTGCAACCAGATATTTCGGTTGTAAATGAATTGCATGAGGAATATGCAGTTGTTCATAAACCGATGCCCGGCTTAAATCGACAATACGAATCCGTTCGTGTCCTAAATAGGGCACGAGTTGTTCAGGTTCAATCAGTAAATCAAGTTTAAAATCTACATCAGTCATTGTTATGCTGTTTTGTCATCCGCCTTATGCGTAATTTTAGCATAGCCGACTTTTTATCTTTGTCTGATTTTTTGCATTCATTTAGCAGAAAAGGAGATATAGCATAAAGCTAAACTAGGATGAGTCAAAAATTAAGAATTTGCTGATCATCGCGGAAGTTAGGTTATATTACTTTACTGTGAAAAAATTTAATGGTGCTAAGGCGGCATGGATGCCGCCCGTTGAACTGCGGCATCAAGGATGTACCGTCAGTTCAACAAATGCCTTTGGTTACTTTGGGCAAAACCAAAGTAACTCACCGAAGGTCTATCCTGAAAATTGATGATAATTAGGTAAGACACCGCAATGCCTCTACTCAACGTCCTCAATCTCAAACACCTGACGCAAATACGCCAAGAACGTATCATTATCAGTCATCGTTTTTCCTGGGCTATCCGAAATCTTCGCCACCGACTGACGATTACACTCCACCAGCTTCAACACAATATTCAAAGGCTTTTGCCCCATATCATTGGTCAAATTGGTGCCAATACCAAAGCTCACCTGAAAACGGTCTTTAAAATATTGATGCAATAACCATGCTTTTTCCAGATTCAGCCCATCACTAAAGGTCAACATCTTGGTTTTGGTATCAATTTTGAGCTTACGATAATGCTCAGCCGCCTTATCGCCCCACTCATACGGGTCACCACTGTCATGACGTAAACCATCAAACAGCTTGGCAAAATACAAATCAAAATCGCGTAAGAATGCATCCATACCGACCACATCAGTCAAGGCAATCCCAAGGTCACCCCGATATTCTTGTACCCAAGCTTCTAAAGCAGCCTTCTGGAAATTACGCAAACGTACATCAAGGGCCTGAAAAGCTTGCAGGAATTCATGTGCCATGGTTCCAATCGGGCTAATCCCCAACTGTTTCGCCAATAGCACATTACTGGTACCACGAAATACCTTTGGTGCCGCAGTATGAAATGCTTGCACTACATGTTTTTGCCATTCAAAACTATAGCGACGGCGTGTTCCAAAGTCAGACACTAAAAATGGAGGTTCATTCTCTTGTTGTTCTTGTGCGTAATGTTGTAGTTGCACCAGTTTTTGCTGTAAACGACGTTCGCCTTCTGCCAGAACCTCATCACTACGAATACGGCGGAAATACAGTTCATTGACAATCGCCAGGACAAAGATCTCAAACATCATGGCCTGAACCATTGGCCCTTCAATACGAATATCAAGACGACCCGCCTCATCAATACTGGCCTGAATAAAGCGACGTTTTAACTGGAAGAGTTCCAGATAATCAACAAAATCACTTTTAATAAAGCGTAACGAGCGCAGATATTGAAGCTCATCTTCAGCAAAGCGCAATTCACATAGCCAGTCGAGCTGCTGATTCAAGTCATCCAGAATTTCAACGAGTGGATAAACCGTATCTTCGAGATTTCGACAACGGAATAGATACACACTATGCGTTTGTGGAAACTGATGTAACACCACCTGCAACATGGTGAATTTATATAAGTCGGTATCAAGTAAAGATTGAATAATTGGTGTAGACATGACTGACTAGGATCTATTCTCGTTCAAGCA
>Ga0157359_1000569_pt1 | contig 13744 bp, 10 predicted proteins | sample AttcapACBM3_FD_111482 | JGI IMG/M metagenome (GOLD analysis project Ga0157359, IMG submission 111482) | Fungus gardens microbial communities from leaf cutter ant in Botucatu, State of São Paulo, Brazil - Atta capiguara ACBM3 | ecosystem: Host-associated > Fungi > Mycelium > Unclassified ...
ACATGGTGCATGCAGGTATGATGGAGATTAAAGAGTATGATGTCAGGGCACATAGACATGACATGGTGGCCTTGAGGTAGATGTATAGTAGATGAGTAATGGCCATAAGGACAGGGCATGGACATTAGGATAGGACGATGCATAGTTGTAGCACAAACCATGGGACTTTATATAAATAGTTGGTAGAATACTGTTATGGTTCCCTGTTGAGTTCTCTTGTGAATACACAACTCATGTTCCCACTAGATATCCTCCTGTGAGATTTATTGCTTGTGCTGCTATTGGACATTGTGTCTAGTGGTTGCCACAACATTCTTCCTTTATTGTCTGAAGTTTGAAAAATCATTTTCTATTTGTTAACAATATTATCACACACACTTTTTTTGCTGAAGTCCCACAAAGTTCTCTATAGGAAAGATGAATTTTGCTAATATTTTCTAGTTTCAGAATTGACCACATTGTGAAGAAACTATTTGCAGTGACTTGGGGACTTATAGAATTCAATGATGTTGGTGTTATTAATACTAAGACTTTTATGTAATTCATGAGAGATAGTAATACTGTAGATTCGGTGAGAACACAATGAATAGTCAAGTATTTATTAGCAGAGTGAATGGAATCAGTGACAATTATTATTTTGTTTATTCCTTGGAGTTTTGTAGCTTGATTGATGCCATATCTGATAGTGAACAGCTCAGCTTCCATAGATGTGACATTGATTGCATGATGAATGGTTTTCACAATGGGACAATTTTGGTGATAGATGTGTGTAATTGATGTGGCTACTTGAGTTTTGATACTTGTATCTGTAATAACAAGAGCTATTGAGGAATCTAGTGAAGAGGTTAGAGCAATATTATTGAGAGATAAACACTGTGCTTTGAGGTTATTGTCATTGTTGTTTTTCACCATGTAAAATGAGAAATGATCTTCAAAAAGGTCCATGACTCTTTGTCCTGGACTGAATTCTTTGTTGAGAGGGTTGAATAACAGAACTATTTCATTGTATTTGTTTTTGATGTCTCCAATGTAACCCTTGATTTTTTGTCACTGTTTGGGTTTGAGGTACACCAGCAAAAGAGGATGAAGAGAAGTTGGAAAGATAATTTTCTGCCAAATATGAATCCAAGGTATTTCCATGTATTCCTTGGTTGGAGGATAGGACTGTTCAAGGGAGAGAGGTTGAGAGAAGGGAAGTTAAAGGAACCTGTTGAACACAAGGAATGGAAAATTTCAGTCTTGCTGTGTTCTAGCTTGAGACCAAATTTTTCAAGAAGAGATGAGATGATTTGGTAACTACAAAATAAAAATGAGTTGGAAACAGAAAGAGAATTGTTCTAAGTAATAAGGAGACCATTGTTGTTGCAAACTCAAGATCTTAGGGTTGATCAAGAGAAAGAACCTTGTATTAGGTTAACATAAGAAAACTCAATAGAGAACTCTGTACAGGACTGTCTACCTTATATACTAATATTTAATAGTCCATGCAAGCTATTTCTAGCCTACCCTAAATAACCATGTATATGTCTTAAGGTCAACATATGTATTACATATTGTATGATATCATCTCTTCTAGAATATTCTACATTCTTCCATGCATCATGTGACTTATAACTGTGTCATCTGCTGTGACCTGCCATGTGACAGCATGATCTTGTCACTCTAACCCTAACCCTAGTTCTAAAAATAGAATAGAGAAAAATAAATCAAAAAGAAAATGAAAATAAGAAAAGAAAATAGGAAAAGGTTAAGTCCACCTTTTACAATCTTGACAATTGTCAACAAAAGATAAAAAGAAAGTAGGAATTTTGAGATTTTTTAATTGTTTTTCAATCAAAAATATAAAGAATGGGAGAAAGATAGAGAGTAGAAAGAATAGGAGAGAGGGCCAAATCTTGATCCACTCCCATATCTACACTAAATAAATGAGAAGAAAAATTATTTCAAACATATTTAGTTTGTCATTCTACAAGATAATTACCAAAGAATTTTGAGATTTTTAGGTCAAAACCTACTTTATTAAAATTTTTTAGTAGAAGTTGATAATTTAGAGATGGGGAGAACTGGGCAATGTCAAAGGCAAGCATGCTTGTGTTAATATTTCTAACTCATCTCATATAAATGAAGTGAGTATGAGTGATGCCAGCATCAATAGTCAATTATTTTTTGAGACTATCTAATTAACTGAAGTGGATAAAATCATTCATGGTTGCATGGAATTACAGTCTCTTTGTTATAGGATGCTTTGGACACTAATAATTTTTATTTTATTTTATTTTATTTTATTTTTCTGATTTTATATTGATTTTATTTTATTTTTATTTTTATTTTTCTTTTGGACGATGAAGAGGCACGTGACATTGCAGTCACATGACAAGTCATATGATGTGATGTTATAGGCCTAGAACAGAATGGAAGGATCTGGAAGATGATGTCAGGGTACATGGTGTACATATGGTAGCCTTGAGTAAGATGTGAGGCAGACATGAGATAGTAGCATGAACTAACCTGTAACAGTATAAATAGGACTCTAATTTAGCAGAGGCTCCTTGTTGAGTTCTCTTGTGATTTTTCCCACTTGATTGTTTACTGAAAGCTTTACTCGCTTGTGTAGCTATTGGACTTTGTGTCTAGTGGTTGCCACAACACTCTTCCTGATGATCTTCTCAATTAGTTTACTGATCATATTTAGAAGTACAATTGGTCTGAAAGATTTGGGAGAGTTATAAGACTCTTTGTTAGATTTTGGGATGATGATAGATGTCAAAGTTTTGAAGTGAGAAGGCCAAAAGCCTATATCAAAACATATATTAGCTATGTCTATGATCTTGAACAGACAAACTAAGTCATTAATGACAATTTTGAGGTGACATCATGAAAGTTTATTAGATTTAGGTATGGAAGAATTATTGCAATTGCAAATCACATTTATAAATTTCACTTTTGAAAAAGGGAGCCAAGCTTCTGATTTATTGTCTTGAAGTTCATCCAGTAGGCTGAAATCAACATGTCTATCTTGAGCCTTGTTAAAGGTGGAATGAAGTGCATTCTAAAGATCATCTATTTCTAGACACAGCTGGTTATTGAATTTGATTGCTTTGACAGCTGGGAGTTTGCACTTGTTAATCCAATTCATAAGGTTCCATAGGCCCACTTTCTGTTAGTGATTTCTTGAATTTTGTAATTGAAGAAATTGTGTTTAGTTTTCTTGATCATGTTTTTGAATGCTTTTCAGTCCTCAATTTTTTTTGTACTCTTGTACCTTTCAAGGGTGTTGCTACATCTTGTGTCCAACCAAATTTTGGAATGCTTGGTAATATTGATAGTTCTTGAATAGCAATTCCAAAGACTGTTAGCAGATTGGGCTATATTTTGAACAATGTTTTCCAGAGAGTTTTTATCATGTATATATGAAGTATCAATAGCATATATTGAAGTAATGAAGTTGTTAATGAAGTTCTTTTCTTCTTCACTATCCTTGATTAAAACTCACTTTTTGGTTCAAAAATGTTCTTCAAAAATTAGAATGCAAATTGATAGTGGAGTGTGATCAGGAATAAGTTACCAGTCTGAATGAATGTGATAATTATTGAATTCTTCCAACCCATGTCTTAGGAACATGAGATCTATGACTGAATTCGAGTTGTGTTCATTATCTGTGTATCTAGTAGGAACATGATTAGTAGGAATGGACAAATCAAGATCAAAAGCATCTATGATATTGAAAAGAATATCACTATGAGAAGAGTGAAAAGGATACATTGGATCCCACAAACTGTCATAAATATTAAAATCTCCTGTCATAATAAGAACATTGTTGATGCTAATCCTAGTATTCTTGAGATACTTTAGAGCTGTTTGTGAAGAATCTGAATAAATGTTAATTAAGTAGAAAAGAGAATTGTCATTAAAAAAGAAAATTAACAAAATATCCCTGAGATTGAAAATGTTATTACATAAAGAAAAACATAAGAGTAAGAGTCTTATGTTGATATAAGAGACAATACAAGGATGGTCATCTTCAACTGATGATATGATCTGGCAAAAGTTGTTCAGTTGGAATGAGATAGCACTCTAACTAATTCTTTCTCTTTTTTGCTTTTTGTTAGGCATGGTTCGCACTTGAAGATGAAAGTCTGTGGAGTTGGCTCGGACATGCACAGAGTGTAGAAACTCCTGCAATGAGCTTGGTGATGTGGACTTGCCAGAATGACCTTGGCCTCAACTTATGTGTTGTGCCTCTTACAAGCTGTGTGGTTGCAATTTCAGAGATTGGTCTTGTAAGGAGTTGGAAAGAGAGGGGTAAAGTGCATCACCATTGACACCAGAGATTTAGTATCAACTTTTAGTTGATTATCAGGCTAGCTACTAAAAAGGGGTCACCAGCCTTAAATACATAAAATAACAAAAGGAGTAACTAAAACAGATCTCTGAGCAAGTGTTTCATTAGTGAAACACTATATAGGAGTTCAGATTTGGAGAGGGGAAAACTCCACATAAAATCCAAGTAAATTTGCGGAGTTTTAAGGAGATAATTAGGCAATGAATACAGATGAATATGACTACAGATTTTGACTCAAATAAAGCAAAATAACCACAGACTTTTGGTAGAATCAAGTCCATTATAAAGTACCAAACTACTGACGGAGTTTTGGACACAAATAAGACCAAATAACCACAGGGATTTGATGTTGTATTGAAGTTAAACATGTCTCGGACATGTTTTGGAGTTTGGGATATGAAAATTTTGAAACTAGGTATAGATCATAATATGGTCCAAGATGGTTCTTGGATGAAGATTATATTGAAATCATAGTGTATTTTGAGAATTGTGTATATAAGAAATAAAACTTTTCTGATATTTTGTGAAAAATTTTTGAGGTCTTTGATAATCATGCTACTAGGCTGAATAATATATTGTTAAAGTTAAAGATAGTAGACTTTAATTATTTTCATTTTTATTTTCATTTATTTTCATATTTTTGGACTTAAGGTTAGGAGTTAGCATAATATCACAAACTGTCACATCATATCTGTCACAAGTCATAATCACATGATTGTGTATCACAGAAGAATGTAAAAGGTTCTAAAACAATGATGTTATATTACATATCAACAGCATATAGTAGACATACTTTTTAGGATAGGCTAGGTTTAGTGTAATATAGACTATCAGCCAAGTGTATATGAAATAAATATTTTGTACTTGGAACTCCATTAAGTCCTCTTGTATAATTCCTATACAAGATTCTTCTTTTGACTTAATCAGAGTCTTAAGTTATAATATTAGGACTTGATTATCCTTTCTTGAGACTGTCCAACTCAGGGTCTTCTCTACATCTTTTTCTTACTCTTCCACCATCCTTGACTAAGGGCAATACTGCCTAAAGTCAAGAAGACAAGGCTAGATCCTAAGCCTAAGAGGTTGGTAACAGCCACCAGAAGATTGCTATAAACAGTAGAGACCAAATACAGGCCCCTTTCTAGATATACTCATTGTTGAATTTTGTAATGTCTAGTAGTATACTTGTATCTTTTTCTTAGGAGTTCTGTGCTATAGTGTTCACTTGTAACCTATACATGCAGGAGAACAGCAAGCATTCTTTAGATCCTATCTAGAGTAGAATGTCCTTCTTAGAACAAAATTGTTTACATTTCAATTACGGTAGTAGTAAGTCATTTAGATAGTTAGTAGATGGTATAGGGTAAGATAATAAGAGAGCCTACTAACACCTATAGGAATTGAGTCCAGTTCAGAATATAATTCAGAGGGGAGACCAGCACTGGCTCCATCTTATTTCTCTATACATCTTTACATTGTTAGGTGTAGTTTACACTTGAAGGTAAAAGTCTATGAAGTTGGCTTGGACATGCACAGAGTGTAGAAACTCCATGTAATGAGCTTAGTGATGCAGACTTGCTGGAATAACCTTGGCCTCAACTTATGTGTTGTGTTTTCTATGAGCCACATGGTCCAAATTTCAGAGGATAGTCTTGTAATAAGTTATAAGAAGAGGAGTGAAGCACATCACCATTAGCACCAGAGATTTAGCATCAAATTTAGTCAATTATCAGGCTAGCTATTACAAAGTGGTCACTAGCCTTAAATATATAAAATAACAAAAAAAGTAACTAAAGCAGATCTCTGAGTGAGTGTTTCATTAGTGAAATACTATATAGGAGTTTAGATTTGGAGAGAGGAAAACTCTGCATAAAGTCTAAGTAAATTTGTGGAGTTTGAAGAAGATAGTTAGACAGAGAAAACAGATCAATATAACTGTGTATTTTGACTCAAATAAAGTAAAATAACCATGGAATTTTGATGGAATTAGGTCCATTATAAAGTACCAAACTTTTGCCAGAGTTTTGGGCACAAATAAAGCCAAATAACCATGGAGATTTGATGTCATATTGAAGTTAGACATGTCTCAGATATGTTTTGGAGTTTGGGATATAATACATATCCTACACCACTACTACAATTATCATTATCTACCCTAATCAATTTGCCTCTCACTTATTACAATATGAGCTATCACAGCTCAATCAGTCTGGAATAGATGGTCTATCAGCAACAAGAGTAGATAGCTGCTTTATAGGCACTGATAGCTCAAGCAGAACTAGGAGAAGAAGGAGTAGTAGCAATTTCCTGACCCAACACTAGGTCAAATATAGATATGGCCAAGCCACCAACATTCAGTAGGGAAGCAGAGAAGGTGTCAGGATTTCTTATGGCATGTAGATTGTTTATTAGAATGAAATGGAGTTTGTGAGAAAGAAGATGTATGAATAGAAATAATAATAGCTCATCTCAGTACTCAACAACTGAGGGAGAAAAAACATAAAATCTACTTTTAGTATTGATAGTGGAAGCAATTAATCATTAGTGAGACAACTTTCAAATAAAGAAAATAGCCAACAAAGTGAAACAATGCCCTATTATTCTAGTGGTCAATGAAGTGGTCAATGTATTGTTACACCAACATATTATATGTACAGAGAGGGTTAGCAGATATTTATTATAAAAGATTTAGAGAGTGGAAACTTGAGCTATGCAATAGTAGGAGAGTTTTTGTCAGATTTAAAAGAAGAATTTAGTGTAGGAGACAATGAGACAATGAAGGTGGCAAAACTAAAGAAAGTAGAGCAAGAAGAAAAGATGATGAAAGAGTTCTTATAGGAATTCAGAAGGACAGCAAAAAAGTGGGTATGAAGGAAGACTATTGATTAAAAGAGGAATGAATAGAATGATTAGGAGGAAGCTCATGGAGGCAAAACATTTTACCAGAAGCATTGAACAATGATATGAAAGGACAGTAAATTTGAACAGGAATTGGAGGAAGAGTAGGAGAGAAAAGGAAAGATTGAGAGAGAGGAAGGAGATAAAAACTCAAGCACCAAGGCAGAACATAATAGAGGTACAATAGCAACAGTTGCCACAGCCTCAAGTTTGGCCAAGCAGATAAGAGATCTCTTAACAGCAGATACTAGCAGGGCTTGCTCTAATGGAGGGAGTGGAGAAGACAAATGTAATCATGATGAACCCAAATCAACAGGCAGGATTTGTGCTTAGGTGAGACCCATATGCCATGGATGTAGATAAAGGGAGAAACTGTTGTAGTTGTAGAGGTTTTGGTCATATTGTGAGAAATTATAGAAATTAGAGAATAGTAGAACAAAGAAGGAAGCTTGAATGTGGAGACAATTTGAACAATGGGAACAATAGTAATTTGAATGAGAAGGAGAATCTAATAGTCCTCAATTAGGTTCTAACTACAATAGGTTTACAATACTCTCCAGAGTAATAGATAATAAATCCTACTGCAACCTAGATAATAGAGACATGTTAAGGGAAGTTACAGTAAAAATTGAACTTGGGAGGATTGATATCCAAAAAGAAGTGACAGTGGAGGTGCTGTTAGATAGCAGAGCAACAGGGTTGGTAATAAGTTTGAAGTTTGCTCAAAAGCAAAGGTTTAAGTTAAAGAAAATTGAAAGACTGATATATGTGAGAAATGTGGACAGTTCCTTTAACAAAGAGAGATCTATTGAGCATATGGTGGAGGTCAATATTTATTATTAGGGGCATAGGGAAAGGATGGGGATAGATGTGATTGGAGAGCAGAAGTGAAGTGTAATTTTGGAAATGCTATGGTTGGCTTACCACAATTCTGAGATTGACTGGAGAACAGGAGAAGTAAAGATGACAAAATATCCAGAAGATTATGGAAAATAGTAGAGACCAAAGCAGAGAAAACTAGAATGGTAAAAGCAAAAGAAAGGAGAAAGAAAGAAAGATGAGATGAGAAGAAAAGAAGCTGAAGAAGAAAGAAAAAAGAAAGAAAAAACCAAAGAAAGAAAGAACAATGGAAGTAAAGAAGATGGTAGAAGAATAGGAAATTTGGAATGAGGAAGAGAAAGTAGCAAAGTCTGAAGAAGGGGCCAAGAAATTGGTTTCTTAATGGTTTCACAAGTAGACAAATGCTTTTCCTGGATAGTACACTCATAAACAGTGAACCTTACACTATATAACAAGTTTCTTTGGAAAATCTAGGAAATAGATTGCAAAGCTTCTTAAGAGCTTCCAACAACACTATCTATTCTGTTATAACCTTAAGCTTGGCTCAGGTTGCAACTTAGACAAAGACTTGAGTAAGAGTAGAGGAATAATCAATTGGTAAAGCATAAGAATACAAGACTGTATCTACCACTATATATAACCACTGACTATGAGGAATAAGTAAGGTGTTCTTGAGAGAATGAAATGGAAGAAATGAGGAAGCTTCCACTATCATATGAGGTGTTGACTGATAATACATGAGGATAACACAAGGCACAGTTAGATATGAGTTAATGATGAAATAGACCCCAGCACATATTCATCATAAGATGAACACCTGTACAACATGAGGTATAGATTGTAGCAATCATAATACATTCCAGGTGATGCACTCTGAAAGCATCTCTCAAGTCAAACCTTATGACTGAAAATACCAGCTAGTACTTATCTTGCCAGCCTTTCCCAGACTGCTAGAACTCTCTGAAACTTGTTTGAAAGTTATAGCAGGTACTCACAATGTTCACTCAATAAAATAGAAGTTAAACTACTCTTGAGTGAAGGTATTTGGATAGAGGTCCTCTCTCTTACTTCTCTCTACTTGTGCCTTATGTATTAGTCTAAAAATACAAATAATGAAATTAGAGAATAAAATCTGAAATTATGATGAAACTCTCTAAAGCCTTGCAAACATATAGCTATTCCTTTATCTGTAATCTGATATCAATCCAATGATCAATCTTTGCTTGTAAGAGCCCATTCTGTTTTCTCTTCTTTTGTTTTCATGGCCACTTCTTCCTATTCCTTTATTCTGGACTCTGTTAGCTTCTGATCTGATAAGCACCTATCTTATTTAATCATCCAAACATGTGTAACTTGGTAAAAGTCTTTCATGAGAGCCCACAATTTGTAGCTAGTCATTTGTGAGTGGTGTTTCTTATTTGCAGAGACTCCTTCTACTCAAGATCTGGTTTGGTTAACAGCTACTACACTGTCCCTTGACTGCTATTTGCTCAAGAACACCTGATATATTATTTAGAAGTGTAAGATCTTCTTGCTAATATCTTTGAAGAGATCTTATATGTTCAAAAATCTTAGAAGATTACATATTTTCATGAAAAAGCATTTTTCAGCATAATACTGGTTTTATTACTACTCTTAAAAAGTCCACTTCTCTAATCTTCTATCTACACTTCTCCAGTTTCACATACAAGTTATTTTCTTCTATTTCTTCAATCTTTCTTCTACTAGTTCATTATGTTCTTTCTCTATCTCCATTCCTATTATTATATCATCAATAAAGCTCTATATATTTCCTATATTGATCAAGTATCTTGGTAACTCATTTATCATGGTTTTGAATATGGCCAGTGAATTTGTCAAACTAAAAAATATAACCATTGGCTCAAACAACCCTTTTGGTGTTGTAAAGTCTGCTTTCTACTCATCTTCCTCTTTTATTCTCATATTGTTATAACCTCATTTTAAATACAACTTTGTAAATACCTTCTTGGTCTCAATGTTCTCAATAATGTTCAAAATGAGTGACAATAGATAATTGTTCTTGATTCTCCACTCATTAAGATATTGATAGTCTTGTACTATTCTTGTTGTAGCAACCACTAGTTAAAATGATCAATAGTACACTAAGTAGTCTTATAGAACAAGAGTCTTGTGGGGATCACAATATTATAGTATGCTTGAACCTTTATATTTTATTTCTTGGACAATAAAGAGATACATGATTGCAGTCACATAACATGTCATATACCTAGAACCTGGGGAAAGGAGTTGGAAGGATGAAATCAAGGTGTATGTCTATAGTGTGTTCATCTTATATATTAGAGTTGTGAATAAGGGACTCTATTTTATTTCATTTTCATTTTCACTTTATATTTCTTTTTCTTTTTCTTTGATTTTATTTAGGGTTAGGGTTTTATGTGATAGTCACATGTCACATGACATGGTCACATGATCATGTGTCACAGAAGCATGTAGAAGGTTCTAAGGTGATAATATCATATAACATGTTTTATATATGTTAATCTTAAGAATAATACATGTCTCTTTAGGGTAGGTTAGTATAGTACAGACTATGAGCCAAGTGTATATAAGATAGCTACATTATACTTAGAAACTCTATTGAGTTCTCTTGTGATTAACCCAATCCAAGGTAACTTAACTCTAGTCTTAAGTTTATAACATTATAATATATATATAGTACATCTATAGCTAATATATGGACATTAGAGTAGGGCTATTTATCCCTAGCATGGACTATGTACTTATAGTATATATAGTGTGGGAATGCATCAGAAACTTCTTGTTGAGTTCTCTTGTGATTCCCATGAGATTCTCACTTATAAGACTACTTTAGTATACTATTGACCATCTTGGTTAGTGGTTGCCACAATACACAAGAGAACTTGACAAGGAGTCCCTGATACATTGCTATCTTATTTATACTATAGATACATGGTCCATGCTAATGATAAATAATCCTACTCTAATGTCCATATATTAACTATGAGTATACCATGTGTATAATATGAGATGAATATATTATAGACATACATCTTGACATCATTCTTCTAGCTCCTTCTTTCAGATTCTAAGCATATGACATAATGTCATGTGCCTCTTCATTATCTAAGAAATCAAAGAAAATAGATAAAAGAAAAATAAAATAAAATAAAATATAAGAGTTTGAGTATACTATAACAATCTTTTTCCTATTCTTTTTTCTTACAAAAAGTACCAGTGCAGTCTGTGGTAACTTTGATCATTGAATATATCCCTTTCTCATCTACTCTTGAACAAACTCTCTTACTTCTTCATTCTCTTTTCTGAACAAGAGGTAAATTTTCCCTTTTCTTGGCATAAATTCCTCCTTCAAATCTATTTCATGGTCCCACATCTTTCTTGTTGGCATCTTCTCACTTGCTTCCTTTATAAATATCTTAATACACTTGTAGAATTGTTTTAGTACTAGCTTCTTTGCTTCCTTCTCTGATCTTACTGCTTTCTCTTTCTTGTTCCAAATCTTCCACTCCTCTGTTACTTTCTTTATCTCTATCATCTTCCCCTCTTTCTACTTCTTTTTCTTCTTTTCTTTACCATCAGTACTGATAGAGCAGCTATCTGGTTTTTTTTCTCTTGCTTCCTCTTCTTTTTTACTTCTCCTATCTTCTAGGTGATCTCAGAATTGTGGTGGGCTAGCCATAGCATTCTTAAGATTATGTTCCACATCTGCCCACCAATTACATCTATCTCTATTATTTTCTGATGCTTCTGATAATAAATATTTACCTTCACAGTATATTATACCAGCCCCTCTTTATTAAACATCCCATCCATATTCCTCATATAAATTGGCCTTTCAATCTTCTTCAACTTAAACCTCTTCTTTCTTACAAACTTTAAGCTCATCATCAAACCTGTTACCCTGCTATCCAACAACACTTTTACTGTAATCCCCTCCTGCACATCTATCCTCTCCAACACAATCTTCACTGTCACCTCCCTCAACAATTCTCCTTCTTCTGTATTTTCTTCTTTCATTACTTCTCTTCTATTTGGTACTTCTCTATTTATTACTCTATCCATCAATACTTCAAACCTATTTGAAGATTGCTGTGTTACAACTTCTTTTTTCTTCCTTGTTTTACAATTCCTTGCAATATGTCTAAACCCACCACAACCAAAATACTTTCTCTCTTGCATTTCTCTTTTTCTATTCATCTGCATTCATCTCTCTCACTCTTTCTGTAGTCTCCATTATTCTTCTGCTATTCTTTCTACTCCTATCCTTATTTCTTCAATTTCCTTTATTCCTTTTGATTCTCTTCTTCTCTTCTTCTCTCCCTATAATTCCTATCTAAACTTGTCACTCTCTCATACCATTGATTGATACTTCTAGGAGGACATTCTGCCTCTATTAGTCTTCTCCTAATCTATTTATCCATCACTCTCTTAAACTCTTCCACTAATAGTCTTTCTTCATAACTGTTATCTATTGCTGCTCTCTTGAATATTTGAATATATTCTTCCATAGTTCATTGTCCTTGCTCAATTTCCTTTAATTTTGCTATATTCTTTGCTTCCTCATCTTCTCCTCCCAACTCTTTCTTTATTTCTTCTAAGGATTTCTCTACCATTTTAAACTCTAATGCTCCTGCTTTCAAATCTTCCAATACATTTTCCTTCCACACATCAGCTAATCTTTCCTGCACATACATCAACATCCACTGCACTTGCTTATTCATTATTGTTCCTTTCATTCTCATTCTCAAATATAACTTACATGTTATCACAAACTCTTCTACTTTGCTAGCTTCCTCATAAAACAAGGGTAGTGTTGCTATTTCTACTTAATATCCTGAATTGAGTTTTAGTTCAGCTCTTCCCCTCAATATCATTAACAGTTCTTGCATTCTCACTAAATTTTCATTTTTTTTTTGTATAAAAAGTAGTATTTGTTCTTCTGAGTTGAATTGACCTATATTGGAACTAGGTAGAGAAGCAGGACCAGTGTTGGCCCCAACCTTAAATTCAAACATCTTTGTAGGTGCTAGTGGCACTTTTTTAGTATTATCCCTAAGCAGGAAATTTCTAAGCTAAACACTTCTTAATAAACACTTAATACTACTCACTTAAATGATAAGGTACATCTAGATAGAGACCTGGGTTTGGTTACTACTATTCACAATTGCTTGTATGTTCTGACAAGTTCACATCACTGAGCTTTTTGTGTGGAGTCCTCTACTTTGTATATCTCTAAGCCAAACCTGTAGGCTATTGTGACAATCACTTATCATAAGGACAAATGATCACACAAACGGTAAATCTCTTAGAGTGGATATTAAGTGGGAATTTCACAAGAGAACTTGACAAGGAGTCTCTGCTAAATTAGAGTCCTATATATACAGAATACACATGGTCCGTGCTACATCCTCATATCCACCTTATTTCCTACTCAAGGCTATTATGTTGTATACATGTGTCCTGATGTCATCTTTCAGATTCTTCTACTATATTCTAGGCCTATGACGTCACATCATGTGACATGTCATGTGACTGTGATGTCATGTGCCTCTTCATTGTCACTAAAAGAAAAAGAAATTCAAAAGAAAAGAAATATAAAATCAAGAAAAATAGATAAAAGAAAAAGAAAAATGTTAGTGTTCA
>Ga0157359_1000570_pt1 | contig 13738 bp, 8 predicted proteins | sample AttcapACBM3_FD_111482 | JGI IMG/M metagenome (GOLD analysis project Ga0157359, IMG submission 111482) | Fungus gardens microbial communities from leaf cutter ant in Botucatu, State of São Paulo, Brazil - Atta capiguara ACBM3 | ecosystem: Host-associated > Fungi > Mycelium > Unclassified ...
AGTTGTAAAGATACAAGTTGAATGAAGTTTGTGACATATGAAATATACCATATATAGTTGGAATCAGTTTAGTGAGCACTTACCAATATAAGTTTAATTGTGCAAGTTTGTCTAGCTGTTCATGAGATATTAGTAAACAAAGCTTTTACAGTTACTGATGGCCTTATATCTTGGTTATCTGTTGTTACTTTTGTACATCTCATATATGTGTGGATAGCTCTTATTTAAGGCTTTCAAGTACAACTTAGTTTGTGAAAATAAGTCTATTGGTTGTAGAGATACAAGCTAAATCAAGTTTATGACATTATTACAACAACATTTAGCTTACTCTAAATATTATAAGTTATGTATATAAGAGTTATTATATCACATGATGTATGACATCATTATTTTATGTATTATATGACATTGTGACTGTGATATATATGATTGACTTGTAATAGTTGCAATATCATATTATTTTCTTTTACTAAGTCTAAAATAAGAAAAAATAAAGAAAAATCAAAGTAGAAAAATAAGAAAAACTTAATAACAAGAGAGAGATAGAATAAATAAGTCCATCATCTTCAAATCTGACATATTTACTAGCACATCTCAATTTAATCACATCTAACCTAACTTACAGATAATATCTATTTTCTTATTTATACTTCTAAATCTTATCCAGTATGAATCAACTTCATTCATTCTACATCAATTACTTCTTGGACTTTTTTACTAGACTTCTATTATGATATGCTTCCAGGCTCTATTATTTTAATATAGTTTTATTTTATTTTTATGAATTTTATTTCTTTTGTTTTTGAATTCTTTTAGTTTTAGTTTTTTTTTGGTTTTGTTTTATTTAGTAATAGAGAGTCATGTAACTACTATATATAATTATATCACATGAGATGACATCATAGGTTAAAAGAGTCTTATTATAACTTAAGACTTATAGAGTAAAGTCAGAAGAAGAATCTTATATTAGGGTTAACATAAGAGAACTTGATAGAGTTCCAGTTACAAATTATCTACCTTATATACTTGGCTAATAGTTTATACTACACTAAACCCAGCCTATCCTAAAGGATATATAGTATAATATCATTATTTTAGAATCTTTTACATTCTTCTGTGATATATGATCATGTAACTGTGACAGCTTTTAACAGTCATATGTAATGTTATGTTAATACTTAATCCTAAGTCTAATAAAAATAAAATAAAATGAGAAATAAAATAAAAATAAATAAAGTCCATTATCTTTAACTCTGATAGGTCTAGAGTCATAATATTAAAAATCATAGTTATAACATGTTCATATTATAATAACAGCATAATAGACTCATAGATAATATATGGATATTAGAATAGGTTAAATATTGTGTTAAATGAGGTACAGGTAATAACTAAGAGATCTTAGTAGTCTTAGAAAGTAATTTGATAACTTAGAAGTTACCCAATAAACTATAGACAACTGTAAATGACTAAAAGTCATAAAATATGTCCATAAGTAGTAGTACATGTGATTATATGATATACTGACTAAATGAGATACATTCCAAAACCAAGTCCACAATAACTATAGTTAGACTGATAAGATCACTTCCAATATATTGAAGGGCATGAGCTAGCATATATCTTCATCACTCTTGTATTGGGGTTTACAAGACAGACTCAATAGAGAACCTTTTACTATAAGATACACTATATACTAGTCCTGTTTTAAATATATCTCCATTATCATAGTGTTGGAACTTCCTAATAATTACATGAATCTTTATCCCTATATATAAGCCAGATAGTTATACTGTAATTCTTATTCTGAAAATCAACTCAAACTGATACTATTTAGTATTAGTAGCAACACACTTCTTTATTCTTTAGATAGAATAACCTTCTCTAACCTCCCTAAGTATATTATTAGGGTAGCTAAGCAAAGTTTATAAGGTATACAGAGTTTACAATCTTTAGAAGAAACCCAAGTTATATAATGCATGCAAGAAACAAAGAAAAGTATATCTTCAGGAGAAATCTAAGAGAATAGAATAAGATTTTCTGAAAGCAGCAGCTATCATAAATACTTTACAGTCCATTCTAATCTAATAGAACAGTGCTGAAGTAATTAGATGATAATAGCAACTGGGTGGCTAAAAACTTGAATAAAAATATTTAAAAGATTATCTAAAAGGACATGGAGTATAGAACAACAATTACAGAAGTGATGGTAGCAGATAAGACATAAGATGTAATATAACAAAGTCTACAGAGTTTAAAGTCTGGATTAGTACTATAAGCTTGTAATAGGATTTCAGGGCTGGAACATAAAATAGTTAGGCTTTCTAACATCCATTCCTTTTTTCAGATTGTTGTGACTCTATTAAACATAAATTGTTATATTATAGCATAACTACTTGAACCAATACATAGACAACCTATCATAAATTTTCTTTCTTATTGCTATTTTATATGAATAGTATAAGAAAACTGGCTCTTCCAATACTTTTCTCTTCCATGTTTTTTGGTTGATCCATGTTCCATGATCCTTTCTCACATCTATACTCATCTGCTTATCTACTTTCCTATACTCCAGAAGTACTTGTTAAGTATCCTGACTCTCTTCTAATTTGGTTTCTCTATTCTGAACTGTTCCTGATTACTTAAGTATCATCATTTCTTGCTTATGTAAACAGAATTCTGACATATTAAAATGGACCTGTTATTATATAGAGTAGTTGTTACCTTCAGTTCTGTTCTTTTAGGATTTCCTAGAGATAAGTATATAGTTTAGTATTTTTTAGACAATAGACTTAGAATTTCCTGAAGATTTGAAGTGCTTTGCTCTTCCACCCAGTTTCCCTAACAAATAGTATATATTCATACATTAGACAATATTCATCTTAGTTACATTTCACATTTTGAAACTCTCTGAGATAAGCTTACTAGTTTACTTTATCCTTACTTATACCTATAGTTATATCATAGATACTTACTGCCTTTAGGTAAATATAGTTATGTTTCACATTCCAAAACTTTCTAAAATACTTACTATCTTAAGGTTATAAGTTCTAGACTATGAAACTTAACAAAATTATTTTATATACACTTAAATATACTATATATAAATACCTACATTATGTTAACATTCAGAGAAACCTTATCATCAATGTTTACTGACAAAAACAAATTTGATAGAATAAATTGGATAGCTTGAAACAAGTTCATTTATATTGCTATATAAATAAAAGATGTCTATGGATATCTAAATGAAAACATAAAGGATTCAGTAGTAGTTGCAATCTCTCTAACATCCTTACAAATAACTATTACTAGTATTCATCTAGTCCAGTGGAACTTCAATTCCACTACCACCTAACAAAATACTATAAGATTCTATAAATCCATCTGCTGTAAAATAGAAATTTTAAAATGTCTAAACTAAAGGCTTACTCATTTACAACACAAAAATTCAATTGGACTGGACATTAACATTGTTAAGACTTATCAATAAATATGAAGTGATATTACAAAACATAACCTACCCTGACAATGAGAAATTTCTGAACTACATTGCTCTTATATACAGTAAGCAGGCATATGCAAATGCCTTAGGAGCTGAAATCTCTAATGCTAGCTTTAAGGCTATAATACTCAACTCTCTACCATACTTCTGTGACCTAGCTATTACAACATTATATAGAAAGAATGATATCTATAGAGGCAATATCCCAACTAGAGATCTGGTAACTTTAGATCAGTCATGATTGCATTAACAATCCTGCACAAAGTATCACTATACTTCAAACATATATATTGCAATTCAAGACTTATAGAGTAAAGTCAAGAAAGAAACCTTATATTAGGATTAACATAAGAGAACTTAATAGAGTTCTAAGTACAAAGTGTCTATCTTATATATACTGGGCTAATAGTCTATACTATACTAAACCTAGTTTATTCTAAAAAGCATATGTTATCTATAAGGTCAACATATAGTAAATATATTGTATAACATTATTGTTCTAGAACCTTCTACATTCTTTTGTGTGATACATAATTATGTAACAGTTTATGACATCATGCTAACCTCTAATCTTTTTTTGTTAAATCAGCAATTTATTACATGGGGTGTGAGGGCAGACCATGGTAGCTACTTTGTAACTATGTACATGCATACTAAAACAATAAAGGGACTACAGAAAAAGAGAGATGAAAAAGAGAGAAAAAGAACAAAAAGGAGAAGAGAAAAATTGAAGTACAATAAACTGAATGTACTACTGTTAAATTCTAGGAAAAGAATAAGATGAGCTATCATATCTCTTCTTGGATTCCAATAGTTGCTGAATCATTTACACTTGTACAAGATATACCTTCTTGACTCTATAGAATAAGCATTGCATAGGCATGCAAAGTTTTCCCTAGAGAAAAACCTAAGCTGATATTTCCTGATAGAAGCATGGTTGACTATTGCTCTTGTAGCTCTTACACAAAGAGAGTTAGAGTGGCCTATGAGCTTGAGCTATAGGCCCTCATTCTTGGTAGATGGTTCAAGAGAATTGAGATCATTGTTGAGTAGTTCAAGAAATTGTCTTTCCTTAAAGTTGAATGTCTGGAAAGTCATTTTCCAAGAGTTGAGAACAGATTTGTCTCCATGACTTTTGCAGAAATCCCAAGATAATTCACAAGGGAAGGACAGAAAGATAACAAACTTCTTAGTATTACGATTGACTGCTACATATAGAGGCCAGTTGACTTTGCTAGGTCAGTCCCAGAAATTGATATGATTGTTGATACTAACTTTGAAGAATTCCCAGAGCTCTTTAAAGATAGCTACAGAGTGGGTTTGATATAGATGAGATGAAGAATCAAAGATCCTTTCAGCAACATGGATGGAGTCAGTAATGATGATGATGTGCTCAACATTTGGAGTGTTAATAGCTTGATTGATCCCACATCTGATGGCAAACAACTCAGCCTTGGTAGTGATGATATTGATAGCTCAATAAATAGTCTTGATAATAGGCTTATTGTATGAGTGAACATGAGATATTGAGATAACAATACTGTTTTTAATGCTTGTGTCCAAAACAACAATGAATGATGTTGGAATCAATAAGGTTTTGATAACCACATTGTCAAGATTTTTGATGTGATCATTGATATTATGAGGACAGTAGTGAAAAGAAAATTGATTAGAAAAAGTATTAATAAGTCTGTTCCCAGAAGAGAATTCCTGGTCAAAGTGTGAAAAATATGAAACATATTCTTTACTGCTGTTATCCATGTCAATTAGAGGGCTTCAAAGACTGAGCCTCTGTTTGCTAGTAAAGCTCTTGATAGATAGTCTATACTAGACTTGTTCTTGAGGATTATTAGTGGAAAGAATTGACTTGATGATATAATTAGGGGAAAGGGACCACCTCCATAGGTGAAATCTCTGATTTAGTTTCTTGAGCTAAAGGTTAATAAGTACGAGCTCTGCAATAACTTTGACTCCTATTAATGATAATGTATAAAAGGCATTTGTAATCCATAGGACTGCTCTTCACTGCATTTTTCTGAGACTTTTGAGAGAGTAATGGAGTAGCACATTGTTATAGTACCATAGTTGAGAGCTATAGTGAGTAATAGATAATGCATAGCTTCTGTATAGATGTCTTTTCTGAAGTAGATTTAACCCTCTTATTAAATTGCCAAGCATTTTTATGCATTTAACTGTTGATATAGCTTTGTTGGCATAAAAGTTGATATGCTAGTAGAAGGATAATTTTCAATCAAAGAAGAACCCAAGATAATGCCACGTGTTCTTGAGACAAAGAACAGGGCCTCCAAGAGGCATAAGATCCAGTAGGAGAGAATTGAAGATTTCATATAGCCTGGAAAAGTAGAAGACTTCAGACTTTCCATGCTTAACAACTAAACCAAACTTGAAAAGAAGTGAAGAAGTGATATTGTAACTACAAAATAAATTTGCATTGAACATCTGGATAATTTGTTTTGAGATATTAAAAGTCTATCATCAACAAATGAAAGAGTGGAAATTGGAATTTTTAAATTTAATAAGCGTTTTTTTAGAATATAAAAAACAAGGGAAAGATACAGAGTGGATAAAATGGGTGAAAGAACAGAGCTCTGACCAATTCCAACATCAACATTACAAAAAGGAGAAGAAAATTTGTTTCATAAATACTTAGTTTTTCTTTCTGTGAGATAATTTTTGAAGAAGAACAAAACTTTTGGATCAAAGCCCACTTTTTTAAGAATAAGTGGTAAGAGATGATGGTTGAATGAAGGAAAAAACAGAGTGATGTCAAAAGCCAGCATGCTTGTAGTTAAGTTTTTAACACAACCTGATTAGACAAAGTAGGTAAGAGTAACCCTAGTGTTAGTAGTAGATTATTGTTTGAGCCCACCTAGTTGACAAGGGTGAACAAAGTCATTGAATGGCAAGTGAAATTGAAGTTGTTTGCTTATCATTTTCTTGAATAATTTACCTAATGTGTTTAGGAGTACAATGGGGTGAAAGGATTTAGGAGAGTTGTATGATGACTTGTTTGGCTTGGGGATAATGACTGTAGTAGATATCTTGAAGTGAGAAGGTCACAGTCCTAGATTAATGTAGGCATTAGCAATGTTAATGAATTTGAATGAATATTCATAGTTTTTGATGATCATCTTGATATGTCTCTATGAAAGCTTGTCTAGTCCAGAGGCTAAAAAGTTGCTGCATTTGTTAATAGCACATTTGAGCTCCTCCCTAGAAAAAGGGGACTATGGACATATTTCTCTGTCAGATATTTCATCTAGGAGACTTGGATCAATTTGACAATTTTAAGCTAAATTAAAGAACCTGTGTAGCATGTTCTATAAATTATCTAGTTCAATGTAGGGTTGACTATTGAACTGAATTGTTTCTATGGCCAGAAGTTTTTATTTTTTGATTCAGTTCATTAGCTTTCAGGGCCTGCACTTCTTGTTTGCAATCTCGTTGATTTTTTGATCAAAGAATTTGTGTTTTGCCTTTTTGACAGTGTTCTTGAACTTTTTCCAGTCTTCAATATGTCAAGAATGCCTATAGGCCTCTAGATCATTGTAACAATTGAAATCCCACCATACTTTGGAACACTTGGTAATATAGACAACTTTGGAGTGCTTTTACCATAAATTTTTGATATCATATGTAATCTTCTGAACAATTGTTTCCAAATTGTTCACACATAAAAAATGAGATGTGTTAGTATTGGTGATGGAGTGAATAAGCTCATTAATAAATAACACTTCTTCTTCACTACCTTTGATTAAGGAATGTTTCTTAGTCTGAATATATTCTTCAATAATAGGTATCTCAGCAGTAATGGGAGCATGGTCTGATGATAGCCTCTATTTTGGGTGAATTCTGTAACTGTTGAGCTCTGGTTATCTAGGTTGAAGAAATACAAGATCTAGAACTGAGTTAGGGATTAAAAGATTGTCAGAGTATTTAGTAGGATGAAATTTAACAGGCTCAGAAATTTTTAACTGAAAAGAGTTGGCAACTTCGAAATGAATATCCCTATACTGGGAGTGGTGTAGAAAATTTAGATCACAGAAATGGTCTCTAATGTTAAAATTCCCAGTCAAAATGAGAATGTTATTTATATCAACTTCAGTATCCTTTATATACTTTAAAGTTGATTGAGATGAATCTGAATAAATGTTAATCAAAAAGTAAATAGAACTATGATTGAAAAAAGAAACACAAGAGATGTCTTTGTGTTTTAAAATGTCATTCCTAAGAGAAAATCTCAAAAAGAAGAGATAGATGTTAATGTATGTGGTAACTCTTGGGAAATCAGAAGGATGCGAATATACCCTGGAGAAAGTGATCCAGTTAGAATGGTTAGGAACTCCAACTAACTCCTCTCCTTTATAGTTAGTAGAGCTTGGAGTAGTTTTTATAACAGACTATGATGGTTCTTGGATAAAGATGATGTCAGCAGAAAGTTGAGTTTTAAGGATGGTATTGATAAGGAAATTGTTTTTCTGGATGTTTTGTGAGAAGATTTTTAATGATTCTAAAATCATGCTTGAGCTTTGCTTACAGCTAAGCATATTGACTGAATTCAGTTTTCACAAAGCTTTTGATATTTCTTGGAGTGCTACTCCTTATTGAAGCAGTGGTATCAGAATGGGCATGAGTTGGAGTCAGCTTGATGATTGCCTTTACAGTTAATGCATTTGAATATATGTAGGCATAGTTTGCCTTGCTTTGTTTCCAAATAGGAAGGATTCATCTTGAAGTTAGCCTTGTAACATCATCCAAAGTGGCAGTGGTGTTCAGATTTGTATGGACCATTGCATTTGACATATTGTGATTCTTGGAAATGACAAGCAAATGTTATGTGCTCCCACTTCCAGCAGTTCTTGCACTGTGGAATACTAGGGTTCATGTTGGCACCCCTAACTGATGCAATGAAGCTTCCTACATTGAAACTTCTGTTGATAATTTTCTTAGCTGATGAGCCATTCTACAAATCCCAGATATCTATCTAGACAATGGCCATATCTGACTTGGGCAAAACCTTGCATACACAAGATTTCAAAGCTACCTTGATGTCATTAAAGATGTAAGTTGACTTGATGATGCTCTCAACAACCCCTGCATCCATTGGTATATTAGTATTTTTGATCAGATAAGGAAGTTCCAAGATTTTGAAATATGACTTAGATTAAGGAAGTTGGCCCTCTTGGATATCATTAGTATTCATGTTGCTAGGATTCTTAATGTGATTGCTAATGACACTTATATTGGACTATGCTGTGACTTTGTTGGAGACAAGAATGAGTCCTCTGTGATCTGGATGGATGAAGTTAATAGCAATATCAGATTTGATATTTTTAAGTGACTAGTTGATATTAGTAACATGGTTGTTGGAAGTAGCCATAAAGATTTTGATGTTGTCACTGCTCATAGGAACAATGATCTGCTTGTGTGATGGGCCTTTAGTCATTATATTTAGTTTGGGTTTTAGAATGTTTGAGTTGTTGACCATTTTGTGGATTTCCTCAATCTTCTTGTCAGACAGCTTGGAGAAGTTTTCTTTCAACTTGAGAATATCCCAAATATTAGTAGATGAGGCTTGAGTGTAGATATGAGCCAGTTTGGAAAACAAGTTAATGGATTTATCTTTTTCTGATTTATTGACTGATCTGGGTTTGGATCCTCCTTCTTTGGAAGAGGATGCAGAAGGGAGAATGTTGGTAAATTCCATGGATTTTGAGAGGGAAAGTAATCAGTTTTCCTATTTGCTGGAGTGGTGGGAACCTTAACAGTAAATTCTTCCCTGATTTTGTTACAGAATGGTTTAGAACTGTTCCTTGTGAATAGATTGTCCCATCCTCCTTTATAGATGGATTTTACAAATTTGAAAGCAACTTTGCCAAAACCTTCCAAATAAGAAATGTTGATTTTCCTGTTGTTTTTGATGTGTTGGTCTATAATGAAGTCTGAGATGCATGAGAGTAATGCCTTGATGTTATTGATGTCAATGTCTTGTGTACTTATTCTGCTGAAGATGGAAATAGGCTATATGCAGCCTTCCTATGACTTAATATCTGCAGGTTGGAGCTCTGCATATGACAAAGAGGGGGTTTAGGTCAGTTTAATTAGGAGTGGAACACAAGTTAGAAGTGAGGTCCACACATGTTGTAAGACCTTGTGAATTGTTATTTGCCAGAATATGGTTGTTGCTCCCCCTTTTAACTTAAGAGAGGAGAGGGATGTTGAAAATGACAGTGTCAGTTTGGTTGGCCCAGTTAGGGTTATTACTCTGGATTTCCATATGTATTCTGTAATTAATGCTAGAGATGCTAAAAGAGCTAGATGCAGTAGAGTTTGACTAGAAGGAGGTCTTGTTGCAAGCATTGGACCTGCCTCTGGGGCCATCCATAGTAATGTCCTCAAATATATTGTTAGAATCATTAGGACTAGACATAGCTGAAGAATTAAAAATGGATTTATTTGCAATTTCTCTGTTAGATGCTACCATATAAGATGGTGGTATAGGAGAAAGAAGCAATGTTTGGCTAACCTCTAATCCTAAGTCTAAAATAAGAAAATAAATGAAAATAAATCAAGTTTACCATCTTCAACTCTGACAATATATCTCTAAATTCTTTTTCAGTTTCAGAAAGAGAAGTAGAGTAAAAATTCAACTGGAACTTACCAAAATACATTCAGAAAAATACTATTCATCAATATAACTTTACAAACATAGAAAGAGAACCAATAGGTGTTTGCTCTCATGGCAATAAGACACACACACTTTAAGATCTCCAACCCACCACTATTTCTACTTTTGACACTTGCTTTGAATACAACACCATTATTTAGCTTCATTGAACATATTAAGCAAGAAATGAAAGAAAAGTGGAGAGAACAAATATCTATGAAATGGCTAGCCAATAATCTCATTGTATTCAGAACTGAGATAAATATACTGAATAACATACTTACCTTGATTGACTCAGGAGCAAGTAATCACTACTTCACAGATAGATCACTACTCATCTTATACACACCATACAAACCACTCAAGATAGGCCTCCCAGCTAATAGAAATTCTACATTTGTAATTGCAGGGAGGGAGTCAGTAAAGTTCTTAACAGAACTAGATAGAACAACACAAATTGTCATCCTCAATGATATCTTACACACATTCAACTTATGCTCAAGCCTGATATCTGTTTCCAAGCTAGATCAGAAAGATACATACATTAACTTCATAAAAGACAATGTAATTGTAGTAGCACTAAATAGCCATCTGATCTTGTCAGCTATGTAGTTTAGCCAACTATATGCTGTATATATTCTGAATGTCCTACCTATCACTTGATGCTTAATAAGCTGGTAGATAGGTTGAATATACATGGAGACCTAAATATTGAAGATCTATGTAAAAATTATATTTTTGGGAAATATACAACTTATCTATTCAATAACACCAAGCTACTGGAACTAGGCATTCTCAATTGGATATATATTGACATTTGGGGACCTACACTAGTACAATTAGCTAGAGGTGTCATTTACTTTATGATATTAATAGATAGATTTTCATCCTACTGTACTATGTCATTCCTAAGCAATAAATCAGCAGACACTACAAAAGATTTTTAAAGCTTACCATGTAAAAGCAGAAAGGCAGACAGGCTATGAACTGAAAAAAATGTGGTTAGACATAAGAAGAGAATAGTATAATAGAACTTAGGAGGAATACAAAATAAAAAGTGAAATAGATTTTGAAATTTATTATATTCTATGCCTACCAGTAAAATTGTGTTACTGAACATGGAATATATACTATTCCTGATGCAACTCAATCTACAATGGCTAAGTCTGGACTACCATCAAAGTATTGGACAGATGTTGTATAGACTATAGTCTATATGTAAAACTTCATATCCTCCTTAAGACAACCAAAGAGAATCTCTACTAAACTCTGAACTGAACAATGTTAGGATATAATCTCCACCTATTTGATGCAACAGTATATATCCATATACCACTAGACATAGTGTTTTTAAAGCTCAGTCTAAGGTCAGCTAGAGTAAGACTTCTAAGTTATTTTGAAATAGAGAGCTATAAGCTCCTTGACTGAAAAACTAGTAGTGTTCAAATCTCAAGACATTATTTTTTAAAAATGAGTTGTTTATCTTGCTATATAATCTAAACAGATTGTTTTCTTAGATAATAGTGATCCTCTCAAATATAAACCATATAATAGGTATCTTACTAGTAAAGTAGTTGGAGCTATTGAGAAGAACACAGCCTCCCTACAATAAGGAATAGTATTCAGACTAGTTAATATACCAGAACTATATAAGGAAGTAGCAGAGAAATCTTCTCTGAAAGCTGAAATACAGCAAGAAAGTGGAACTATAGACAGGGAAAGAAAAACTTACTGCTAGTAGTAAGGCAAACTTGTTTGGAATACTATTTTTCAGTGTTGTTACGACTCAAAGACCTTAGAGTGGGTCAATGAATAGAATCTTGTGTTGTGGCAACCACTAGACCAGTGTTCAATGAAAGCACAAGCAATAAATCTCACAGGAGGGATATCTAGTAGGAAACATGAGTTGTATATTCATAAGAGAACTCAACAGGGAACCACAACAGTATTCTACTAACTATTTATATAAATGTTCTTGGTCTGTGCTACAACTTCTCTACACCTACCCTAATGTCCATGCCCTGTCCTCATGTCTATTACTAATCTTCCATGTGTCTACCTTAAGGCCAGCATGCTATATACATGTGCTCTGATATCATATCCTAAACTCTACTCTTAATCTCCATCATCTATGCATACACCATGTATACACCATACTGTTAACATGTTCCTTGATGTCACTCCATCTCTAGACTCTTCCCAATCCTTTTAGACCCTAAGTCCTTTCAGACTGCTCTAAACCACTCTAGGCCCTATAACATCATGTCATGTGACTTCCCAGTCATGTTCCTTCTCTCTCTCATTGTAGACTAATAATATAACTACTGTCTATATATTATCTTATCTGTCCTAAAGTCTGTCCACACTTTCTCATCTTATAATATCTTGTATTGGATTAACATAAGAGAACTCGATAGAGAGCTCTGTACAAGATAGTCTACCTTATATACTAAAACCACATGGTCTGTGCTAACTACTTTTAGCCTACCCTAAATAGCCATGTATATACCTTAAGGTCAATATATGTTGCACATGTTGTATGACATTATCTTTTCAGAATCTTCTATATTCTTCTATGTGTCTCATAACTTGTGCCCGTTTCTGTGACTGTGTCATCTGATGTGACTGCATGATCTTGTCACTCTAACTCTAACCCTAATTTCTAAAAATAGAAAAATAGAAAATAAATTAAATCTACCACTTTCATCTTTTGACAAGTGTGCTTACAAATATTACAAGAATACCTATAGTATACAAGTATACATCTTATAGATATAAATATATGGATCTTCAGGACCTATTATAAAATAATAACAAGACTGGATTTATAATAGAAGCCAATAAGAAAAGAGATAGAGATATTAAAGAAGAGAGAATTTTTTGAAGTTATTTAGATGCTAATAAACAAAAATATTATTAGATCAAAGTAGATACTTGTCTCTAAGTGAAGAGATAACAGAATACTGGACTTGAGAAAAGCACATAATGTAGTAAAGGGCTATACTCAGATTTTAGATAAAAACTATAATAATACCTATATATCAGTTGTAAGATTAGAGTTTGTTCAGCTGATCTGTATAGTGGTGACAATATGAGATCTCCATCTTTGGTAGATTAACTTCATGTCAGTATTCTTGAATAGCAAGAATAAGATTGAGATATATATAGAGCAACCAGAAGATTTTTTAAAAAAAGAGAGAAATATGTCTGAAAGCTTTTCAAAACCTTATATAAAACTATATAAGAGGTATATAACTGAGCCAAAAACCTTAACCACACATATGAAAGCCACAGATATTATAAGCCATATGCAGATTTATAGATTTGATCATGAGAAGTTGATGATAAATTCACAATTACCTTAATCTGAATAGATAATGTTCTTAATATTTCATCAAAAAAGAAAGATAAATGTTGTGGCAACCACTTATCACAAAGACAAATGATCACGCAAGTAGTAAATCTCTTAAATTGGATATCAAGTGGGAAGTTCACAAGAGAACTCAACAAGGAGTCTCTGCTAAATTAGAGTCCTATATATACAG
>Ga0157359_1000571_pt1 | contig 13735 bp, 5 predicted proteins | sample AttcapACBM3_FD_111482 | JGI IMG/M metagenome (GOLD analysis project Ga0157359, IMG submission 111482) | Fungus gardens microbial communities from leaf cutter ant in Botucatu, State of São Paulo, Brazil - Atta capiguara ACBM3 | ecosystem: Host-associated > Fungi > Mycelium > Unclassified ...
GTGATCACTACACATTATAGTCTTAGATTCTGAAAATATTTCTCTAATATATTTTATCTATTATAGTATTTGATTTACTGTAGTTAGATACTTGAATATGAATCTTCTTATTCTAGGATTGCTTGTATACATCTCATAACTTCTATTCTTTAACTTATATTGGATTGCCAGTCCTCTAACTAAAACATTATTGATATAGAGCAAGATATACTTTGAGATCTTCTCTTTTAGTATATAAGTTATATTTTTATGGAAGATTGGTATAGAATTTATCCAATCCATAAATAACATGATTAATTTAAATGCTTTGAATACTATTTGAAACATAGTAAGATATTACAAATACTCTACTAACATTTGTTTATCATATCTCACATATAAATCTAGTATTCTATTTTAAGTTTTTCTTGTAAAATGCATAGCCAATTCTTTCATAGTTGTTGAGGATTTTAAGTAGGCAATAGTAACCTTATTAAGCAGCTTCAAACTGTGTACTATCCAAAGACTTTTTCCATCTTTCTTAATAACACAGAACTATCTTGACTGATAAAACAAGTTAAATAGCTCATATACTCTAGCATTGAGTTTCCTCTTAATCATGGTACATACTTTCTCATATATAGCAGGTGATATTCTAAACAAATGTTTGACCTATGGTACATATACTACTATATGTATCTCTATAGCTAGAAAGAATTTCTCTTTAAACTTCTCTTTTTCTAAATCATCTTAGACAAAAATTTTATTCTGTTGTGCTATTAACTAGTGCATAAGCTTTTTTCTCTGGCTATAGAAATTCAGAACTGTAGTTCTTATTTATATTTTCTTTTCTCTTGAGTATTATTCCTTTGGTATAAACTTAGACAACTACTCTAATAGCTCTGGTATTTTTTCTAGAGTATTTCTCTGAATATTCCCAATAATTCTGAATCTGTTAGAAAAAGTCTTGAAAGCAAGCTTCATTTTTAAAACTACTGGCTTATACTTCTTAGCAAAACAAGCTACACTTTCTTCTCATAAGTATTTGTTTTTACTTTTGACCACTACCATTACTAGCTGTGATCTATGTATAAAACTTCCTAGCTGTTATAAACTCTATTCTAAAGTGTTACCATCTTTTTTTTTAGTGTTCCTACTGACTGTTATAAGTACAACAGTCAAATTTCATTTTTTGAGAGCTTATCTATCTATACTGGTAATACTTCACTTCTCAAGTGAACAGCTTTCTTTTTGTATCTACTCTAAACTATTCTGCTAACTTCTTGAGATTTAATGAAAATTTGAAATTATGTCTATTCTTCTAGGCAAAGTTTCTCTCTTATAAATAGAAAGTACTATCTTTATTACTGTATTTGAGCAGATAATGTTAATAATCTAATTTTCTTTCTTATCACCTAACTCTCAGTAATGGTGTCAAAGAGTCTTTTAAGTAAAATTTGATATAGTATTTTTTTCTATTATATATATCTGCAACAGACTTCTTTAAATATAAATAGCATATTCTTTACTAATTTACACATTCATGAAAGACTTCTAATTATACTCTATATTTGTATACTGAGACTTGGATCCTAAGTAATTTTAATAGCAGCTATATCTCTGCTTATAGATATTATCTGAGATCTATTGTCTAGCAATACCTCTTCTTTATATATTCTGTTTACAAGTACTGGGATAACTCTGAGATAGGCTATATCTAGGGCCTCTTTCTCTTATTCATACTCTTCTATTGCAAAGATCTGATACTTCTTTTTCTTGGAAGCCAACTTATTCAGAAACTGAACTACTAGATCATTAATAGTTTAAAATTCCACAGTTTTTCCATTTTTCATATTTATAATCTTTTATATTCTTTCTAGTTCATTTAGAGCATTTACTGAGACAATCTCCTCTTTTAAATTAGAAGCTAGCTAAGTACAAGCACTCTCTTAAATACTCTTATCCAAGTCTTCTCTTTCTTGTTTGTTAGTCAGTATCTTTTTAGTACTATTTGCAACTTAGTAGCAACTATACTATACTATAGCTTCTTGGATGTCACTTATATCTCTTTTTTTAACATTTTTTTAAAGATTTCATCTGAGTTAACTTCTTATTTTATTAAAGCTTTTATCTAATAAAGTATTCTTTTTTTTTGAAATTGTTTAAAGTACTTAACTAGTATAAGCAGTTGGTTGATAGCCACAGCCATCTTAAACACTCTTCTATATAAGAATTTATATTGGTCTTCTTATTAACTTTCTTATAAGCAGCTAATACTTCTTTTTGCTATTAGAAGTAGGGTTTTTTTCTTCTCTGAATTCTCTTTTTTGTCTTCCAAGACTGATAACCTCTAAAAACAAACTGTTATAGTAACCACTAGTCACAAGACTAATAGTGTTACTAAGGTAAACTCAATAAAAAATATCTTGTGGGGATCATAAGAGAACTCAACAAGAAGTTCCCAATAGATTGCTACCCTATTTATACTATACATACATGGTCTATGCTAATGATAAATAATATTGCCCTAAAGTCTATATATCATCCATGAGATAAACATGCTATTGACATACTCCTTAACATCATCCTTCTAGCTCCTTCTCCCAAAATCTAGGTTTATGATCTTACATCATATGATATGTCATGTGACCACAGTTATGTACCTCTTTCTCATACAAGAAAAAGAAAAAGAAATATTAAATCAAGAAAAATAAATAAAAAGAAAAGAATGTTAGTATCTAAGCACACTATAATACAAACCATCTTTTGAGATATGATATTCTTTATTGGTTTTTCTAAAAATTCAACTTTTTCTTGACCATCTTTTCTGCTCTAGTTTGTATGTATTTAGTAGCTATTCAATAAAGATAGAACTCTATGCCCTTATTCTTCTCTTTTGGCTGTAGTTTATTCATATTCATATTTATATTTTGTAACATAACTTCTAAACTCTCAACTTCCTCCAAGAACTAAAACAGCTCTTATAAGTATGACTTTTCCCTACCTATTCTCACTAGCTACTTCTGCATTACAACTTTGGCTGGGAGAGAAGCCATATAACCAGTGTTTAGTTATTAATCTAAGTATTCACAGTTATCAAGTTTTATATCACCTTACATCATAACTACTATTGATGTTAACATGTGCTTCCTCACATATTTCTTTTATCAATAGGTTTTGTTTTAGTTTTAGCAGGGTAAAACAAAAACAGATAGTTAGTTTTGAAACAGTAAAAGTACTTTCAAGACACTTGCAAGAGTATCTCTACATTAGCACCAGGCTAAAACCTGGATGCACTTACTAAATACTCTCTTGAGGATGCTTCCTAACTCTACAAAAGTGACTTCATATTGTTTAGAATACTTTGTACTACCCATTTATGTCTTTCTCAATCCTTTTCCTGTTTTTTTTGTATATTGGTTTTTAACATGTTTATTTTCTGCTGTAGATTCTCTATATTGAAAGATAATTTTACTTTCCAGACTACTTTCTTTTTGGAGAATATGACCAGTATTCTTGAATCTGGATCTACTCTTATTTTTCTGATTATTACTACAAGAGTTTGCTTTAGAGTTCAGGCAATAGTCTTTCCAGTGATAAGCTCTATAGCTTTCTAAATAACATGCTCAAAATCATAAGAGTTTTTTACTCTACTTCTTCCAAAATTGTCTATTTTTACTTCACTCAGTAGACTCAGCTTTAAGCTCAAAATATCCTAAAATATAGTATTCAGATTTCTTACAAAAGTTTCTACCAACTCTTTGTTTTCAGTAGTAGCAGGTGATTTCAAATACTTGTAAGCAATATATATAAAATGTTTCTTGAAAGCCAAAAGACAATATTCTTCCAACATAAAAATTTCTTAATATTCACAAGTCAGCTTCCTTAGCTGATCCATAGTACCTTGTTCCTTGCTCATGAGTTTAAGAAACTTAAGCTTTAATTTTTCTAAAAACTACATTTAGTTGCCAATTTTAAACTTCTTGAAGCTAGACTATTTAGTACAAATATCTAGTTCAATATAGGATACCAGCTAATTTGGTTTATCTACCAAATTAGAGATATCTGTCATCTTGAATAATTGTTCTATAATTCTTAGGAAACTTTAAAAGGTTCTTAACTACCTATCTTATTTTAGAGTACTTAGGCTTAAAGACATAAGCATGTTAGGTTTAGAAGATATTTTGGTCTGTCTATCATGTTTTTGAGGATAGAGAGAGGTCAATAACTGAGATATCAAAGGATTTGGAGGTAGTAAAAACAATGATATATTGAAGTTTTGTTTAAGAGTAAACTTTTTAATTCTAGCCAGTATTTGTAAAATGTTGAAATATCTGGAAAATACTAGACTAAAGAATTGGTTTTGGTTGTCAATAAAAAATTTTGGCTCTCTATCACTTAGAGAGTCTGGAATTAAAGTTTTGTATTAAGAAGGTTATCTAGAATAGAAAAACAGATCAAAATTATAGTTTATTCACTCATGACCACCTTTTCTTGAGAGCAATCTTTCTAAATTATTGAAAGATACTACTTTACTAACTTAATTAGCTACAGAGATCTATCAGCCTCTAGTTCTTATTTTTACAGAAATTTCTACTTAAGAATAAAAAAATAGTGAAAATTTAAAGTTATTGTGATAAAATGCTAAGGTATTGAATGAGCAGAAATAAAATGATTTTTTTAAGCTAAAAGTCATCTTATAATAGACTTTAGATGACAGAAAGAAAAAAGATTATACTAGAATGCAATAAGAACTATACAACATTAGCTTTTAACTATATACTAAAGAATACAAAGAATATTATAAAAGCTCTTATTAATATAAGAAGGATATAGTTAGAAAGAATATTAAAAGGAGTATACAAATAAAATCTACTCACAAATACTTTTCCTTGCTAACATACTTCTAAAAAGTAAACTTTATACTATGTAACAAGCTCCTTTGGAAAATTTACTGAATAGATTATAAAGCTCTTTAAGAACTTCTAATAATACTATCTATTTCAGATAATATACTTTGAAGGCACTCCTCAAGTCAAACCTTACAACTGAAGATACTAACTGATACTCATCTTGCCAATCTTTTCCAGGCTGCTAAAACTCTCTGAAATTTATCTAAAAGTAATAGAAGGTACTAACAATGTTTACTTGATAAAATAGCAATTAAACTACTCATAAGTAGAGAATTTAAATGGAATTCTCTCTCTTGCTCTCCTTCACTTATGTCTTATATATCAGTCTAAAAATATAGAGAATAAAAATACAAAATGAAAACCAAAACTATAAGGAAAACTACTAAGATCTTATAAGCATATAGTTCTCTCTGTATTTGCAATCTAAAATCAACCCAATGATCTTTATCTACTTGCAAGTACTAATTCAACTCTTTTTTAGTCATTCCTACTAGTTGCTTCTACTCACAAGTCTATTCTAGACTCCTCCAGTTTTTGATCTGTCATATCCCTGCCTTATTCTATTGTCCAAATTCTTATTCCTAAAAATCTTGTCTTTTTGAGATTTAGTTTAATTAATGGCTACTATACTATTTTCTAAATGGAAATCTATTTGAGAGAGCCTGAGATGTTATCTAAAAGTATTAAGTCTTCTTATTAAAGCTCTTAAATAGGTCTTAAGTACTTGAAAACTTAATGACAAATATCTTTTTATAAAAAAGTGTTTTTCAATATTATACTAGAACCTTCTATGTCTTTTTGTGTGATACATGATTATATGGCTATGACTATGATAGTTTGTAAGAGTTTGTAATAGTCATGTATGATGTTATGCTAACTCTTAACCTTAAGTCCAAAATAAAAAAATAAGTTAAATTTATTGTCTTCAACTCTAACAAAACATAGGTTTCAACCAGAAGTGGCCAAACTACTCTTATTTAATAGAGATATAAACAAGATAGCAGATTTTGTAATAATATGTGAATTATATATTAGATAAGAAAATATAAAAGAATAGGTGCAACAGATCTTAATATATATACAAGAAGGATTAGCAAATGTTTGGGGAAAAAATATACTAGAGGATCTGGAATTAGAAAAATTAGAGTTTACCTTAGCAGTAGAGTTTTTAGCAAAATTAAAAAAGAAGTTTAGAAAAGAAAATGACAAGTTAACAAAGATAGTAAAGTTCAAACAAGCAAAACAAGATTTTTAGACTATAAACAAATTTGTTTAGAAATTTAAATAGAATGAAAGCTAATGAAGATAGAACAACCTCTAAGAGATATTGAACAGTGATATAAGTAAGCAATTAATTTAGACAAACATTAGAGAGAAAAAAGAGGTTAAGAAAAAAGAAAGAGACAGAAATTCAAGTATTAAGATAGGCTAGATTGGCAACTAGCTAAGAGAGATATAGGATGCATCTGATCTCATACTAGATTTAATCAAGAAAGTAGAAAGTTTAGTAGGCACTGATAAAGCCTACTCCAATAGAAGAAGTTGAGAGAACACATGTAATAGTTATAAATCTAGAGCAGTAGCAATAGTTTTCACCTAGGTCTAACTCTTATGCAATAGAGATAGACAGTAAAAGAAACTGCTACAACTATAGAGAATTTAGATATATGGCAAAACATTGTAAGAATTAGAGGTTCATAAAGCAAAAAAGGAGAATGGAATATGGGGGAAATTGTAACATGAACAATTTAAAATATTATCTAATAATATTTCTAATGAGGATCTTTTGAGAGAATTTATAGCAAAGATTGGACTAGAAAGAATAAATATACAAGAAGGGATTATAGTGAAAGCTTTATTAGATAGTGGTGCAACAGAGTTGGTAATGAGCTAAGAGTTTACAAGAAAGCAAGAATTCAAGCTTAAGAAGATAGAAAGATCAATATGTGTGAGAAATGTAAACAGTATATTTAACAAGAAAGAGCTGATAGAGCAGGATATTATAGCTTGCTTGTCACAACTATGAAATTGATTGGAAAATAGGAGAGGTAAAAATGATAAGATATTCTGAGAAGTATAGAAAGCAGTGGAGACTGAAGTAGAAAAAATTGAGGTAACAAAAACAAAAGAAAAAGAAGTAGAAGGGAAAAGAGGTAAGAGGAGAAAGAGAAGGCCAGAAAACCAAAAAGGAAAAGTATAATGGAAGTAAAGAAAATGGTAGAGAAATAGGAGATATAAGATGAGAAGGAGGCTAAGAAGTTAATACCTCTAAGATTCCATAAATGGATTCATATCTTTGGAAAGAAAGCAAGTGAGAGGATACTAACAAAAAAGATGTGAGACTATGCAATTAAGCTGAAGGAAGTGTTTGTATCAAAGAAAGAGAAGATCCATTTCTTGTCTAAAGAAGAGAAAGAAGAGATATACAAATTTATAAACAAATAATTAAGAAAGGAATACATTAGGCCCTTGAAGTTACTTCAAATGGCACTGGTGTTCTTTGTAGGAAAGAATGATGGTAAAAAGTATATAGTATAGAAATATAAGTACTTAAATAATAGATAATTAAAAATAATTTTTGAATCAACAGTAACATTCTTTAGTCTAACAAGCTCACTAGCAATGTTTTAGATAATAATGAATAAGATCCTAAGAGACTTAATCAATACTGGAGAAGTGGCAAGTTTCATGGATGATATATTAGTGGGGACAGAAGAAGAATATAATAAGATAGTAAAGAAAGTTTTAAGAAAGCTGGCAAAAAATCACTTATGTATAAAACCAGAAAAATGCAAGTGGAAGGTCAGAGAAGTAGAATTTATAGAAGTAGTAATAGAACTAGATGAGATTAAGATGGAGGAAGAGAAGGTGAAAGGAATATTGGAGCAGTTAACTCTCAAAGAAGTTAAGGACATTTAAAAGTTTTTAGAACTTGCCAACTATTACTGGTGATTTATTAAAGATTTTGTGGCTATAGCCAGACCATTATATGACCTAGTAAAAAAAAAACAGAAGTGAGAATAGACAAAAAAAAACAAAAAGTGAGGATGGAAGTGAATGTGTTAGACTATGCAATAGAAGGTGAAGACTAGTAGTATACTTATCAAAGTCTCTCAATGAGACTAAGAAGAATTATAAAATCTATTATAAGGAGATATTAGCAGTAATTAGAGAATTGGAAATTTGGAGATATTTATTAGAAGATACTAAGTACAACTTCAAAGTCTAGACAAATCATAAGAATTTAGAGTACTTTATGAAAACATAAAAGCTGATCATAGACAAGTAAGATGAGCATTATGCTTTTCAAGATTCAACTTCACTTTTAAAATATATATCAGAAACAAAAATAAAAAAGGCAGACAAACTAATCAAGAAGACAGATTAGAAGATAGAAGTAGAAAACAATAACAAAAACTAAAAACTAATAAAAGAAGAGTGGATTTGAGGTTTAGTAGAAATAGTAGTAAACAGATTGGAAGTAGACTTCTCTAGTATCTTACTTACTATTAGTTTCTCTACCAGAAGTTCTGTATAGTTCTTCATTCTTTGGTACAAGTTGTAGTCATCTATATATCTCCCTACATTCTTTATTACTTCTGGCCACTAGTAATTTCTTGTCACCAATTCCAATATCTTCTACCTTTCTCCATGTCCTATTACTAGTACATAATGATACAATTGAATGATTTTCATCCTCAACTCCTCATCCTTTAGTACATAATATTTTTTTCTCTTTTAATACTTATTCTTCTTCTACCTGCTACTTGTCTCTTTTCTGTATCTCAACTTCCATCTTCTTTATCTTTTCCTCTTGAATTTTTATTTTTATTTCTACTATACTCTAAACTCATCTAATAGTTGACTTTATTACAAAGTTACTATTGGTAGCAGAAAAGAATACAATACTAGTAGTATACAATAGATTATCTGAGATGATCTATTTTGTAGTAAGAATCATGGTAGAAAAATTAGTGAGGCTGTTTAAAGACAATGTATAAAAGTTGTACAGATTACTAGAAAGTATATACCTGACAGAGAACTGTAATTTTCAGTAAAACTAATGAAGAAGTTGAACAGGATATTAGGTATTAAGATAAGATTGTTAATAATCTTTCATCTACAAATAGATGGACAAACTAAATATATGAACTAGGAGTTAGAACAATACTTACAGTTTTTTGTAGATCATAGATAGCAAAATTGGCTAGAGTGGTTGATATTAACAAAGTTTGCAGTAAACAGTAAAATTTACTTAGTAATAAAGATATCTCTATTCATGGTAAACTATAGAAGAGAGCTGAAAATAGAAGTAAACATTAGAAGAAGAAAAAAGATAGAAAAGGTAATAGAGTTTGCAGAGAGGATGAAAAGGATTCAGAAGGAGGTAGAAGTAGTATTGGAAAGAGTGTAGGAGAAAATAAAAAAGCAAGCAGATAAAAAAAGAAAAAAGGTAGAAGTATGAAAGAAGGAAGATAAGGTGATGCTGAGTACAAAAGAATTAGTGTTTAAGAAACAACTAGCAAGAAAGCTAGTAGACCAATATGTTGGTCCATATATCATTGAGGAAGTAATATCTACCAATACAGTTAAACTAATACTGCTGACTTTAATGAGAATTCACCTGGTTATAAATATTAGTTGAGTAGTAAGATATGGAGAGCTAGTAAAGGGATAGAAGATAGAGAAACCAAAGCCAGTAAAGTTAACAAAATAAAAGAATAGAAAGTTAAGATATTACTAAATAAGCAAAAAATAAGAGATGTAGTAAAGTACTTAGTACATTAAAAAGGATTTATAGTGGAATATGACATATGAGAGAGGAAATAGGACTTGTAAAATATAAAGAAAGTGGTAACAAACTTTAAGAAGAAGAAGAATATAGAGATAATGAGATGAAAGAAACTAAATATAGTGCAGATTACACCTCATTATTCAAGATCCAATAATAGGCTCCTGGAAGTCTAAAAATATATTATCTGAGAATATAAAATGTAAAAGTCAGAATAACTTTCAGCTTCAGCTTATGTATTGTACTTTTACAAGTTATATAGGTTATATATTTCAAAAGATATACTTAGGATGTGATGGGTGACTAAGCCCACCAGAAGTTGAAAGGTTTGTTTTTGCTAGCATTAGAAGTTAGTAATAGTTTTAATTGATTTTTAGAATAAGACTTATAGTATAAACTACTAGCTTATATACTAAGTATACTACCTAGGGTAGTTATCTAGAAATAGAAACTGTAAAGTGTTACCCTAGTTTCCAGTAATTCTTGGATACTAGAGATAAAGATCCATAGAGTTCAACAAAGAAGTCTAAAATAAAATAAAAACTTGTAATTTGTACTAGAAGTAATTAGAAAGTATAGATAAGAAAAAAGATATTATTTATGAGTTGTGACAGATATAGCCAGATTGAGATATAACAAAGAAAGAAATTTTAGAAGAGAAAAGTTACTGAAAAGATATATAGTAAAGATGTTGTATAAATAGGATAATAAAATTTTGAAAAAAGTACTTAAGGAAGTTAGAAAGAAATTAGCAAAATTAGAAGTCTGTTTCTTTATGTTGTGGCAACCACTAATCACAAAGATTAATAACTACACAGTGAGTAAATCTCTTAAGTAGATATTAAGTGGGAAGTTTACAAGAGAACTCAACAAGGAGTCTCTTCTATATTAAAGTCCTATTTATACAAAACATGCTTAGTCTGTGTTACTAATAATTAGTCCTGTTCTTATGTCCATGTTGCATCCTTATGTCTGCCTCATTTTCTACTCAAGGCCACCATGTTGTCATCTTCTAGATTCTTTTACTATATTCTAGGCTTACAACATCATATCATGTGACCTGTCATGTGACTGCAATGTCATATGCCTCTTCATTGTCAATAAAAAGAAAAAGAAAAGAAATATAAAATCAAGAAAAATAAATGAAAGAAAAAGAAAAATGTTAGTGTCCAAAGTGTTCCATAACACTCTAGAGAAGAAATCTTAAAGAAGTAATGTCAGACTTCAAGATAGTAGACTTATTCTTATTCTATTTTCTTCTTTATTATTTATTTTCTCTTATTTTTTCATCTTTATTAAAGCTTAGCTAAGGGAAATGATATAATGTCACAACTGTCACAAGAACATAACAAAACATAATAGCTATCACAAGTCAATTACACATATCATGATTATAATTATAACATTACATCATATAGAGAAAGGTCTAAAAGAATCTAGAAGAATAATACTATATATTATATAACATAATAACTCTTATATATATAACTTATATTTAGGATAGACTAGATATAGGCATATATAGACTATACTCTAGAAGTATATAAAATAAACTCACTCATACTATAAATAATTCTATTGAGTTCTCTTGTATTAACTAATACAAGATTTCTTTTTTTGTTCTAATTCTTAAGTCATAACAACTATGAAATATATAACAAGAAGATATTAGCCATTATTCTGTTAGAGATGATTTATATTTGAGGGTAAAAGTCCATAAAGTTAGTCAAAGTATGAAAACTTATCAAAGTCTGCAGTATTGTAGGCTTTCTGAATAACCTTAGCTTTAACTTATATATTATACTATTTACATGTTGCTTAGTTGTAACTCTAGAAGTTAAAGCAGAGTTCAACAGAGAAAATATTAATGAAAATAAGTATGTTGATCTAGTACTAGAAATTAGTACTAATAATAAAAAAACTATAATCAATTATCAGGCTAGAGAGTTACAGAGTATATACTAGTCATTAAATATAGGAATAAGTATCTAAATACTTGGAAACTTGAGTAATGCAATTACTACATAGTTATATAGTTATCTATATTAAGTAAAGTCAGTATCTAAGCCTAGCTCCAAGCTGGGTAGATATTTGATCACATTTATCCACAGAGAAACACTGACTGAGAATGAATTTTAAATAGAAGTAAGCTCCACTATAAAAGACCAAGTACTTGAAAAGTTTGAACAGAAGTAAACTCTACTATAGAAGACTGAGTACTTGTAGGATTTGAACAGAAGTAAAAACTACTGTAAAAGATGGATTACTTACAGAGTTGGACTATGTTATATAACAGTATTTCCTTTTTAGGACTGAGTCTTCAAAGTCCTATTGAGTTTAGCTAAAAAAACACATGACTATTTTATAAGTCAACTTACTACTATGTTCTTTTATAACTTCTAACAATATTTCCAATCTTCTCAGATCTAGAAGCTAATATTTTAACATTGAAAAAAAAGATGCAATAACATTATACTGAAAAGAAAGCTTAACTAGCTCATCTAGAAGAGATAGAAAAGGTATAATACAAAGTGAGGACAGCTAAGAAGATATAGCTGGCTTTAGAAGTTAGAGTAAAGAAAAAGTTAAAGGAAAACAGTATAAGGAAGAGAAGGAGAGAAAGCAGGTTAAGAAGGAGGTATATTAGTAGCAAAAGAAGAAGCTAGAGAGACTTTGGCTAGTAGTACTAAAAAAAAGAGTCTAATATGATAGAAAATATTGAGACCTCTATAGTGGAAAAGAAAGAAGACAAGAGATTATTAAGATCTTTTCTGAAGATGAGACTGAGCTATAGCCCTTAAAGAAATTGAAAGAAAAGCAGATGAAAAAAGGCTATGGAGAGAAACTGGTAAAGATAGAGAGAGCAAGAACTATGATAGGTGTGTGCAAGCTAGACATGAGTATCTAATATACTACTACAAGTAAATACTAAATCTTTTAGTGAATTTACCTGTCTACTGAAATTTCCTCTTTATAGTAGATTCCTTACTTGTGTAGAGTGTATCACTATCAAGCAGTAGTCCATTCCTGTTCACAAAAACACTGCCAGACCATGAAAGAGTGGCTGTCAAAGTTGTGAATAATGAACTTAGTTTTATTTCATTTTATTTCTCTTTGATTTTCCTTTTTCCTTTTATTTTCTTTTTAGTTTTTATTTATATTGTAACAAATACATAACACTTATTATAGAGTAGTTATATATATAACAGTTATATATCATATAATTATGTTACATAGAGAAAGTTATAAAAGGTTCTAAAGCAAATAATGTTATATAATATAACAACAGCATGTTGGCTTTATAAAAATACATGAACTTTGGGATAGGTTAGTTATAGTATATAAATAAATCATACTTTATATTATATAAGATAGACTAGTTTGTAATAGGAATTTCATTGAGTTCTCTGGTATTACTCAATATAAGAGTTGTCTTTTGTTCTATTGCTTGAACTTAAGTTATAATAGTAGCTCTCTAATTACTTAAGTTCTCAATACTATTGTCAGATATGGTTTACTATCAGATGCAGTTCACACTAGGGGTGAAAGTCTACAGAATTGGCTCAGAGATGTGAACCTATAGAATGGCCTTGGCTTCAGCTTATATACTGTGCTATCTGTCTGCTGTGTGGTTGCAACTTCAGATGGAAGGAAGAAGTCTGAGATGGGAATGAGTGCTGATTGGTGTATTGCTGTTGAATACTGGAGATCAAGTTCAATAAGAATTATCTTCATTGATTATCAGACTAACAAATTACAGTGTAACTACTAGTCTTATATATAAGTACTGACTATAGGAGATGTTTGGGGTTTCAGTGATATAACCTCTATTACCTTGAGTAAAAGTTTTAGTAGTAGAATACTAACAGGAGTATGACTCTGCTATAGAAGACTGAGTCAGATAGAAGTATTTCCATCATGGAAGACAGAATATCCAGATTGTTGCATTACTACCATGAAAGTATATTATGAGGAAGGTGGCTACCGTGAAAGGCAGGCTTGTAGATTAGATGTTGATAAGGCAGTATTATTATAGTGATGTATACTCCAA
>Ga0157359_1000572_pt1 | contig 13729 bp, 11 predicted proteins | sample AttcapACBM3_FD_111482 | JGI IMG/M metagenome (GOLD analysis project Ga0157359, IMG submission 111482) | Fungus gardens microbial communities from leaf cutter ant in Botucatu, State of São Paulo, Brazil - Atta capiguara ACBM3 | ecosystem: Host-associated > Fungi > Mycelium > Unclassified ...
ATTAAGGTGTTGATAGTAACGTTGGGTTGCATCATTTGTGGGGGCTGAACTGGTTTTTCCTCTGGTAAACCCCAGCCATAGACTGCGTACTGTATTACGACTGAAATGTGCCAGATGGCGGAAGAGGAGTTGATCAAACTGCATCAGATCATTCTTTCTGACGGCAGACATTTCAGATAAGAGATAAGGATGACAACGAATCGCACCCTGTCCAAAAATAATCATGCTGCGGGTCAGAATATTGGCACCTTCCACGGTAATAGCTATGGGAGCCCCCTGATAAGCTCTGGCCAGAAAGTTACTTTTCCCCAGCATGATGCCTTTACCTCCGGCGATATCCATGGCATCCATAATGCCGCGCTGGTGGCGGTGTGTGCAGTGATATTTCACAATAGCTGACAGCACAGCAGGTTTCTCTCCCTGCATAATGCCGCTTGTGATCAATGATGATGCTGCATCCATCACATAGGTATTCCCGGCAATACGTGCCAGTGCTTCTTCAACACCTTCCATTTGACCAATTGGCAGATGGAACTGGCGGCGAATATGTGCATAAGCTCCAATTGCCAGAGCAATACTTTTCAGTGTACCAGTGGAATTAGACGGTAACGTAATACCCCGACCAACAGACAGGCATTCCACCAGCATTCGCCAACCCTGGCCGGCCATTTTGGGGCCACCAATAATGTAATCAATGGGCACAAAGATATCTTTTCCTCGTGTAGGGCCATTCTGAAAAGGTACGTTCAATGGGAAGTGACGTTTACCTGTTTCTACTCCAGGAATATTTGTAGGAATCAGCGCGCAGGTAATACCCAGACTTTCCGTTTCACCAAGAAGATGTTCCGGATCAAACAGCTTAAAGGCCAACCCCAGCAGTGTCGCGACGGGAGCCAGGGTGATGTAGCGTTTGTTCCAGGTTAATCTCATCCCCAGAATCTGCTCTCCCTGCCATTCTCCCATGCAAACCACGCCATAATCCGGGATAGCACCTGCATCGGAACCGGCTTCCGGACTGGTTAGTGCAAAACAGGGGATCTCCTGTCCGTTGGCCAGGCGGGAAAGATAAGCTTTTTTTTGTTCTTCCGTTCCGTAATGTTGTAGCAGTTCTCCGGGGCCAAGGGAATTTGGGACACCGACGGTAATGGCCAGAATGCCTGAAACACCTGCCAGTTTTTGTAACACTTGAGCCTGTGCATACGCTGAAAATTCCAGACCGCCATACTCTTTTTTGATGATCATGGCAAAGAATCGGTGTTTTTTCAGATGTGCCCACAACTCTGGTGGCAGATCGGCAATCTCATGGGAAATATGAAAATCGCTGGTCATACGGCATGCATCTTCCACCGGACCATCAATAAATGCCTGTTCTTCTGCGCTAAGTCGGGGCTGTGGATAGCGATGTAATTTATTCCAGTCAGGTGTGCCGCTGAACAGATCGCCTTCCCACCAGGTTGTCCCGGCATCCAGCGCATCTTTTTCTGTCTCCGAGATGGCAGGCATCATTCGGTTAAAGAACTGCATTGCAGGCAGGCTGATGATTTTTCTACGTAAGGGGCGAAGAAACAGGATAGCTGTCAGTATGAGAACAAGCACGATGCTGATAATCATTATCACATTTCCTCCTGTAAAGGTAAGAGGTCTGACCTGTATGGGTAAGGTTTAAGTGATATCTTGCCTGGTTGCAAATTGCAGGTACGTTAACCGCCACGCGGGTCACAAAGTTGTGTGTAACCAGTCTGATTCAGCGATGACAGGATATGCCTTTACCATTTTTTTGCACATTGGTTGTTAGCCAGTTACCAACATTTTTAATATCATAGGTAGTTGCCTACCAATCATTTTAAAAAGGACCTCTTTCCATGTATCAGGACATTATTCGCGCAGAGCTCAACGAAGCCGCCGATACGCTGAATAAATTTTTGAGTGACGACGCCAATCTCCAAAAGATTCAGCAGGCTGCTGTGTTACTGGCTGACTCTTTTAAAGCGGGTGGCAAAGTACTTTCATGCGGTAATGGCGGTTCTCACTGTGACGCCATGCACTTTGCTGAAGAGCTGACGGGGCGTTATCGTGAAAACCGTCCGGGCTATCCGGCTATCGCTATCTCTGATGTCAGCCATATTTCCTGCGTGGGTAATGACTTTGGTTATGAATCTATTTTCTCCCGCTATGTGGAAGCAGTAGGGCAGAAAGGGGATGTTTTGCTGGGTATTTCCACTTCCGGTAACTCCGGTAACGTGATTAAAGCCGTTGCTGCGGCCCGTGAAAAAGGGATGAAAGTGATCACCCTGACAGGTAAAGATGGTGGCAAACTGGATGGTCAGGCTGATGTGGAAATCCGTGTGCCGCATTTTGGTTTTGCCGACCGTGTGCAGGAAATTCATATCAAAGTGATCCACATTTTGATTTTGCTGATTGAAAAAGAGATGGCGAAGTAATCTCTGTAATTTTCGCGGTTATCCGTATCGGGTTTTTGACGAGGTATTAGTATGTGCGAACTGCTCGGGATGAGCGCGAACGTGCCGACAGACATCTGTTTTAGTTTTACCGGATTAGTTCAGCGTGGCGGTGGAACCGGGCCACATAAAGATGGCTGGGGGATTACTTTTTATGAAGGTAAAGGTTGCCGAACCTTTAAAGATCCACAGCCTAGCTTTCAGTCACCGATTGCTCGCCTGGTTCAGGACTATCCAATTAAATCCTGTTCGGTGGTAGCACATATTCGCCAGGCTAATCGGGGTGAAGTTTCGCTGGAAAATACACACCCGTTTACCCGTGAATTATGGGGACGTAACTGGACGTATGCCCATAATGGGCAGTTAAAAGGCTATAAAAGTCTGGAGACCGGACATTTTCGTCCGGTGGGTGAAACGGACAGCGAACTGGCATTTTGCTGGTTGCTGAATAAACTGGCGACACGTTATCCGCGTACGCCGGGGAACTGGCCTGCGGTATTTCGTTATATTGCGGAACTGGCTACGGAACTGCGGGAAAAAGGAGTCTTTAACATGTTGCTGTCGGATGGACGCTATCTGATGGCTTTCTGTTCCACCAATTTGTACTGGATTACACGCCGTGCACCTTTCGGGAAGGCGAAATTGCTGGATCAGGATGTGGAGATCGACTTTCAGAAACAGACCACGCCAAATGACGTGGTCACCGTAATTGCTACTCAGCCATTAACGGCCAATGAAACCTGGAACAAAATTGAACCCGGTGAATGGGCTCTATTTTGTCTGGGAGAGCGCCAGCTCTGAATGCGGTGTTGTTGAGCCACTCATCAGCGGGTGGTTCAACACATATTTTCCGTCAACCACACTGACTGCCGGTGGCTGGTGGGTTTGTAAAAACTGTGTATAACCCGGTTGCAGTTCCTGCCAGAATTTAAAATACACTGAATAACGATGACGCTGCATATTACTGTCGGTCATGCGGAACGGATAAATACTGACTTCAACGCGTGGCTGACCATTACGCAGTGCTGCTTCCACATAGTGATAAATATCTTCAATATAGGCATCGGTCATGGCATAGCAACCCACAGAAACGCAGTTGCCGTGGATCATCAGGTACTTACCTTCATATCCCTGCTGACGATCATATTCGTTTGGAAAGCCTACATTGATGGCGCGATAGAAACGGCTGTCCGGTTTTAATTGCGATAAGCCTACGCTGTAAAATCCTTCCGGGCTTTTGAAATCACCCTGATGGCGTTTTGGTCCCAGCCCACCGGAAAAATTACAAATACGATAACTGTCGAGCAGGCGATAGTCATTGCCTACCTTACCGTAAAGTTCCAGCACACGTTCTTCTTTGAAAATCTGTAGATATACCGGCGTACCCAGTAACTGTTTCTTTAACTCTTTACTTACCGGTGCCTGGGTTTGTAGCGCATTGGGTACGCTGGCAAAGACGACGGCAGGCAGAAAAATCATCGCAAACAGCAGTGCGATTCTGGCCATTCTTGTTCCCTTGAAAAAGAGGGGTGAAAAGTTACGCGAAAGCGTCTGTTACAGGTCATACAGGATAACATTGGAGAATTCCTGTACTGCGGCGATACGATAGCATTGTTTGTTTTTTTCTCAAGAAGATAGCACTAAAAAACGCTATCTTTGCCTGATTGTTATACATCGCATCAATTGAAACTTTGATATTTTACTGTATATTTAAACAGTATTTTATCAGGGGGGGATATGCGAAAAATTATTCACGTTGATATGGATTGCTTTTTTGCTGCTGTGGAAATGCGTGATAATCCTGCTTTGCGCGATATCCCGATGGCGATTGGTGGCAGTCAAACACAGCGTGGGGTGATCAGTACGGCCAATTACCCGGCACGTAAATATGGTGTACATAGCGCCATGTCCACGGCGATGGCCTTAAAGTTGTGTCCACATCTGACGGTTATTCCTGGTCGCTACGAAGTTTATAAAGAAGTCAGTACTCGCATCCGTGATATTTTCTCTCGCTATACTTCCCTGATTGAGCCTTTATCCCTCGATGAGGCTTACCTTGATGTTTCGGACAGTGAGCACTGCCGCGGCTCAGCTACTTTGATGGCGCAGGAAATCCGTCAGACTATTTATCAGGAATTGAATCTGACGGCATCTGCGGGGGTGGCGCCGGTAAAGTTTTTGGCCAAAATTGCCTCTGACCTTAATAAACCCAACGGACAATTTGTGATTACGCCGGAAGAGATGGCAGCGTTTTTACTCACGCTGCCACTGGCAAAAATTCCCGGTGTGGGGAAGGTGACCGCACATAAACTGGCAACGCTGGGATTGCATACCTGCGCGGACGTACAACAGGCCGAACTGGCGATGTTACTGCGGCGGTTTGGTAAGTTTGGTCGTATTTTGTGGGAACGTTGCAACGGCATTGATGAACGTGAGGTGATCACTGAACGTCAGCGTAAATCGCTGGGGGTGGAACGTACGCTGGCAGAAGATATCCATCACTGGGATGACTGTCTGAAAATAATTCATCAACTGTATGATGAGCTGGAACGACGTCTGGCAAAAATTAAACCGGATCGGCAGATTGCCCGGCAGGGAGTGAAGCTGAAGTTTGATGATTTTCAGTTAACGACGCAGGAACATGTCTGGCCTGAGCTGAATAAAGAGGATTTGATTGCAGTGGCACGAAAAACCTGGGATGAACGGCGGAAAGATCGTGGGGTGAGGCTGGTGGGATTACATGTTGCCTTGCTTAATCCACAGATGGAACGGCAACTGGTACTTGGATTGTAATACTGCTGCATCATTACTCTGTTTGCGGTCATAGCGTTTGTCAGACATGCTGCTATCTGCATCCACTCTGCCAGCCAGTGACTGGCAGAGTGGAATATCACAGCATTACTTCGCAGGAATAGCTTTCAGTAATGCGGTCAGCAGTTGCCAGTACAGGCCAACACTGCCGATGTGTACACGTTCATCCGGGGAGTGAGGACCAGTAATGGTTGGGCCGATAGAAACCATATCCATATCCGGATACGGTTTTTTGAACAGACCACATTCCAGACCTGCGTGGATCACCTGAATGTTTGGTGTGCGATCAAACAGCTGCTGATAAGTTTCACGTACCAGAGCCATGACTGGGGAGGTCGCATCTGGCTGCCAGCCTGGGTAGCTGCCTTTGGCAACGGTTTTGGCACCAGCCAGTTGACCCAGAGAAGTCAGCATATCAACCACATAATCTTTACCGCTGTCGATCAGGGAGCGGATCAGGCAGTTAATACGTACTTCATCACCCTCGAATTTCACCACACCCACATTCAGGGAGGTTTCCACCACGCCTTTCATGACGTCAGAGTTACGGATCACGCCATTTGGTGTGCTGTTCAGCAGGGCAATGAAACGATCACGACAGTCGGCAGTCAGTGGCTGATCGTTGCTTTCAATGTTTTCAGTCAGCACAGTGACATTTTTCTCTGCCAGTTCCAGTTCGTTTTGCAGGGTTGCCAGGTAATCAGCAGCCAGGGATTTCAGCTGTTCCACTTTATCTGCTGCAACGCCCAGTGTGGCAAAGGCTTCACGTGGGATGGCGTTACGCAGGGAACCCCCGGTAAAGTCGATCAGACGCAGATCCAGTTCAGCCGCATGGGTGAACAGGAAACGAGCCAGCAGTTTGTTCGCATTACCCAGACCAACATGGATGTCACAACCAGAGTGACCCCCTTTCAGGCCTTTCAGCGTCAGTTTCAGCGTTTGGTAGCCAGCAGGCAGCGCTTCGCGAGTCAGTGACAGGGTGCTGGTGAAGTCGATACCACCGGCACAACCCATGTAGATTTCACCTTCTTCTTCAGAGTCGGTGTTAATCAGAATATCTGCCTGCAACCAGTCTGGCTGTAAACCAAAAGCACCTGCCATACCGGTTTCTTCGGTCATGGTCAGCAGCACTTCCAGTGGGCCGTGTTCCACGGTGTTGTCGCTCAGCACCGCCAGAGTGGAAGCCATACCAATACCGTTATCGGCACCCAGAGTTGTTCCGCGTGCTTTCACCCATTCGCCATCAATCCACGGCTGGATTGGGTCTTTGGTAAAATCGTGTACGGTGTCATTGTTTTTCTGCGGCACCATATCCAGGTGAGCCTGTAAGGCCACAGGTTTACGGTTTTCAAAACCAGGGGTGGCTGGTTTACGAATCAGGATATTGCCTACCTGGTCACGTTCATGCCAGAACCCCTGCTCTTTCGCCCACGACATAATGTGGTTAGCCAGCTCTTCTTCATGATAAGAAGGATGAGGAATGGAGCAAATTTTGGCAAAAATATCCCACAGAGGTTGTGGGGATAGTTGAGACAATTCAGACACGTTGGCTCTCCTGTATCAGCATCATCGGCCTGCGATCAGGCTGCGATGAGCATGAAAATCGGTTGGATAATTCCCGTCAGTCAATCTGACGTGATGCGGAAATAGTATCACTGTTTATCTGGCACTGTTTACTTCCCCCAGGCAAAAAAGCGGCCATTACTGCTTCGGATGCTGGTTTTTAGTGCGTCATATCACTATAATTTCGTGCAATCTTTCCAATTGCTTATTTTTAAGCCACATTTCTGGCCGGATCTTCTTATGAGTGAAAAATACGTTGTCACCTGGGACATGCTGCAAATTCATGCCCGTAAACTGGCAGAACGCCTGCTTCCTGTTGAACAATGGCAAGGGATTATTGCTGTTAGCCGTGGTGGCCTGGTTCCGGCAGCACTGCTGGCCCGTGAGTTGGGTATCCGTCATGTTGATACCGTGTGTATCTCCAGCTATGACCACGACAACCAGCGTGAAATGAAAATCCTGAAACGCGCTGAAGGTGACGGTAAAGGCTTTATCGTTATTGATGATCTGGTGGATACCGGTGGTACTGCACATGCTATCCGTGAAATGTATCCGCAGGCACATTTCGTGACTATCTTCGCTAAACCGGCAGGTCGCCCACTGGTTGATGACTATGTGATCGACATTCCGCAGAATACCTGGATTGAACAGCCGTGGGATATGGGTGTTGCTTATATTCCACCTATCGTTGAACGTTGATTGATCCTGTTCACATACGGCCGGTTTTTACCGGCCGTATCTGTTTTTATCCTTCGCACAATAGTGACGCTACGATAGACTGGTATTCAGTCCTGAATGCCGGAGAAGTCGCCAGTTATGTCGCCGAAAAACCTCAGCGAAGAACTGTTCAAAGTACGCTTTAAACATCCCGAAACCTCATCCCTGGTGCGACGCGTGCGCCATAATTCCCCATTAAATATCCGTTCTGCACTGGATGGTGATAACCAGACCGGCTGGTATCGGTTGCTTGATCAACTGTTATGGAGCTGGCGTGGTCTGTCTCCACAAGAAATTATTGAAGTCCTGTCGCGTATTGCTGCCAGCCGTTCGGAACATACCAATGAACATCAGCTGGATACAGTAATTGGTTATCGTAACGGTAACTGGATTTATGAGTGGGCCAGTCAGGGGGCATACTGGCAGCAGAAAGCCGGGGAATGTTGTGACAGCCAACTGGCGGGGAAGCACTGGTTACATGCCGCGAATCTGTATAGCCTGGCCGGATATCCTTATCTGAAAGAAGATACCCTGGCAGATCAGGCACAGGTACTGGCAAACCGGGCGTATCAGGAAGCGGTCAGTCGTCTGCCCGGCGAGTTACGGGAGCTGACGTTTACGATCCCTGACGGGAGCCCGGTTACCGGATTTCTGCATATACCACCTGGCGTGCATGCGCCTTATCCCACTGTATTGGTATGCGGTAATCTTGATTCATTGCAAAGTGATCATTACCGTCTTTTCCATGACTATCTTGCTCCTCGTGGTATTGCCATGTTGACGCTGGATGCGCCTTCGGTGGGGTTTTCTGCCAAATGGAAGCTCACCCAGGACTCCAGTTTTCTGCATCAGCACGTATTGTGTCAGTTGGAAAATATTCCATGGGTTGATCACCAACGGGTCGTCGCATTTGGTTTTCGCTTTGGGGCGAATATTGCAGTACGTCTGGCTTATATGGAACCACAACGATTGCGTGGCGTTGCCTGCCTGGGACCGGTAGTACATAGTTTGTTAAATAACATGCAGCTACAGGATCAAATTCCTGATATGTATATGGATATGCTGGCCAGTCGTTTAGGGATGACCAGCACATCTGACAGTGCATTACGGATTGAATTGAGTCGTTTTTCGTTGAAGTTACAGGGCTTGTTGGGGCGTCGTTGTTCGGTATCCATGTTGTCTGCGTACTGGCCGGATGATCCCTTCAGTCCGAAAGAAGAATCCCGCCTGATTGCGGATTCCTCTGCCCGAGGTCACTTGCTTACCATTAAACCAGCTCCTGCCATGAAGAATTTTGATCGCGGTTTGCGTGAAATTTGTGACTGGCTGGCGAAACAGTTAAACGTGTGAATTACAGACCTAATCAAGGAGATGAAACGATGTCGTTACCAGGTGGACACCCTAAAAGCCGTTTTATGAAATATTTCGGTGCGTTAGGCCCTTACATCCGTGAAAAAAAATGTGAAGGAGATCGCTTTTTCTTCGACTGTCTTGCTGTCTGTGTGAATGTAAAACCAGCACCGGAAAAACGGGAGTTTTGGGGCTGGTGGATGGAGCTGGAAGCCCAGTCTGATCACTTTACTTATGAGTATCACTTTGGCCTGTTTGATAAGGAAGGGCATTGGCAGACTGCGGAAATAAAGAAGAAAGATGATCTGGGCCGCCTGGAAGAAACACTACGTAGTTTTCATGAAAGACTGAGGGCATCTCTGAGAGAATTAAATCTGGATTTGCGCCCGGCTGTGGATTTTATCGAGGAACCGGTAAAACTGAGTGCCTGAGTGGGTAGCAAGAAAAAAGGCTGGGATTTCCCAGCCTTTTAACAGACACAATGAGGGGTAAAACTTTACAGCTTACAACTTAGAACTGGTAAACCAGACCCAGTGCAACGATGTCGTCAGTGTTCAGACCCAGTTTGTTGTCGTCGTCCAGCTGGTTGATTTTGTAATCAACATAGGCGTTCATATTTTTGTTGAAGTAGTAAGTTGCGCCTACATCGATGTAGTTTACTAAATCTTCATCACCGATACCTTCGATGTCTTTACCTTTGGTCTGGATGTAACCCAGGGATGGGCGCAGACCGAAGTCGAACTGATATTGTGCAACCAGTTCTACGTTCTGTGCTTTGTTAGCAGTACCAGAATGACCACCACCGCTGACTGGGGTCATATGGTTGGTTTCAGAGTAGATCGCAGCCAGGTATACGTTGTTAGCGTCGTATTTCAGACCTGTACCCCAGGAAGTAGCGCGGCTGTCACCGTGACCATAGAAATCATTCTGCTGCTGACCGGTACGGTTAGAAGAAGTATAAGCACCAACAATGCTCACACCAGTATCGGCCACATCATAGGATGCGGACAGACCGAAGCCTTCACCATTCTGTGTTTTAGGTGCGCTGCGACCATTGGTGTTTTTGGCATCGTTTTTACCCTGGTATTGCAGGCCGAATTTCAGACCATCAACCAGACCAAAGAAGTCGTTGTTACGATAAGTCAGTACGTTACCGGTACGACCAGTCATGAAGTTGTCAGTACGTTCTGTACCGTCACCACCGAATTCAGGGAATACGTCGGTGTAAGATTCCACGTCGTACAGGATACCGTAGTTACGACCGTAATCGATAGAACCGAAGTCAGCAAATTTCAGACCAGCGAAGCCCAGACGGGTTTTATCGCTGCTTGAACCTTCGCTTTCTGCGTGGTTAGTGTTGAACTGGTATTCCCACTGGCCATAGCCAGTCAGAGTATCGGTAATCTGAGTCTGGCCTTTAAAGCCCATACGAACGTAAGAAGTGTCACCGTCGTTAGACTTGTCTTTGCTGAAATAGTGCAGACCTTTGATTTTGCCGTACAGATCCAGTTTGTTACCGTCTTTGTTGTAAACTTCAGCAGCGTGAGCAGCGGTGGACAGAGACAGTGCGGCGATTACAATTGCCAGTGCGCTTTTCTTCATTGCGATCAATCCCGAAAGAGTAAAATTTATTGTCCCGCTATCGCCTGCTGACAGAACGATATTGGGTTAGTTGGCCAGTTGGCTCTTCTAAGGCAGAAACGTTTTACCTGTTTTTTATGTGATATTTATTACAGTTTTGAATTTTTCTTCTAAATAACGAACTTTTTGTTCCACGGATGGTCTGGGCTTTTTCATCGCAGCTTGTTGGCATCCTGCACGACTCCTGTTAAAACATTTCTTTTATATTTATTTATCAACTATAACGGCAGGAAAGAATGAGCAGCAGTCAGACCCTGGTAGTGAAACTGGGGACCAGCGTACTGACCGGCGGATCCCGTCGGCTGAATCGGGCACGTATTGTGGAACTGGTACGTCAGTGTGCCCAGTTACATGCGGATGGACATCGGATTGTGATTGTGACTTCAGGGGCGATGGCCGCCGGGAGAGAACATCTGGGATATCCTGAACTGCCCCCCACTATTGCTTCCAAACAACTGTTGGCTGCGGTGGGGCAAAGTCGTCTGATTCAGCTATGGGAACAGCTGTTTTCCATTTATGGCATCCATATTGGTCAGATGTTGCTGACACGCGCCGATCTGGAAGATCGTGAACGTTTTCTGAATGCCCGTGACACATTGCGCGCTTTGCTGGACAACAATATTGTGCCAGTAATTAATGAAAATGATGCTGTTGCCACCGCTGAGATTAAAGTTGGTGATAACGATAATTTGTCCGCACTGGCCGCCATTCTGGCCGGGGCTGACAAATTGCTGCTACTGACCGATCAACAGGGCCTGTATACCGCCGATCCTCGTAATAATCCACAGGCCGAGTTGATTCGGGATGTGCATGTTATTGATGATGAATTACGTGCTCTGGCAGGTGACAGTGTTTCTGGTCTGGGGACTGGTGGGATGGCAACCAAACTACAGGCGGCTGATGTCGCCTGTCGTGCAGGCATTGATACTATTGTTGCAGCAGGCAGCTTGCCGGGGGTTATTGGTGATGTGATGGCTTCCCAACCTGTGGGAACGCATTTTCATGCTGTTGCCACCCCTTTGGAAAACCGTAAACGCTGGATTTTTGGTGCGCCACCGGCGGGTGAACTGGTGGTGGACGACGGTGCGCTGGCGGCGATTCTTGAACGCGGCAGCTCTCTGTTACCGAAAGGCATTCGTAATGTGATCGGTAATTTCTCCCGTGGGGAAGTGATTCGCATCCGCAGTCTGCAGGGACGGGATGTGGCACACGGTGTGTCGCGCTATAACAGCGATGCAATGAGTATGATTGCCGGACACCACTCCCAGCAAATCAGCGAAATTTTAGGTTATGAATATGGTCCGGTTGCTGTACACCGTGACGATATGATTGTCAGTTAAGGAATTGCCATGCTTGAGCAAATGGGGAAAGCGGCAAAAGCCGCTTCTTACCAACTTTCGGTACTGTCCACCGAACAAAAAAACCAGGTATTACTGACCATTGCAGATAGTCTTGAAGCACAAAGTGCAGAGATTCTGGCTGCCAATGAGCAGGATCTGGCGGATGCACGACAGAATGGCATGAATCCGGCACTGCTGGATCGTCTGATGCTGAACCAGGAACGTTTAAAAGGTATTGCTGATGATGTTCGTCAGGTTTGCCATCTGGCCGATCCTGTTGGCGTATTGATCGACGGTGGAAAACTGGACAGTGGCTTACGTATTGAGCGTCGTCGGGTACCGCTGGGCGTGGTGGGGGTGATTTATGAAGCCCGACCAAACGTCACTGTGGATGTGGCCAGTTTATGTCTGAAAACAGGCAATGCTGTCATCTTACGTGGCGGTAAAGAGACATATCGAACTAATGCTGCAACCGTGCGGGTTATCCAGTCAGCGTTACAGCAACACGGATTACCGGCAGGGGCGATCCAGGCGATCGAAAACCCGGATCGTGAACTGGTGAACCAGTTACTGAAACTGGATCGTTACGTTGATATGTTGATCCCACGTGGTGGAGCAGGATTACATAAGTTATGTCGTGAAAACTCCACGATTCCGGTGATCACTGGTGGGATCGGCGTTTGCCATATTTATGTGGATCGCTGTGTGGATCAGAATGCAGCGTTGAAAGTGATCGTCAATGCCAAAAAGCAGCGTCCGAGTGCCTGTAATTCAGCAGAAACATTGCTGATTGATGCGGACATTGCGGATACCTTTTTGCCTGCCCTGAGCAGTCGTATGGCTGAAGAGGGTATTTCCCTGCACGCAGATCCTCGTGCGTTACCTTTACTGCAAAATGGCCCGGCGAATGTCAGTGCTGTTACAGAAGAGCAATACCGTGATGAGTGGCTGGCACTGGATTTGAACGTGAAGCTGGTGGATGATCTGGACGAAGGGATTGCCCATATTCGTGAGTATGGCACACAACATTCTGATGCCATTCTGACCCGCACCATGAAACATGCTGATCGTTTTGTGAACGAAGTGGATTCTTCAGCCGTTTATGTGAATGCCAGTACGCGTTTTACCGATGGTGGGCAGTTTGGTTTGGGAGCGGAAGTGGCGGTCAGTACCCAGAAGTTACACGCTCGTGGCCCAATGGGTCTGGAAGCGCTGACCACTTATAAATGGGTGGTGTTCGGGGAGGATACTGTTCGCAGCTGAGTATTGTGAATAGTGAGGATGGTTTCAGCATCCATCAGGTAAATGTCCCGTCAACAACAGGTATACCGATTGTTGATGGGACGTTTGAGATTAGAGGACAAATCATTGCCGGTAGCGTTGGTTACTGCCGTGAATACTCAGCAGCAGCCCGGAATAACGCATCATCAGGACGGATACCGGTATACAACGCAAATTGCTCAACAGCCTGAATGGCAAACACCGCAGCGCCAGTGATCGTGGTTTTTTGTTTTTCCTGCGCATAACGTACTAACGGCGTGATCTCTGGCATCGCCACCACTTCAAAAATGACGCTGGCAGCATCTACCTGTTGTGGCGTAAACGACATCTGATCCGCTTCTGATCCACCACTCATACCGGTTGGTGTGGCATTAATCAGCAATTCAGGTTGCAGATCATCCAGTTCTGAACGCCATTCAAAGCCATATAAATCGGCCAGTGCCCGACCGGTTTTCTCATTACGGGCAATAATATATCCATGCTCAAACCCGGCATTTTTTAACGCAGCAGCAACGGCTTTTGCCATCCCTCCGCTACCACGCAGGGCAAAGGTGAGCTGGTTATCTA